>ERZ808035.241-NODE-241-length-59988-cov-17.991888_pt1 | contig 59988 bp, 35 predicted proteins | sample MGYA00380189_ERZ808035 | MGnify/ENA primary metagenome ERZ808035 (study PRJEB31490, sample SAMN06133407) | mouse gut metagenome | isolation source: M5_1 | host: mice | place: China: Chengdu | collected 2015-05 ... | reverse complement strand
AAGATTCAAAAATTTTGCCGGAGAAATATTGAAATAATCAGACCCGTTAGTATAAAATAATTTTGAACAGTTACTTATAACTGATTATGACCAAGAATTTTAAGCCGAAAGCCTGGATGCTTCCCCAGCCGGTACTGATTATCGGGACTTATAACGCCGACGGCACTCCTAATGCGATGAATGCCGCCTGGGGCGGCCAGTGGGACGCTGACGAGATTATGATTTCGATGGGCGCGCACGCGACTACCGACAACCTGAACCGTCGCGGCGACTTTACAGTCGCTTTCGCTACGGCAGACACCCTTCCCGCCGCCGACTATGTGGGCCTCGTGAGCGCCAGGCGGCATCCCGGCAAAATCGAGCGTACAGGGTGGAAATCGCATAAGGGAGAAACCGTTGACGCGCCGGTTTTTGACTGCTTCCCGATGACGATGGAGTGCCGGATAAAGGAGAAGCTATATGAATCGGAGACCGGATACTATGTAATTGCCGAAATCATAAATATCCTATGCGACGAGGCGTATCTTGCCGAGGATGGCAAGCCCGATGTCGAGAAGATGAGGCTCATAACCTTCGACCCTGTCCACAACGGATACATCGTCCTTGGCTCCCGCGTCGGCAACGCCTTCTCCGACGGCAAGTCCCTGGAATAACGGGATTAGAAATGGGTCACAAATTCAAGCACGATTTTGTTCTGCTCTGATATTTTGGGAACGGCTCCGCGGCGGTAAAAGTATTGTTCGTAGTTAATGCGCACGTCGGCCTGAAGGGCGCTCTTGCCGAGGCTCAGGGTCAGTCCCCCGGTCAGCCTGTGGCGTTCGGGGTCGTCGGCGACGAGCTTGCCGTTACCGTTGCGGCTGCCACTGCTGTGGTCCGACATGTAGTCATACCTGCATAAGAACGATATGGTGGTCTGTTTCTTCCCAATCGGTAGCCGGTAGGCTGCGAATGCGTCTATGGCGTTCACGGCCTTGAACCGGTTTCCGGCGTAATGCTTTCTGAGGTATTCGGCCTCTATATGCCACCGGCTGTTTTCCCAGTAGCCTCCCGCATCGTACATCATTACGTTGACCTCCCCGGCGTTCGCTTTCTGGCAGCTAAGGGTGATGTTTGTCTGCCGCGCTATCGTCGTTTGCGCCTTGAAGGAGAAGTTGTAATTGTCGGTCCAGTAGTTTTTCTGATTGGTCAGTCCCGACCCGTTGAATATCCCTCCCTCCAGGGTGACAGGAAGGCGGCTGCCGAAAGTCCATGAAGCGGCGGCTCCGACGTCGCGTACGTTGCCGACCTGCTTGGCGATAAACGAGCGGTTGGCGAAGTATTGCAGATGGGGTGACCGATGGGCGTCTATCGTGAACGGCACGCGCATCTGGCCGAAAGTGAACCTGAGCGTCTCTTTGGGCTGCAGCCTGACATATGCGTCGAGCATCTTGATCGTGCCCTCGTCCGAGAGGTCGATCTCAGCCTTGTATCTTACAATCGGAATCACTTTCCCCTCGACGCTCAGGCGGGCGTTGCGGATTTCAAACCTCCCTTTCCCGATTGTCGGCTCGTATTCGTATTTTGCCCGGACGGTGCCATGGATTTCGGGCTTATATTCCGGCGTGACAGCGGCTTCCGCCGGGGTACGCTGGCTGGCTGCCGGAGTCGCTGCGCATACGGCGCATCCGAGCAGGGCGGCGATAATGTATTGGCGCATAATCTGATGAGTTATTCGTTCGCCGCGAATATCGCACCAAAGTGTTGCCCTAATATGTACGAATTGTTAAGATTAGATTAAACGAGGTGATTATCTATTCCGTGCGACCGGATAAATCCGTATCTTTGTGCCCTGTGTGGAAGATAAGTGTTATGTGGAAAGTATATGCCCTGCTGTCAGCCTTGTTTGCGGCCCTGACGGCGGTTTTCGCCAAAATCGGAGTAAAGGATGTTGACTCGAACCTCGCGACTGCCATTAGGACAAGCATAATTCTCCTGCTGACGTGGGAAATAGTGCTCGTCACGGGTCACCTGTCGGAAGTCCGCTCCGTGCCGCGCCATACCTGGATTTTCCTGGTATTGTCGGGTGTCGCTACCGGGCTGTCATGGCTGTTTTATTTCAGGGCGATTCAGATCGGCGACGTGTCGCGCGTGGCTCCGATTGACAAGCTGAGCGTCGTCTTCACAATCCTGCTCTCATTCCTGGTTCTCCGGGAGCCTCTGACCCCGCGGGTCATCGTCGGCGGCCTGCTTATTACCGCCGGCGCCATAGTGATGATCTGGAAATAGGGTGAATCTATTTTCTGACCAGGGTTTTCTTTCCGCCGACTATATAGACCCCGGCGGAGAGCGACGAGAGAGCTGACGATGTGCCGCCTACGGCGATGCCATTCAGATTGTAAACTGTGTCGTCTTGCCCCCGGTTGTCAGCCATTACGGCGCTTAACCCGCTCGGACGGACTGCCGACAGGGTCACGGTGACGTTCCCGTTGCCAAGTATTGATTTCAGTTCCGGCCCTGTGTAGTCCCCGCAGACTTTGCCGAGGTGGGTGAAGTCGTATGAGTTACTGCCGTAATAGATTACGAATTGGTTACCGAGGTAGAGGATAAGGTCGCCGGGACCGGCGGTGAAATATTCATCGTTGCGGGGAAGCGATTCGGGGAGGCTCCCAACTTTTTCCATATTTGCATAGTCGCGCATATTAATGGTTACCGGGCCGGAATCCAACAGTTTCAGGAGTGCCTCCGCGGAAGAGTTGTCAAGGAGCGTGGCGGTAAGGGTCGCGGTTTCTCCGACTTTGATAGTTATCTGATTGTCCGTCATATCGGGCGTATTTAATGTTGAATAATTGATCGCCTTCAGCCAGTCGTCAAGCAATGTCACCGCGTTGGAGGTCTGCGTACTTCTCACCCACAGGCTCGGCAACAGAAACCGACTATCGGGTATCAGTCGTTTCGCGTCCGCCTCAACTCCGCTGATGCCGCTGCTCGCGCTTGAAACAATAAGGCCGATATTTTTCCCGGCCATTTCCCTGCCGTGCTCGAACAGGAACGTCTGCATTGGAGCCGCCATATCGCTCCACCACAAGGGGGCTCCGATTATGATTGTGGAGTAACGGGACAGGTCAATATTGACTTTATCTATTGGCGGATAGGATGATGACTCGTTCGGATTCTCACGTATAGCCCCGATTTGCGCGTTCCCGATAGCATAGTTGTTGGCGGCGTAGTCAAGTCCTTTCTCTGCAGGTTCTATCCGCAGGACGTCAGCTTCAATCCGGCTTCGTAATTCGGTCACGACCCGGTTGACGTTGTTTGTATAGCTGTAATACACAATCAGGGTTCTGGCCGTCAGCGGCAACGACAATACCGCGGCAAAGGACATGAAAATGAGCAGGGATAATCGTTTCATATTCGTTTTTCAGATGTAAGTTATTATGTCGCAAAATTACACGTTAGTATTCTGACTTGCCTACCCATTTCTTTTGACATTATTACCAATTTTTCTGATTACAAGCAACGGCCTGCGAACTCCCGGCGGAATCCGCTTGTTCCATATCTGTGGTTTAAATCAAGCCCTTCAAAAATTAATTTGAACAGTTAATTATGGCTGCGATTAAACGGATTGCCGCTTTCGCGGCGTTGACAATAAGCGTTTTAACTATGACAGCAAAGCAATCCCGGTTCTGTAATCCTAACCGGACTATATGCTTATAATAGATTGTCTGAAAATCATAAGAACAATCTATTTGAAAAAATTTTAGATAATCTCTAAAATAAATATATTAAACGCAGTCGCGAACAGCGCATAGTTTGTAATTTTGCGATACGGAAGGGGCAGACTTCTCCCTCTCCGTATTTTTACATTAACCTAAAATCTGCCAATGAAATCAAGAGTAGTAGCCACAATGCTGCTGTCTGCCGCTCTAGCCCATGGCGCAGGCGCGGCAGGATACTCTCCCGTTGAAGGCGGGGTCGTTGTCAGCACGGCCAATGGCGATGTGCGACTGAAAGTCATCAGCGACAAGATTATACGGGTATCGGCGACGCCGGACGACACTTTCCCTGAAGACGCGAGCCTGGTCGTCATCCCTGTCAGCAAAACTACGAAGTACACGGTCTCGGAAGCTGACGGCAACGTGAATGTCACCACTTCTGAAATCAGGGCCTCTGTATCCGAAAAGAGCGGCGCGGTAACTTTTTTTGACAAGACAGGAAAGAAAATCCTTCAGGAAAACCAGGACGGGCGCACTTTCAAGCCGATTAACGTCGAAGGGACTGACGGATATACCGTTCAGCAGACCTTTGTTTCCCTTAACGACGACGAAGGGCTCTACGGCCTGGGACAGCATCAGGCTAACGAGTTCAATTATAAGGGTAAGAACGAGGAACTTTTCCAGTACAACACGAAGGTCTCAGTCCCTTTCATAGTCTCGACCGATAATTACGGGCTGCTGTGGGACAGCTATTCCCTCTGCCGCTGGGGTCACCCCGACGATTACAAGCAGCTTGGGGAGGTGTTCAAACTATATGACAAGAACGGCAATCCCGGCGCTTTGACCGGGACATACCGCGCCGCCGACGGCACGGAGCTGGTACGCGAGGAGCCGCTCATATATTTCGAGCATCTGATTCGCGGCGACCTCAGCCATGTTGTAAACCTTCCCTGCGACTTCAATTTCCAAAACTCCCGCGTCACTTTCGAGGGTGAAATAGAGGCCGGTGAATCAGGCGAATACGAGTTCATATTATACTATTCAGGTTATCAGACAATTTATATAGGTAACAAAAAGATTGTTGACACGCGGTGGCGCACTGCCTGGAACCCCAACAGCTACAAGTTCCCGGTGAATTTCAAGAAGGGGGAGAAGGTTCCCGTCAGAATAGAATGGGAGCCTAACGGCAGTGTCGCTTACTGTGGTTTGCGCGTTTACGCCCCGGCCGACCCCGCCACAAAAAAGCAGATGTCGTGGTGGGGAGAGATGCAGGACATGATTGACTACTATTTCATTTATGGCGAGAATATGGATGCCGTCATCTCCGGCTACCGTACCCTGACTGGTAAATCCCCCATAATGCCGAAATGGGCCATGGGCTACTGGCAGAGCCGCGAAAAGTACAACACCCGGGAGGAGGTGCTGTCGACCGTCGCCGAGTTCCGCCGCCGGGAAATTCCTCTCGACAATATCGTGATTGACTGGCTTCACTGGCCTGAAAACGCCTGGGGAAGCCACGAGTTCGACCCTGTACGTTTCCCGCAGCCGAAGCAGATGGTCGACTCCATCCACGGCATGAACGCCCATGTGATGGTATCCGTATGGCCTAAATTCTACGCCTCGACTGAACATTTCAAGGAGTTTGACCGCAACGGATGGATGTACCGGGGGGCAATCCGCGACAGCATCAAGGACTGGGTCGGCCCAGGCTACCTTGGTTCTTTCTACGATGCCTACGACCCGGAGGCCCGCAAGCTCTTCTGGAGCCAGATGAACGACCATTACATGCCGCTGGGAATTGATGCCTGGTGGATGGATGCAAGCGAGCCAAACATCCGTGACTGCACTGATATACAATACCGCAAGGACCTGACAACCCCGACGGCGCTCGGTCCCTCGACGAAATATTTCAACGCTTACGCCCTTATGAACGCCGAGGCGATATACGACGGGCAGAGAGGCGTTGACCCCGACAAACGAGTGTTTCTACTCACCCGCTCCGGCTTCTCGGGTCTCCAAAGATACTCCACTGCTACCTGGAGCGGCGACATAGCGACCCGCTGGGAAGACATGGAGGCTCAGATTGCCGCCGGACTGAACTTCGCTGCGAGCGGTATCCCGTACTGGACGATGGATATAGGGGGATTCTGCGTAGAGGACAGATATGTCGCCGCGCAGAAAGAATACACCAAGACCGGGAAGGAGAACGACGACCTTAAGGAATGGCGCGAGCTGAACACCCGCTGGTACCAGTTCGGATCGTTCGCCCCGCTGTTCCGCGCCCACGGACAATGGCCGTTCCGCGAAGTATACAATATCGCGCCCGAAGAGCATCCTGCCTATAAATCAATCGTCGGCTACACGAAGCTGCGCTACCGGCTGATGCCTTACATCTACTCGCTCGCCGGGATGACGTATTTTGACGACTATACGATCATGCGCCCGATGGTGATGGATTTCACTGCTGACGCGAATACCCGCGACCTTAAAGACCAATACATGTTCGGGACGGCTTTCCTCGTGGCCCCGGTTTACAAATATGGTGTTAGAAATCGCGACGTATATTTTCCGAAAGGAGAAATCTGGTATGATTTCTACACCGGCGGGGCTGTCGAAGGGGGGCAGACCAGGAATGTCGCCGCTCCTTACGAGCGGATGCCCCTGTTCGTCCGCGGAGGCTCGATTGTGCCGACGGGAGGCGAGATTCAATACGCTGCGCAGCCGTCCGACGAGCCTGTGACAATCCTGGTATACGGGGGGAAGGATGGCTGCTTCAACCTCTATGAGGACGAAGGAACGAACTACGACTACGAGAAAGGGGAATATTCCGTAATCTCGCTGACGTACGACGACTCGGCCCGAACTCTCACTATCGGCGACCGCCCAGGCGCATTCAAGGGGATGAAAGATAACCGCGGGTTCAATGTCGTCCTGATTGACGGAGAACACCCGGTCGGGAATCCGCTGGAAGCCAAGGGCTCCGTCGTCAGCTACAATGGGAAATCTGTAAGTGTCAAACTCTGATTGCTGTGAACAAATACACCGTATTATCAATGTTATTGCCGGTCCTGGGAGCTTGCGACCCCAAGACCGGCAAGAATACGAACGACCGGGAGTCGTTCAACGACGGATGGCGCTTCTATCAGCAATCACCATTCGCGCCAGTAGGAGACACCGAGGTCTCTATTTACTTTTGGGCGTGAGCGATATGGCAAATCCGCCCGCTCGTGCCATATGGATCGTGGTTGAAGTGTTGCTGTTTACCTGCATTTCATAAATTTCATATGTTTCCGGGTTGTCGAAACCGTCGGTGTCGGGTGCGTCCGCATAAATAGTTGCAATGTACTCTTTGCCGGGCTGGAGGAAACCGAACTCAAGAGTATAGTCGCGAGCGTCTTCGTTGGTTACACCACCAACGTACCAGGCGTCGCTCTTTTTATCCTGTCGTGCCACTACGATATATTCGCCCGGCTCGGCATCGAGATAAACGCTCTTTTTCCAATCTACAGGTACATCTTTGATAAACCGGAATGCGTCCATGTGTGCCTGATAATGCCCGGGCATGTCTGCTGCCATCTGTAATGGCGAATACATTGTGACATATAGCGCAAGCTGGTTCGCTATTGTGGCTCTTTTCTTTTTCCCCTGATTGCCCGGAGCGAAAGAGGTGATATCCATCTTGAATATACCGGGAGTGAAATCCATCGGGCCTCCTTTCAGGCGAGTAAAAGGAAGGATAGTCACATGCTGCGGGCTCATGTCGGCAAACTCCTGGCCCATGGCACTTTCATTGCCGACAAGGTTCGGGTAAGTTCGGCAAAGCCCGGTCGGACGCACGGCCTCGTGCGCGTTGACCATAATGTGTCGGTCGGCGGCTTTCTTGACCGCATTCAGGTAATGGCGGACTTGTTTCTGGCTGTAATGATGCTCCCCTTTGGGGATTATATTTCCGACATATCCGCTTTTTACGGCATCATAGCCGTATTGGTTCATCAGCTCGTAGGCTTTATCCATGTGACGCTCGTAATTGTCGACGGCGGCCGATGTTTCGTGGTGCATCATCAGTCTGATTCCCTTGCTGCGGGCATATTCGTTGAGAGAAGCGATGTCGAAATCGGGATAAGGCGTCACGAAATCAAACACATAGTCTTTCTCTTTGCCGAACCAGTCTTCCCAACCGATGTTCCAACCTTCGACAAGGAGCTGGTCAAAGCCGTTGGCAGCGGCAAAATCGATATATCGGCGTACCTTCTCGTTGTTTGCGCCATGATGTCCGTTCGGTTTTGCCTTTGAATAATCGAATGTCGCAAGGTCGAAATTCTCGGCGTCGGTATAGTTCCATGAACTTACGCCGGTTATCATTTCCCACCATACACCCATATATTTGGTGGGATGAATCCACGACACATCCTCAAGCGCGCAAGGGTCGTTGAGATTAAGCGTGAGATTTGAAGCAAGAATGTCGGTGGCTTTTTCACCTACTGTAACCGTACGCCACGGGGTTTTGAAAGGCGTGTCGAAAGTCGCCATAGTGCCGTCAGGGCCGGGAGTGAGATGAGCCTTGAATACCATCGTGCTGTCGTTGAGGTCGAGGTGCATCGCGGGAAAATCTACGAGGGCGGCTTCGTGAAGATTGAGATAGAGTCCGTTATCGGTTTTAAGCATCAGAGCTGTCTGCACGCCCGTGGGCGAAAAACGCTCTTGTGAGGCGTTATACATGAAGTCGTCATTGGCATGGCTACGGATTTCGCTCAGACGCGACTTGGTATATTCGTATTCCTGGGTGTCGTAATCGCCGGGAATCCACCATGCGGTGTGGTCTCCGGCCATCGCCATCTGGGTTTTCTCGTCTATTACGGTAAACTGTTTTGTGGTCTGCTCGGGGAAGATGTATCGGAATCCGAAACCATCATTGAAGGCGCGGAACTCGATATCCATCCTTATATCGCCACGACTCATATATACCGTCATCTGGCGGCAATTATTCGATATGGAGTCGTTTTCGCCCCAAACGGGTACCCATGTTTCGTTTATTTCTGATCGCGTGATGCTGTCGACATGAAAACCGTGAGTCAAGTCTCCTGCTTTCATTTCAAAGCCCATCAGAGATGACAACACGATCGGCTCGTTTTTGTATGTCGCTGAATATGATGGCTCGCCCTGTGATGTTATGGCAAAAGAGACTTCAAGATTCCCGTCAGGCGAAGTCAAGGTATCGGAGCCCACACTACACCCGGTAAGTATGGCGGACATAGCTAATAGAGCGATTGATAATTTCATGGCTGTATAAGAATGTGGTATAATAAATGAAGTAAGGATATTACGAAGGCATTATGCGTACTTTCGATTTCATGCAGGTTGTATCGCCAGGCGCTTTCTGATTGTCAAATTCGCATATCACGGGGGCAGACATTTCAAAGAAATGAACAATTTCGCTGATATTCTCTCCGTTTAAAATCATACGAAATGTCCGGGTTCTCAATTCCGGTGCGATATCGAACTCGACATCATACATTTGCTGAAGTCTGTTACATATGTTTATGAGGGATTCATCTTCAAATATCAACATCCCGTTTCTCCAACAGCAATACTTCTCCGTATCGATATTGTCATTTATTACCGGTTTCCCGTCTGTGATTGCGAGATGTTCTCCGGGATTCAGGCGTAAAGACAGCTCATCCACTTCTACATCTACCCGACCATTGACAAGCGTTACAGACGCTGTTGAGTCGTAGGCGTTGACATTAAATTCAGTGCCTTTGGCTGTAACCGTAATATATGGAGTGTGTACGTTGAACGGATGGGCAGCATCTGATCTGACCTCGAAGTAGGCTTCGCCATGCAGAAAGACGTCTCTTGTTCCGCTGTTCATCTCCGGGCTATATGTCAATGAACTGTTGGCGTTCAGCCACACTGCGGAGCCGTCGGGAAGATTTGTACTGCTCATACTTCCAAATGCGGTTGTAATGGTTATATCGTCAAGTGCCGTATCTTCCGTTGTTCGTAATAAGAGGAATCCGATGATTGCAATAAGAGGCAATACGGCAACGGCAGCAATACGCGACCAAAAGAATATAACCCGCTTGAAGAATGAACGTTTGTTCAATGCAATACCTGTTTTTCGCAGGACTCTCTGTTCTGCATTGTCTGTATTCACATCATCAATATCTATAGCCGGGTTCAGTACAGCCCATATATCCTGCTGACGATGAAAATACCGCATATTCTCATCACGCAACTTAATCCAATTGAATAATTCTTCAATCTCCTGTGACGAAGCATTACCCATCAGATAACGGCTTATCAAAAAATCTATATGATTATTTTCGTCGTAATCCATCTCGTTCTCTTATAATAAGTGTTGAAACAATAGAGTCAGATATATGATGAATTTATATCCTTTCAGATTCTTCTGAAGAAATTTTATGGTTTTGCTGACACGAGCCTCCACTGTTCTGACAGAGATATTGAGTTTCTGAGCTATTTCCGTATATTTCAAATGGTGCGTCCTTGACAGCGTATATGTTTCAAGTACGTCAGGATCAAGTTGTGAAAGCAGATTCTCCACAGCGTCATTCAGCTCGGTATATAGTATATGTTCGTCGGCAGGGAGCGCCAGAATCATTTCATGGTACATGTCCTGATAGAGAGTCTTCACCTTGCGGTGTTTAATCTCATTCAGCGCGAGATGCTGAACCAATGAGATGAGATATGTCTTAAGCGAGGTACGTATCTCAAGAATTTTTCTGTTAGACCAGATTTTGATGAAAGCTTCCTGGGCAATGTCTTCGCAGGTTTCCTCGTCAAGAATGAACCTGGATGCGAAAAGGACAAGGTCGGGATAATATTTACGAAAAATTTGTATAAAAGCCTCATGGCTGTCTAACTTCAAGGCAGCCAGCAAAAGCACTTCGTTTTCAAATTTTTCGTTTTCCATGAGTTCTGTCGTGCCGCGAAGTTAGGCGTTATTATCCTATAATACAAACAATTCGGATAAAAATAAAACTGTTTGAAAATTTTCTGATTTTTCGATGTGGATTCTTTCCCCTCAGTTGCTCTTTATATAAACGGATATAAAATATCCCCAAATTAACCTAAAATCTAAATTAAAAATACCAATCATATCTTTAATAATGGGAAAAGCAAAACCACAACCTTTGCGTGGCCTTTGGCATCTGACGCTTAGAGCGTTGCTCTTGCTGTTGATGTTCGGCTATGGGCTGTCAGCCCGCGCATCCGACGCCAGGGTGTCTGTTGACGCCAATGGAATATCCTTGGAAAATGTTCTAAAATCCATAGAACAACAGACAAAGTACAGGTTTATTTATAGCAAGGAAACTATAGATGTCGGTGTCCCCGTAACTCTCAAGGCCAAAAACGAGGCTTTGACGACGGTTCTTGATAAACTTTTCACCCAACATGATATAGTTTACGCCATTGACAAAAGGCAGATCGTACTGAATAAAAAATCAGCCATTAAGTCTCACCCTTCAAAACAACAGGTTTCTAAAGGTAATAAAATAAAAATAGTCGGTACTGTGACTGACACCAAGGGTGAGCCACTGATTGGCGCTTCAATTACTGTCGAAGGTGAGCAGACAGGTGTGACGACCGATGTCGACGGCAACTATGAAATTGATGTTCCCGAGGGGGGCAGACTCATGTTTTCATACATCGGTTTTACACCGGAAAAGAAGAAAATAGACAAAGACGGGCGAATTGACATCGTTATGTCGGAAGATTCACAACTGCTTAATGAAGTGGTTGTGATCGGCTACGGTACGATGGATAAGAAGGAGTTGACTTCTGCCATAAGCCATGTGAGCGAGAAAGACTTTCTCACTATAAGTTCTTCTGATCCTGCAATGCTTATTCAAGGCAAAGTTCCCGGAGTTTCAATTTCCAATACTGGTGCTGCGGATCCCAACAATCAGGCAAGCATACAGATTCGTGGTGTCGCATCTCGTTCAGCCGGTCTAAGTCCCCTTATTGTGATCGATGGTGTGCCGGGGGGGAGTCTGGCAAACGTCAACCCAAATGATATTGCTTCGTTTGATGTACTTAAAGATGGTGCGGCCTCTGCAATTTACGGTACGCAGGGTTCTAACGGCGTCATACTCGTAACAACAAAGAAAGCAAGTAAGGATGGAACTACTAATATAACCTATTCGGCGACTTTATCTTGGGACAAGGTAAATCGAGATCTCGACATGATGAGTTCTACAGACTATAGAGAAGTCCGCTTGCCGTGGGGTGATAACGGTACTGATTTGGGTGGCGATTACGATTGGTTTGCCGGAGTCAGCCGTACTGGATTTGGACAAAAGCATAATATAAGTGCGTCAGGAGGCAATGAACGTGCCAATTTTCGTATAAGTGCCGATTATAAGAAATCGCATGGCGTTGATTTACGGTCTAATAGAGAGGAGTATGGCGGTAGAGCCTCTGTAGGGCTTAGCTCCAAAGGCGATCTCTTTAATCTTAATCTTAATTTGTCTCCTCGTTTGATTTCAAGTGATGCTGCCGACTGGAATGTTTTCCGAAATGCCATTGCTGCTAATCCGACCACTCCGTTGATGGACAAAGAAGACCCTACACGATATTATAATTTTTTCGGGCAGACAAGTGCGTATAATCCCGTGGAGGTTCAAAAGCTTGAGACAAATCACACCGATACCAAAATGATTGACATGGACGGCACTTTAAAACTCAATCTGCTGCCACTTCTTTGGACAGGGAGTCGTGAATGCCCCATTACGCTGAATACTCAGATTACAGTTGCGGAACATCGTTACAGTTATGATCAGAAATGGTTCAGGCCATCGACCAGTACCATGGCAATCAATGCCGGATATGATGGCCAGGCGAGCCGTTCTTATTCAAAAACCCGGCAGGATGTGCTGGAGTGGATTGGCAATGCCACCGGCAAATTTGGCAGGAACAACATAAAGCTGATGCTTGGCTATTCATATCAGTATTTCCAAAATTCCGGTTTCAATGCCGAGAACAGTGATTTTCCCAATGACGGATTAGGTGCCGATAATCTTGGATCCGGCGAGTATGCTAAGGATGAAGGCATAATCGGTATGGGTAGTTATAAAAATGACAGCAAACTAATCGCTTTTTTTGGTCGTATTAGCTATGACTGGGATGGAAAATATCTCCTAACAGCCTCTCTTCGACATGAAGGCTCTTCGAAATTCGGTAAAAATAACAAGTGGGGCAATTTCCCTGCTGTTTCTATCGGATGGCGCATCAGTAATGAAAGTTTTATGGAACCTTCACGTTCCTGGCTCAATGATTTAAAAATCCGTGCAGACTATGGAGAGAGCGGAAACCAGAACTTTGGAAGTTACATGTCGTTAGCTACGATGGCAGGTTACGGATATTCGTATATTAACGGTCGTTATCTGCAAGGATGGGGTGCATCCAAGAACCCGAATCCCGATTTAAAGTGGGAACGTGCAAAAAACTGGAACATCGGTCTTGACTTCGCAATGTTCAACAACCGATTTTCGGGTTCGCTGAACTATTTCCGTAGACGCACTGAAGATCTGCTTGGAGATTATAACGTATCCGTGCCCCCTTATATGTGGCCCACAGCATTCGTCAACGTTGGTACTATGGAGAACTCCGGGTTTGAGTTTGACATGAATGTCATTGCGGTACAAAGTCGTGATTTCACATACAGTTTCAACGTAATAGGCTCAACTATGAAAAACAAGTTCATAGACTTCAGCAACACGAAGTATATTGGGCAGGATTTCTACAATATGTGTGAGACAGAGAATCCGTTCCCTTATTACTATTTGCAGAGAATAGAGAAGGGCCAGTCTATCGGTAATTTTTATATGTGGAAGTATTATGGGATAGATCATAATGGCGACTGGCTGGTGTATAACAAAGCCGGAGAAGTAATTTCGGCAAACCGTGCTACCGAAGAGGACAAAGTGAAAGTTGGTAATGGATTACCGAAGTTCACTATGTCGACAACACATACTTTCCGATATCGCAATTTCGATCTCGCGCTGTTCTTTAGAGGTGCTTTTGGTTTTGACTTGTTCAACATACATGATTTCTACTATGGCACGCGCAAATATAGTGGCAATATGTTGAAAAAGGCTTATGGCAAAAATTTCAAAATCAATGCCACTGGCACACATGCTGTTACTGATTATTTTCTTGAGAGAGGCGATTATTTCAAACTCGACCAGATTACTCTCGGATATACGTTGAATCTGCCGAATGTGCGCTTCATGAATAAGCTGAGAATCTACGGATCGGTAACCAACATATTCACCATCACGAAGTTTTCGGGGATAGATCCAAGTACATATCCGGTTAACGGTCTGACGCCTGGAGCACAGGGATCATGTATGTACTATCCGACAACGCGTCAATTCATTGTCGGAGCCCAGATTGACTTTTAATTAATCACAAGAATGCTATCATGAAAAGTATTATAATTAAAAACTTGTGCATTGTGTTGGGAGTTCTATTTCTCGCATCATGCACAAACCTCGATGAAACCTTGTACGATCAAGTAGATTCGAGTAACTTCTACCACACCCGCAAGGACGTTGAAAGGATTGTGGCAAGACCTTTTGAACATTGCTATCACATGATTCAGTACAGGCACTTTCTGCAGGAGTTGCCATCCGATCAGATAATAACTCCGTCGCGCGACGGTTGGTGGGATGACGGGGGGTGTTGGCGCCGCTATCACTATCACACCTGGACACCCCAAGATGACTACTTTGAATTCTTATGGAACGAAGGCTTTCAAGGGATAAGTCAGTGCAACTTCGGAATAGAGCAACTTGCTAATGTCGACCGAGAAAAATTTGGATTCACAAATGAGGAGATAGATAATTATACCGCGTCTTTACGCACTCTGCGCGCATTGTGCTATATCAGTTTGCTTGACGGCTTCAGAAACCTGCCTTATGTCGTTTCATTTGAAGACCAGACAAAAAATACCGAAACACAGGTAGAACCTTCTGTAATCTTCCGGTATATTGAGAATGAACTTAAAGATGTAATAAATAAGTTACCAAAAAAGGAAACACTTGGCACACAAACTCAATACCTCAACCAGTGGACTCAAGCCGGTGCCGCTGCATTGCTTGCTCGACTATATCTCAATGCGGGGGTATATGTCGGAGAAGACCACTATACAGATTGCGCCACTCTTTGTCAGAATATTTTAGACGGAGTTTATGGCGCGTATGAGGTTGCCGATAGTTGGGATGCTCCCTTTGACTGGAACAACGATGGATGCGATGAAGTGATTTTCGCGTTTCCGAGCAGTCCGGGCTATGAATACTGGAATTACCATGCGAACACGTATTGGTGGACAGTTCCTGCGAATGCACATCTATATCTCAAGGATCAAAAATGCAAGGCAGGAGGCCACAATACTAAATATGCAGCCGCGCCAAGTTATGATCTTTATGGCAATCTTTACACCGATGAACTCGGTATGCCAATACAAAAATTCCGCAAATACCCTGGCGACGAGCGCATGAAACTTTACAGGAATCTCGGTAACGGCAAGAGAGAAGGCATGTTCTTATACGGCTATCTCGAATATACCGACGACAATGGAAAAGTGAAGAAAGTACGGGCGCCGGAACGCGACTATGACCTTTATATCCGCGATGCCGTAGGCGATTTCCAAAATCTTGATCCCGAGCTTTGGCCCTCAAACAAAACAAGTTCATTAACAACAGGAGACCATAATTCAGGATGGCACTATGTAAAATATCCCTTATATAGCGATGACGATGAGCATCAGTTGGAAGCCGATTATGCTGAAATAAGACTCCCCGAAGTCATATATATGCTCGCCGAATGTAAACTACGCGCCGGTAATACTCCGGAAGCGGCCACACTTCTTAACAGTGTACGCCGCAGAAATTATCCGGCCGAGAATCTTCCGGAAGTTCTTTATGAGCCTGAAGGAAGCGCGAAACTGGATATGCAGGAGATGCTTGACGAATGGGGGCGTGAGTTCTTTGCAGAGACTCGCCGCCGCACGGATCTGGTACGTTTCGGGAAATTTTCTTCCGGGAAATGGTGGGACAAAAAACCTGACAACGACAACCATACCGAGATATTCCCTATACCGTTCAAATCGTTGCAGGCAAATCCTAATCTTGTTCAAAATCCCGGTTATTAATTCATCTTTTCATTAAGACTGATGCATGAAAAATAAAATATTACAACTATTCGCAATCTTGCTCACCGCAGGTAGCTTAACTTCTTGCGAAGGAGAGAAGGATCTTATTGTCTCCGACGTTAAAAGCCCCATACATACCGGTGAACTCTATCTTGTGGGCGATGCTGTGCCGACCGGTTGGTCTTTCGAAGAGCCGACTCCAATGCAGTGCTCCGAAAGTGACCCCTATATATTCGTTTATAAAGGTCAGTTGCATGAAGGGGAATTCAAAGTGAGTTTGGCTCCGACAACAACTCTTGATGTTGACTTTATCCGCCCATTGTACTACGGACAGGAAATCGGAGAAGAGCCACTTGAAAATGTAAAATTTCAGATGCACGCCGACAACCCCGACGAAAAATGGCTCGTCGTGGCTAACGGTACATACTCGCTCACATTCAATCTCCGGGATTGGACTCTAAGCACCGAATATCTGGGTGAGTTCGTACAACCCGAGGTGGAACCCATTGAAACCGAAACGCTGTATATTGTAGGCTCTGCGACCTCCAACGGCTGGAATGTGTGGAGTGCTCCGGAAACTCAGAAAAAGAGCAAATATATTTTCGAATATGAATGCTGGCTAAATGAAGGTGAACTTCGCGCCACAACAAAGAGAGCCTGGGGCTATCATATCCGTCCGATAACTGACCATGTTGAAATCGGTAAAGACGGCATTGCCGATGAAAACTTTATGTATGTATGGGATCCAGACATAAACTGGCTTGTGACAGACGCGGGAAACTATCATCTCACATTTGACCTTGAACACTGGACACTTAAAACTGAATATCTTGGAGGAGAAAATCCACAACCGGATGTGAAGAATCCGATTAAGACTGATAATCTATGGATGATTGGCGACGCCACTCCGACCGGTTGGGTGCAGTGGGGCGAAAATCCCGATAGCTCGACACCTCTGAAACGTATAAGCGAATATGTATTCCAGTATGAAGGTCTGCTTACGCAAGGAGAACTCCGCGCTACACCACATTACGGTTGGGGTGCTCATATCCGACCACTGATGCAACATGTTGAAATCGGAGAAAACGGTGTGGCTGATGAGAAATTCATGTATGTTGCCGAGCCTGACATTAACTGGTTCGTGACCAAAGAGGGCTACTACCGCATTACATTTGACCTTGAAAACTATACTATTTCAGCCCAATATCTTGAAAACGGGCCTGCACCCTCAGATAAAGATCCGATAGAAACCCCGACTTTGTTTATGGTAGGCGATGCCACAGCAAACGGTTGGGATGGCAACTCCATGACAGCGTTGACAAGAAGCGACTCTGACGGTTATCTGTTTACTTACGAAGGCAATCTCTATACCGGAGAATTCAAGTTGTACCCTAACAGCGGACCTGAATACCCTGGTTGGGCCGCCATACGACCAAAAGGTGGCAATGCACAAATCGACAAGTCCGACATAAAGGACGCTGAATTCGATTACTCGGAAAATCCCGATTATAAATGGGTAGTCAAGGAAGCTGGGAAGTATCGTTTGTCGCTCGATCTCCGCAACTGGACTATGAGCTGTACCTATCTGGGCACACTCCAAGGAATTGAAATGCAAGTGACTCCTATCGCCACCAATGAATTCTTCATTCTCGGCGATGCCGCACCCTCAGGCTGGGACATATATAATCCCACGCCGGTAACAAAGATTTCTCAGTATGTTTTTGTTTATGAAGGCCATCTAAATACGGGTAGACTGAGAGCCACCCCGGTAAAAGATTGGGGAACTCATGTAAGACCGGCAGTCGACAATCTGTCGATTGACCAAAACGGTGTCGCAGCTCCAAATTTCATCTATACAGCCAATCCCGATTATAACTGGAATGTGGAAAAGGCCGGAAACTATAAATTAACTTTCGATCTCGAACACTGGACTCTCAAAGCCGAGTATAAGGATTGATAAAAGCCACGCAGTATGAAAAATTATTTAATCATCACATTTTTGAGCGCGTTAATCGCCATTGCGACGAGCTGCTCCGATGATCCAAACTATATAATGAATAGACCGGATGTGCATGAACATCCGACATTGTCCGACATCAGTGACTTCCACACATACAAGGCGCCACTTTATTGGAGCGTTTACGAGGCATGTATCGACCAGCAGGATCAGCCGTTTGAGAAACGCGCCTTTACATTAGAGCAATGGAAAGAGGTCATAGACTGGATGGCTGTGGAACTCAAGCCTCACGGCTACGATATGATCTGTACAGATGGTTTTCTGGATACGAAATGCGAAGGCGGCATCTACAAGACCTGGTACGGAGGGACATCGTACAAAGATCTTATTGATTATGCCCATTCCAAAGGATTGAAAGTGGGTGTCTACGACATACCGATGACTTATACCTGCGCGGAGCGTGAACGGATTCCCGGTACGGAGTACACCATGGGGTCGCTTCTCTATAATCCCGATATAGATCAGGTAGTGAATCCCACGGCAAGCGAGCCATATAAATATGTTGTCATGTCACACCCAGGTGCGAAGGAATACATCCGTGGCATGGTAAGGCATTACAAGGAACTTGGTTTCGACTTCCTGCGGTTCGACTATCTCAGCCATTACGAAGACGGCTTTGACAGGAACTCCATCGTAGGCAAAGGATACGGGCGTCAAAACTATGCCGACCTGCTTGAGACAATTGCGAAAGAGGCGAAAGAACAAGGTTTGATGGTATCGCTTGTGATGCCGCACCTGTATAACGACGCGGAGATAGAGAGTCGCTACGGCCACATGTTCCGCATTGTTCGGGATACATGGACGGGTGGCTGGCTGCATACGTCTTCCCACGATCGGGGTAAGGTTTATAACCGCTGGTCAAACTGCAACAATCAGTTCGACGGCTTCACATACTGGAGTCATCTCAGCGGTCGCGGTAAGGTTATCCTTGATGGTGATTTCACTATAATCCACAGTTTTGAAACCGACGCGGAGAAGAAATTCTGCATATCCATTCAGCTTATGGCTGGCGGCCCTATCGCCATTGCGGATCAACCTGGAACAATTGGCGACAATCTGAAATATTATACCAACGATGAAATGTTGGCTTTGAATCAGGACCGATTCGTCGGGAAGCCTCTGTCGGATGCGGTCAATTCAGAAGGCAGCAATATCTGGTATGGTCAGATGAGCAACGGCGACTATGTGCTTGGACTATTCAACCGCGAAGATACGCCTAAAGATTTCAATATAGCTTTCTCGGATCTTGGAATAAGCGGGCATATGAAAGTGCGTGATCTTTGGGAACATACCGATGAAGGAACCGCCTCATCAATTTACACAACAGTGGAACCTCACGGATGTAAGATAGTAAAACTTTCAAAATAAATCTAAATACCAACGAATTTAACAGATTAACGAACATGAAAAAAACGTTAGTTGCACTGTTTGCCGCCGTAATTTTTGCATGTGCGGCATCAGCACAGACATCACTTTCGGAGGTGGAAGACCTCTACATGGTGGGGGATCCGACCCAATGGTCGTTCCTCCAGCTCATCAAATCATCAGACCACCTATGGTTCTATGAAGGAAATATCACCGGATCTGAAGCCGGAGGTGAAAGCGGACGATTCAGAGCCGCACCCGCAGCTTCCTGGGATAATCCCATCCATGCAACGGCCAACGGTACTGTTGCCAATCCTGACGGCACCCTTTATGATGTCGAGTACAACAATATGGCCGGCGGTGACAAGAACTGGGTGATAGATAAAACCGGCAAATATCGTATCGTTTTCGACCTCCAGGCCTCCCAAATGTCGGTCACACAGAATTTCAGCGAGGTGCTACCCGTTATTACTCCGAGTGTGTATGCTGTCGGTGGTGCAACCATCGGTGAATGGGATACGGCACAAGGCACCCCTCTGACGGTTGATGCGTCCGACCCATACATCTTCACATATCAGACATATATTAAGTCTGGCGACTGCAAATTCAAGTTCAGTCTGCGTAATGATAAGGGTTGGGACGGCAACTGGATTCATCCGGCGCAGAGCGTCTCCTTTGGGACAGACGGTCTGGCAAATTGCCCCATTGAGGTCTTCCGTGGTGCCGACATTCATGACAATGATTGGACGGTAACTGAAGCCGGAACGTACAAAATCACACTTGATTTGCGCAATATGGAAATGAGCGCAAAATATATCAGTGATAAAGTTGTTTCTGACCAGTTGTATATAGTAGGTGATCTGACCGGCTGGGCCTTCTATCCTATGGATAAAGTCGAGCCTAACGTTTTTGAGTTCACATTCGACAACTGTAACTCCGGACAAAGATTCCGTGCTTCATTGGCCCCGGTATGGGGAAATCATCTTCGCCCGGAAGCAGACAACTCGGAACTTGCCATTGACAACAAAGATGGTCTTGATGTCAAGGCTGATCAGACAAACGACTACAACTGGGTGACCAAAGAGCCCGGTAACTACAAAATCCGGTTTGACCTCAATACGATGAAGGTGTCGACCAACAAAGACAATACATCAACATCGTTAGAAGAAATAACGACCGCTAACAACGAGGAAACACCCGAATACTTTACTCTTCAGGGCATACGCATTGAAAATATTACTGTCGGAGGTATCTATATACAGAAAACAGGAAGCTCTGTAAAGAAAGTAATCATCCGCTAATATTCTATCTTAGGGTTGCAGGGTGCTTGCTTAACATACCCTGCAGCCCTTTCTATTTCTGCATTGCAAAAAACTTAATACGCATATTTTTCATGCTAAAAATACAAACTGTAATAGCATACTTTGTTTTAGGAGTGACAGCTCTTGGCGCTCAGACACCTGTGCCGGTGATTGAAAATATCGATTTCTCACATGTTAAGATTTGCGACTCTTTCTGGTCTCCACGGCTTAATGATTTGGCTACAAAAACGATTCCACATTGCATAGACCAAATCGAGAATCATACTCTACGTATGAGTAATTTTATCAATGCGGCAGCAGGGACGGGAGAACATTCCGGGCTTTGCTACGATGACTCAGATGTCTACAAGGCCATGGAGGGTATGGCATACAGTCTTATCAATAATCCCGATTCGGTATTGGAAAAGAAACTGGAGGAATGGATTAATCTTATTGCGAAAGCGCAATGGGATGACGGATATTTGAACACATATTACACTATCGCCGCCGATACCCCACGCTGGACAAATATGATAATGCATGAAATGTATTGTGGGGGACATCTTTTTGAAGCAGCCGTTGCCTATTACAACGCGACCGGTAAACGTACTTTTCTTGATGTGGCAACACGATTCGCTGACCACATGATGCGGACATTTGGTCCGGGTAAACGCCACTGGGTGCCGGGGCATGAGGAAATAGAACTTGCGCTTGTCCGGCTTGCTGATGTAACCCAAAATAAGAAATACCTTTATTTTGCTCACTGGTTGCTTGAAGAACGCGGCCACGGTTATGGTTCATATGGAAATGAAACGCCGTGGGATGCCGTTTACTGTCAGGACGATAAACCGGTAAAGGATATGACTGATGTATCAGGGCATGCGGTCCGTGCCATGTATCTTTTTAGCGGTATGGCAGATGTTGCCGCGCGCACAAATAATGAGGGCTATATTGATGCTCTACAACGGCTATGGGAAGATGTCACCGAACGAAATATGTATGTTACCGGAGGTATAGGGTCTTCTGTGAAAAACGAGGGCTTCACAAAAGACTATGATCTGCCGAATCGTGAGGCATACTGTGAGACCTGCGCTTCTGTCGCTCTGATAATGTGGGCAGCCCGAATGAACAAACTTACTGGCGATGTTAAGTATATTGATGTTCTGGAACGCACACTTTATAACGCGGCTCTCGCAGGTGTGCAATTAGGAGGTGAACGCTTTTTCTATGTGAATCCTCTGGAGTCCGACGGAAGTCATCATCGCCAGGAATGGTATGGCACGGCTTGCTGTCCGAGCAACATATCGCGCTTCCTGCCTTCACTCGGCAACTATATATATGGTCTGGATGAACAAAACATATACATCAATCTATTTATCGGCAACGAAACCGTTGTAGACATTGATGGCGTAGCTACTAATCTGTCAATTTCCGGAGCTTATCCTTTTGACGGAAATGTAAGCATCACTATCAAACCTGAAAAAAACATATCTAAGAATGTAAAGCTCCGCATACCCGATTGGTGTAAGACTTACGCGGTTAACGTCAATGGAAATAGTCTTAGCCATACTGCAAAGAACGACTATCTTACAATCCCCCTTTCCGATAATGGATTGGAGATAAATCTTGAGATGGATATGCCGGTTGAAGTTGTCGCTGCTGATCCGAGGGTTAAAGAAGACCTTTGCAAACGTGCGGTTATGCGTGGCCCTATGGTCTATTGTATAGAAGAATGTGACAATCCTCTGAGCTATGATAATGCCCGTATCGATATGAATCAAAAATTCTTTATATCGAATGGGGCCGGTTTACTCAATAAGTATATAACACTGAAGACAGGCAACAACGACAACGAACTCACTTTCATTCCATATTTCGCATGGGACAACAGGCAGTCGGGAAAAATGAAAGTATGGATTGACCTTAAAAGGGAGTGAAAAAAGATTTTTTCATTATCAAACAGCAAATCACTATGTTGAGAAACTTTATAACCGCAGTTGTTCTTACAGTATGGACTTCGGGATTATCGCAAGAACCGGTCTATCTTGATTATGCAGCTCCAATAGAAGATCGAGTTGAGGACGCTTTGCAGCGAATGACGCTTGAAGAAAAAGTCATGATGGTTCATGCTCAGTCAAAATTCTCTTCGGCAGGTGTGCCCAGACTCGGAATCCCGGAGCTATGGTGTACCGACGGGCCTCATGGTATTCGTCCGGAGGTTTACTGGGATGAATGGAACAGCGCCGAATGGACTAATGATTCCTGCACGGCTTTTCCGGCTCTTACATGTCTTGCCGCCACATGGCGACCGGAGTTAGCCCGGGAATACGGAAGAGCCATCGGTGAAGAGGCGCGATACCGCCGCAAAGACATTCTGCTCGGTCCCGGAGTGAATATGATGCGCACCCCTCTGAACGGACGCAGTTTCGAGTATATGGGCGAAGACCCGCTTCTTACGTCTGCAATGGTAGTGCCCTACATTCAGGGAGTACAGAGCAATAATGTTGCTGCCTGTGTGAAGCATTTTGCTCTGAATAACAACGAAGATAACCGCTATACAACGGATGTGCATGTAGGGGAGAGGGCATTGCATGAAATTTACCTCAAACCGTTCAAGGCAGCCGTAGAAGGTGGGGCATGGGCTATCATGCCGGCTTACAATCTGTTTGAAAACCGCAATTGCTGCGAGAGTCCGAGGCTATTGAGGAAGATATTGAAAGAGCAGTGGGGTTTCGACGGTGTGGCTGTAAGCGACTGGGGAGGCGTGCACAATACCGATGCTGTCCTTGAAGGCGGTCTTGACCTTGAAATGGGTACCGGCACCGATGGTTTATCGGTAAATATGAATGCCTATGACAATTACTATATGGCCAATCCCTATCTCGAACGGCTTCGTGACGGTCGTGAATCCGTTAAAGACCTTGATGACAGGGTAAGAAGAATACTCCGTACGATTTTCCGCACTTCGATGTCTCCTTCTCCGTGGAAAGGCCGTTTCACTTGCCCTGAGCATTATGCCACAGCCCGCAAGATAGGGGGCGAAGGTATTGTCCTTCTCAAAAACAACGGTATATTGCCGCTGAAACGTGATATCCGCAAAATCCTTGTAGTTGGAGAAAATGCCGTAAAGATGATGACTGTCGGGGGCGGTTCCGCATCACTCAAAGTACAGCGTGAAGTTTCCCCGTTAGCCGGACTGAAGTCGGCATTGCAAAATGCGGATATCGATTGGGAGCGTGGATATATCGGAGCCGGAAGTACTGTATTCGACAATGTCAAAAGCAAGGATTTCGATTTGCTGGCGGAAGAACGTACTCCGGAGCAGCTCAGAAGAGATGTTATTGAAAAAGCGAAAGATGCCGATGTCGTAATATTCATCGGAGGACTTAATCACGCGCTCGGACAGGATTCCGAAGGTGGCGACCGAAAGACACTGCAGCTGCCATATGGCCAGGACGAACTTATTTCATCGATTGCCGCTATAAATCCGAATCTGGTTGTGATAAATATTTCGGGAACACCGGTGCTGATGCCATGGGCCGATAAAGTGGCAGCCATTGTTCAAAGCTGGTATCTTGGCAGTGAGGCCGGCAACAGTCTGGCCGATGTGCTCATCGGCAAAGTCAATCCGTCGGGAAAATTACCCTTCACTTTCCCGAAACGCATCGAGGATTTGCCTACCTATGGGGACGAACGCCGCTATCCCGGTATCAAGCGCGCTGATTCCGATATCTATGACATCTATTATGATGAGGATATTCTTATCGGTTATCGTTGGTATGATTATAACGACCTGCCGGTGCTGTTCCCGTTCGGCTACGGCCTCAGTTATACGGATTTTAACATAGGCAAACCGGTCGTAAGTCGGACAGCGAACGGCTATAATCTGAAAGTTGACGTGACAAATACCGGTTCAACAGCCGGCGCGGAAACGGTACAGGTCTATGTCGCAGCTCCCAAAACAAAGGGACTGCTGAGAGAGAAAAAGAAACTTGCAGGTTTTTCAAAAATAAATCTCGCCCCGGGTGAGACACGTACGGTGTCTATCGACGTACCATTCTCCGCTCTTGCCTATTACGATGAAAATACTGCTTCGGAACGTATTCTGAACGGGAAATATGTCTTTTCCGTAGGCTCATCATCGGCCGACCTGCCGCATAAAGTCACAGTGAAATATGACAATGCGACGAACCATGTGGGAAATCCTTGCTTCCCGGGAGCGTATGCCGACCCGGAGGGAATCGTATATGGCGACAGGGTGTTCATATACCCCACGCGCAGTCTGCCTTTCGAGCAGCAGACCGCTATGGACTGTTTTTCGAGCCGGGACCTCAGGCACTGGACCAAACACGAAAACATCATCGACACAGCCGAAGTAAAATGGGCCCGGAGCGCCATGTGGGCGCCGGCTGTGCTTGAAAAGGACGGAAAGTATTACCTCTTTTTCGGAGCCAACGATGTTCACGAAGGTGAAACCGGCGGCATCGGTGTCGCTGTCAGCGACAGGCCTGAAGGGCCGTTCAAGGATCTGCTTGGGCGACCGCTGATTAATGAAATCGTCAACGGCGCACAGCCGATCGACCAGTTCGTTTTCCGCGACAAGGACGGCAGCTATTACATGTATTACGGCGGCTGGGGCCATTGCAACATGGTAAAACTGGCCGACGACTTCACAACTCTTGTCCCCTTTCCTGACGGCACGCTTTATAAGAAAGTAACCCCCAAAGATTATACAGAGGGGCCGTTTATGCTAATCAAAGACGGACAATACTATTTCATGTGGAGCGAGGGTGACTGGACTAAGGATGACTATCGTGTCGCATATGCCATTGCCGATTCCCCGTTCGGTCCTTTTGAACGTATTGGCACTATCCTGGAATCTGATTCCGAAATAGGTACAGGAGCCGGACACCATTCCGTGATCCGGTCGCCGAAATCCGGCAGATATTATATTGTCTACCACCGGCATCCGCTTGGCGCCAAAGACGGCAACGACCGCGTTACATGTATCGACGAACTCCGCTTCGACTCCCGAGGCAGAATCCTCCCCGTTAAAATGACCGTCACCGGCCCCGTCGTCACAAAATTCTGAATTTAATGTTTTGAAAAAATGAGATTTTTACGGGCAATCATATCGATTTTTATAATGGGTGTCACTCCATTTTCGTGCTATTCGCAAAACGAAAATTTTATCGACAGCCTTATGGCAAAAATGACCCTGCAAGAGAAAATCGGACAGTTGAACCTTCCGGCCGGAGGTGATGTCGTGTCGGGGCAGGTTTTCGAGACCGATATCGCCGACCTTATCTCAACGGGCAGAGCCGGCGGCTTCTTCAATGTCAAAGGTGTGGAGAAGATTACGGCTTTCCAACGGCTGGCGGTTGAGAAATCGCGGCTCGGCATACCGCTTCTGGTCGGTGCCGATGTGATACACGGCTATGAAACGATGTTCCCCATTCCGATTGCTCTTTCCTGCTCCTGGAATCCCGCGGCCATTGAGCGAATGGCGCGAATCTCGGCAATAGAAGCGAGTGCCGACGGCGTAAACTGGACCTTCAGCCCGATGGTAGACATCTGCCGCGACGCCCGCTGGGGGCGCATAGCCGAAGGTTCGGGCGAGGACCCGTGGCTTGGTTCGCTCATGGCCGCCGCGTATGTGCGCGGCTATCAGGGCGCCGACATGAGCCGGGATGATGAAATCATGGCCTGTGTGAAGCATTTTGCCGCTTATGGGGCTCCTGAAGCCGGCCGCGACTATACCGCTGTTGATATGAGCCTGCCAAAACTGTTTAATTACTATCTTCCGCCATACAAGGCCGCAGTCGATGCCGGTGTCGGGAGTGTGATGACATCGTTCAACCTTCTCAACGGCGAGCACCCCACAGCGAGCCGGTGGCTGCTGGACGATGTGCTTCGCAAAGGGTGGGGATTCGACGGAATGGTCGTCACCGATTATAATTCCATCAATGACATGGCCACTCTCGGTCTGGCTGAAGCGTCGGAGGCCGCGGCGATGAGTCTCATAGCCGGCACCGATATGGATATGGTGTCGAATACCTATCTCAACACCATCGCCGCATCATATGAGAAGGGACTTGTGACAATGGCTGAGATAGACAGTGCCTGTCGCCGCGTCCTCGAAGCCAAATACAGACTCGGACTCTTCTCCGACCCCTACAAGTACTGCAAGCCTCAACGTGCTAAAACAGAATTATATACCGAGGCACATCTGAAAGCGTCGCGCGAAATCGCTGCCGAAACCTTTGTCCTCCTCAAAAATGATAATAATATACTGCCGCTTCAGAAGAAAGGGAAGATAGCTTTAATCGGCCCGCTCGCCGATGCCGGAAACAATATGTGCGGCATGTGGAGTCAGCTCTGTGTCGATTCCCGCCACATATCTTTGCTGCAGGCTTTCAAAGAAGAACTTGGCAGCGATGCCGAGCTGATCTATGCCCAGGGCAGCAATCTGTATTATAGCGAAAAGACCCAGCAATACGCCACCGGACGACGCCCTATTCCGCGCGGCGACGACGGCGCTCTGCTCAGTGAAGCCCTTGCCGCGGCCCACGAGGCTGATGTGATTGTGGCGGCGTTGGGCGAGAGCTGCGAGATGACGGGAGAATCGGCTTCGCGCGCCGACATAACCATTCCCGATGCTCAGCGTCAGCTCTTGAAAGAGCTTGTCGCGACGGGCAAACCTGTGGTTCTGCTTCTGTTCACAGGCCGTCCGCTCGTACTCGATTGGGAAAGTGAGAATGTGCCTGCGATCCTCAATGTCTGGTATGCCGGAAGTGAAGCTGGCCATGCCATTTCTGATGCCGTGTTCGGCAAGACAAATCCGTGCGGCAGACTCACCACGACATTCCCGCGGGCCGTCGGACAGGAGCCGCTGTACTACAATTATCTGCAGTGCAGCCGTCCGCCGTGGACTGACGACCATTTCGCAGCCTACAGCAGCAGCTATATCGATGTTCCCAACACGCCGCAGTATCCGTTCGGATTCGGATTGAGTTATACCTCTTTCGAGTACGGCGCTCCCGAGATATCGTCCGACCGTATATCGGCCAGTGAACCCGTAAAGATTTCACTTGACGTGACAAATACAGGCAAGCGCGCCGGAGTGGAGATTATCCAGTTGTATATCCGCGACTGTTTTGCTTCGATTGCCCGGCCCGTTAAAGAGCTGAAGAATTATCAGCGTGTCTCGCTTCAACCCGGAGAAACAAAGAAAGTAGAGTTTATGCTTACTGTCGACGACCTCAGGTTCTACAATGCCGACTTGAAACTTGTCTATGAGCCCGGTGATTTCGAGATTATGGTAGGCGCGGATTCCGGTCATTTGAATGTCAAACGTATAAAGGGAATATGATGATACGGAAGATATCGATTTTCATGGCCGTTCTGTCGGCTTCATTTATGATGAAGGCCTCGGGAGGCATGGCCCCTGTGGGCACGGAGCAAAATCATTCACACCGTTTTTATTCGGTTGAGGCTGATAACGATACTGCGGCCTACGGAATAGAACATGCCATCGATGCCGTTAAATCCGGAAAAGTCGAAACAATAACGCTGTGCATCCGCAACACGCGCCATACTCCCTTCCAGCCACTGAAAGCCGGTCTGAAACTGGGAGTTGACACCTATATGGATACCTATCCTGAATGGTACGGCAAGTTTTTCCCGACTCTTGCCGTCTGTGAGCCCGACCATTTCTACGGATATATGCAGTCGCCAGACGGAAGAATGAAAGCGGTGCTGTCAGCCGACCCGATAGCATCGTGGAGCCTCGACTACAATATGGGCTACCCTGATTACACCCAGGATAACCGCTGGTTCTATGGCCACCGCATAGAGTGTTTCAACCTTGATATGCTCTGCAAAGGGCCGCTGCCGGATCATAATCCGATACTATGGAAACTCGAACCGGGAGAGCAACGCTCTTGGACAGTGAAAATAATAGACCTTGACAGCCCTGACAGCTTCGAGGAAACGATTTACCGTCATACCGATGCGCCGGTACTGGTCATGGAGCGAACTTCTTGTTCTCCCGGCGACTCGATTGAAATTAAAGTATGGGGAACGGCTCCCCGGCTGACCGTTGAGGAAAAAGAGATTGGTTTGCAAAAGGTTGATGATGCCCTGTGGCGTGGAGTTTACCGCCCCACAGAGCCGGGCATCAAGAATATCGGACTAACGGACGGCTGTCGGATGGCACACGGCACTTTGGCCGTGCGCCATCCTTGGAACGCTACTATGCGCCTCGCGCGCGATGCCGTGGCCCGCTACAAGCAGAAACCGACATCGCATGTCGAAAGCTGGTATGGCTTTCACACAGCGTTCGATGTCGCGCGCATCATGCCTGACCCAGGCATCGACAGTGTGCTGAACGACAGGTTCGATATGATTATCGACAAAATTTTCGACCGCGAAAAACGGCAGCCCGTATAAATACCACTGGCGCATACAGAATGTATCGTCGACGATAGGGATGCTGGCTGACCGCTATCTTGCCTTCGGCAACCCGGCCGACCTCGATTTAGGCGAACGCATGGCAGCGTATCTCATAAAGTGCCAGCGGGATGACGGAGCCTATATGAACGGTCATACCGACTACACTTCTGTTATTTATCCTGCCAAGAGTCTCCTCGAATTTGCCGATGCCGAGCGCGCGGCAGGGCGGAAAAAACAGGCGGTGCGACTTGAAGCCTCGGCCAAACGTGCGGTCGACCATTTGGCGACGGCCGACGGTGACCTTGAAACCGAAGGGCAGATGACCTACGAAGACGGGATGATAAGCTGCTCCGCCCTGCAACTCGGCGAACTTGCCCTGCGGAGCAAAGATGTCAGAGAACGGCAGCGATACACAGAGGCAATGCTCAGGCTACTTGAAGGGCACGACTGCCTCTCCCAGACGCGCGTGCCGGACGGACGTCGGCGTGGCGGCACTCTCCGATTTTGGGAGGCACAGTATGATGTGTTTATGCTGCCCAACATGATTTCGTCGCCCCACGGCTGGAGCGCGTGGAGAGCATATGCCACCTACTATGCCTATCTTCTTACCGGCGAAGAGCGGTGGTTGCGCGAGACTTTCGATGCCGCATCCGCTTTTGCCGCCCTCATCGACCACAAATCGGGCGACCTTAAATGGGCCTTTGTGGTCGACCCTTGCGTGAGGGCGCTGCAGGTATGCGAGCCGGCCTCGAACTTCACCGCGGACGACGATACATACGGGAACCCTCACCCCGAGCTATACCCCAACCGGGAAATCGTTGTAGGAGAACAGTATGTGCCGATGATTGCCGACTGGCAGACAATCGTGTCGAGCGATAACGATGTGCACGAATGTTTCAAATTCATTGCCGAAGCAGTGTTGTGCAACGCGTTTCTTGTAGAGAGGCCCGACGGTTCATTCGGCACATATAATTGTCGTATGGTAAAAGAAGGGAAGAAGCTCCTCGTGACAGCAGACGAGCCACAGATTAAAAATCTGCATGTCAATCTTCTCACACCTCAAAAAGTAGTGTTTGATGGCGATATTACACGCTTTCAGAGTTTTATCAAAAACTGAGCGTCATGCGTTTTCCCGATATGACACCTTTCTGATCGCGTCGGAATATACAACAAAAGGCCTCTGAAAATCATTGATTTTCAGAGGCCTTTTGTTATCAGATAAATCTTTTTTTGCTCCGCGTGGCCTTTGTGACGCTGGTCTATATGTTTTGATTGTCAGTATCTTAGCTCCCTGGAAATTGCGATTCGCCTTTTTTACGCGCTCCGATATTTGCTTTTCGGTTTCAAATTCATTGTGAAAAAGTGAGTAGGAATTGCATGAATTACACTCATAGATATGTGCGGATATAAACGGCTAATTCGTTATCATTTGCCGCGCATATATTCGCACGTCTTTAATCTATAGAGCTAATAAACCATGAATGTGAGAAAAATCGTTGCGTCAGTGGTCGCGGTGTTAGTGGGATGCTCATCAATGTTCGCCGCTATGCCGGAACGTACACCGCAAAATGTGGAAAAGTACAAGAAAATCTGCAGGGAGAATATCCATAAAGTAAAAAAAGGGATGTACCGCGAGCCTAAGGGTTCTTTGAAGCACAAATTTATCACTCCCGGATGTGACGCTTATCTCGATAATCTGTGGGATTGGGATTCCTGGCTGTCAGGAATCGCGCTCTGTCAGATTATGCTCGAGACAGGAAACAAGGCCGACTTCAACGAGTGTATGGAATATCAGAAGGGGTGCATATACAATGCTTTGGATTATTGTGGGCTGGAGGGGTATATACCGATTATAATCGCGCCCGATTCCCCCTCACGCGAAGAAATGATCAGCCGGATTAATGTCTATGACCATAATATGCACAAGCCTTGCCTCGCGCAGCAGGCCGCCTTTATAACGAAGCTGACGGGAGGTGATGCCGAATGGATTCGCGACAATATCAACAAACTGGCGTCGTTCGTCAACAAGTATATGACCTACCATCGCGACAAGGCTACCGGCCTGCTGTACTGGAACGATGACTTTATGATCGGAGTGGATAACGATCCGTCGACTTTTTACCGTCCCCGGAACAGTTCCGCCTCAATCTATCTCAACGCGTTGATGTATAAGGAACTGCTTGCGATGAAATATCTGAGCGAGTGTCTGGATATGCCGTCGAATGCGGCTCATTATGAGCGGGATGCGGCTGAGTTGCGCGACAGAATCATCGAGCACTGCTGGGACGAGCGTGACGGTTTCTTTTACAGTTGCGACCTCAATCTGCTTCCCGTGGAGAAGTTTTCCGACTCTGGCTTTCATCTTCATCAAAGTGCTCCGCGAGATTACGACTGCGTTTTGCAGCGATTCAGCGTATGGAGCGGATTCCTGCCGATGTGGGCCGGACTTGCGACTCCCGAACAGGCCCGCGAGATGGTGGAGCGGAATTATCTCGACGAACGTCTTTTCAATGCTCCAGCAGGGGTATATACTTTGGCTCCCACGGAAAAAATGTATAATATAAAGCCCACTCAGAACCCATCGTCGTGGCTTGGACCGGTATGGACTTGTGCCAACTGGTTTGTGTGGCGTGGCTTGGTTAACTATGGATATGAAAAAGAGGCCCGCGAACTTGCTGAAAAGACGGTGCTGATGCTCGGCCGCGATTTCGAGAGGTTTGGCGAGTTGCACGAGTACTACGAACCTTTGACCGGTGAACCTATTATGAACAAAGGCTTTCAGAATTGGAATCTGTTGGTGCTTAATATGATCGCGTGGCTCGATGGCCGCGATGAAGTGCGCGAGTTTTAAGAGCCAAGGTGAGGAAATAATGGAATCTGTAACAAAATCGTAAATGGAAAAGTATTGGCGATTTTTTATCGCTTTGTCTATGCTGGCATGCATTCAGTTCGCGGGTGCGTCCCGTAGTGCTGAACCGCCTGCCGGACAGGAGTCGCTGCATCGACACATCAAGGAGGTTATGCCCCTGAGTGTCTGCGAGTCAAACTCTACAGCCAACAATAATTTCGCATTGCCGAAGCCGTATAGCGTACCCTGTACGAGCGGAGGTTTCAGGAATATGTTTTATTGGGATACATATTTCACCAATGCGGGGCTTTTGCTCGACGGAGATACGAGGCAGGCACTCAATAATATTGAAAACATAGCCTTTATGATTGATTCAATAGGCTATATGCCTAACGCGACTTCAAAGGATCTTCTCAACCGCAGTCAGCCACCTTTGTTTTGCCGGATGGTCAAGGACTATTATGATGCGACCGGTGACCGGGAGTTGCTGGCTCGGATGATTCCTATTCTTGAAAAAGAGTACGGTTTCTGGATGACGCGCCGCGTCGCGCCAAACGGTCTTAACCGCTACGGCCATGACGCGACCCGTCAGGAACTGATTGACTTTTGCAATGGATTGGCCCACAGGGTGAGAGTCAATCCGGACGACTTTTCGGAAGAGGAGCGAGTGGATTTCGGAGCACACCTTTTGGCTGAGGCGGAGTCGGGATGGGACTTCAATCCCCGTTTCAACGGCAGGTGCATGGACTACAATCCAGTTGACCTCAACGCGATACTCTACGGGTTCGAGCGCGATATGGCGTCGTTTCTCGAACGTCTCGGACTACCCGGGAAAGAACTCTGGGACAAGAGGGCTGACGCGCGGCGCGTACTTATGAACAAATATTTTCTCGATTCTGAATCAGGACTGTATTACGACTACGATTTCGTCAACGGCAAGCGTTCCGATGTGTACAGCTCGGCGGTTTTCACCATGTTTTGGCTGGGGGCGGCAGACAGTCGGTCGGCAAAAGCGCTTGTTGACAACCTCGGCCTTCTGGAAGCTGACCACGGGATTTTGACCTGTGCTTTCCGTCCGGGTGTTGCTCCGTTCGCTCAGTGGGACGCTCCAAACGGCTGGGCTCCCGTCCATTTTTTCGCAATCAAAGGGCTTGACAGGTACGGCTACACGGATGATGCCGCCAGAATAGCCGGCAAATATCTCCGAGCACAGACCGCGATATATGGCAACACCCGTCAGCTTTGGGAAAAATATAACGCTGTAAAAGGGAACACGGATGTTAACGACGAGTACAAGATGCCGGGCGAGTTTCTCGGTTGGACAGCCGGAGTTTATCAGACAGCCTACGATTATCTTTACGGGACAGAATGATGGTGCCGCAATATTGAAAGCCTTTAAACCAATAATATAATGAATTTTGTAAAAACTATTCTGCCAATCTTTTGCGCAATTGCCCTCTTTGAGGTTAAAGCCGGGCTGAAGGTGGAAAACCTTACCCTTGAAATGGCCGAGGCACCGCTGTGCGTCGAGTCCCGGACTCCGCGTTTCTCGTGGAAACTCGAATCCGACCGCCAGGGTGTGAGCCAGACCTCCTACCGCGTCCGCGTGGCGGAGAAGCCCGAAGCTCTTTCCGACAAAAACGGCAAAGGAATTATCTGGGACTCCGGGAAGGTGGATTCCGACCAGTCGGTCTATATACCTTATGGCGGCGATGAACTTCAGCCGATGACCCGCTACTGGTGGACAGTCTCTGTGACTGACAACCACGGCGAAACCGCTCACTGCGGACCGGCCATGTTCCAGACCGGTATTCCCGGTGGAGAACATCTGTGGGGGGCCGAATGGGTTGGGGGAGAGCTTCCCGGCGACAAGCCTATGGAGGCGGTCCCGGCGCGTTATCTTCGCAAGCAATTCCGTCTCACAGGTAGCGAGGTTGATTACGCTACGTTGTATATAGTCGGTCTCGGACTATACGAGGCATATATGAACGGCCATAAGGTTTCAGACGACGTGCTGGCCCAAATGCCGACAATGTATGACAAGCTCGTCAGATATAACGCCCACGATGTCACCAATCTGTTGAAGACCGGCCAGAACACTGTCGGCGTGACCCTCTCCAACGGCCGTTTCGCTCCGGAGAGAATGATGACAATGAAATGGTTCGGTTATCCCCGTATGCTCTCGCGGCTCGAGATTGTTTACAAAGACGGTACGCATCAGAGTGTGGTGAGCGACGACACGTGGAAACTGACTGTCAATGGGCCTGTAAGGGCTGCGAGTGAGTTTGACGGTGAAATCTACGACGCGACCCGCGAAATGGATGGCTGGAGCAGCAACGGTTTCAATGATGCAAACTGGATGCCGGCGCCGTTGACCGGTACGCCTGGCGGCCGTCTCGAACCACAGATGAATCCTTCGCTGAAGATAATGGATATTATTTCGCCTGTCAATCTCTTTGAGACGCGTCCCGGGGTCTATGTGATAGACATGGGGCAGAACATGACAGGATGGCTCAGATGCAAATTTCGTGGAGATTGCCGAAACTCAAAGGTACATATCCGCTATTCTGAAACCCTTGAGCCTGACAGCTCACTTTTTGTGGCGAACCTGCGTTCTGCCAAACCTTGCGACACATATATTTTCAAGGGGATGGGCGAGGAAATCTGGGAACCGCGCTTTACTTATCACGGTTTCCGATACGCGGAGATTACCGGCTTGCCTTATATGCCGTCGAAAAACGAGTTTTTCGGCATGGTAATCCATGACGACATGAAACCGACTGGCACGTTTAACACCTCCGATCCGATAATCAATCAGATTTACCATAATGCCTATTGGGGAATCCGGAGCAACTATCGCGGAATCCCGACCGATTGTCCCCAGCGCGACGAACGCCTGGGATGGCTTGGCGACCGTACTACCGGTGCATATGGGGAGGCATTCCCGTTTGGCAACCATCTGTTTTATGCAAAATGGCTCGACGACATTGAATCCACGCAGATGGCAACCGGCGGCCTGCCCGATATCGCGCCTAATTACTGGGACGTGATTTCCGACAATATGACCTGGCCGGCAGCCTTTCTGACAGTCGCCGATATGATACATAGCCAATATGGCGACTCTGAACCGATAATCCGCCATTATCCGGCCATGAAGAAATGGTTTGACCATATGAAAGAAACATGGATGAAGGATTATATCATAGAGCGTGATGAGTATGGCGACTGGTGCGTGCCTCCCGAGAACGAATGGCTGATCCATTCACAAGACAGTACGCGAATTACCGATCCGGCGCTTCTGGCAACATCGCATCTGTATTATCTGTCAGGACTGATGGCTAAATTCGCAAGGCTTGCCGGCCATGCCGATGATGCTGTCATGCTCGAAGCTGATGCCGTAAAAGTAAAAGATGCTTTCAACAAGCGCTTTTTCGACCCCGCTACGGCGCGTTATGGCAACAATACTGTTACATCAAACCTGCTTCCGTTACGTTTTGGAATGGTTCCTGAGGAATACCGCGACAAAGTGGTCCAAAACATTGTCGATAAGACAATGGGAGATTTCAACGGCCATGTCAGCGTCGGCGTAATCGGCATCCAGCATCTAATGCGCGGACTTACCGAAAACGGAAGGACAGATCTCGCGATGAAACTTGCTACGAATACCGACTATCCCTCATGGGGTTATATGGCGGCGAACGGCGCGACAACTATTTGGGAGCTATGGAACGGCAACACCGCGGATATAGCGATGAACTCTGGCAACCACGTCATGCTTATCGGAGACCTGCTGATCTGGGAATACGGCACTCTTGCCGGCATTCAGAATGCTGAGGGAAGCTACGGTTTCAAACGAATAGCACTGAAACCGGTTGTCCCTGAAGGGCTGGAATATGTTTCGGGTACTTATGATTCTGTCTACGGAATGATTAAAAGCTCCTGGAGGAATGTCGGCGGAACGTTTTCCTGGGATATATCTATCCCCGCGAACACTACGGCCGAAGTACATATCCCTCTTGGCGACGGCACTTATGAGAAACGGGAATATGGCTCTGGAAATTATTCGATAAAAGTCTCAAATGGGATCATACAAAAGTATTGACCTCATTCAGAAATTTTTTCCTAAATAAGTGAGTAGGTCTCCCGCGTTTTGGGGTCTTAAGGTTAGTTCATTATTTTTAACCAATTTATAAACCATGAAGAAAAAGTATTTGCTGCTTTGGTCATCGGTTGCTGCCATGGGCTTTACCGCGTGCAGCAGCGATGAAGAGGGGTTTACTCCTTCCAGCACCAATGAAATCCGCGTTGTCACCGAGGTAAACAGTTACAGCCGTGCCGGTCATACAACTGACAACCTCGACGCCTTCGGCCTGATTATCGGATCTGATTCTGAGCGGTTCAGCTACCACAAGCAGATGGTCCGGAACGGCATTGCCTGGGCTACCGCCGACGGTGAAAGCATGTACTGGGAAGACCGGGGCAAGGCTGTCGACGTGATAGCATACGCTCCTTACCGCGCCGACGAAATCAACGCCAAGTCGAAAATCGAAGTCGACGTGCGCCCCGACCAAACCACTGAGGATGGTGTGAAGGCTTCCGACTTCGTGGCCATGAAAAAGCCCCGCTTCGTGCCAAACTCCGGCCTGAACGCCGACGGCAACCTGGTAGTGGCTATGTCGCATATGATGGCCAAGGTGTTCGTGAACATCCAATATCCCGAGGCGTACAGTCAGCCGGAAGGTGCCAACCCGTTCGGTGCCGTTACCGTTGACGGCCTCAACGTCAACGCGACCATCGACTTCGACGCATGGGACGGTACCCGCGAGAACGGAACTCTCGCGATTGACGCGAACGGCGAGGCTGCGACTATCAAGCCTTTCGCCACCTCTTTCGATGCCTCGACCCGTACGGCTGTCTATGAGTTCGTCGCTGTTCCCCAGACCGCCAATATGGATCTGAAATTCGTCATCGCCGACGTGCCTTATTCCTGGCGTGCCGAAAATCTCGAACTCAAAAGCGGATACAGCCTCACCATCGACCTGAAGATTGACAAGACCGGTGTCACCACCGACGGCAACGTAACTGTCGATCCCTGGGAAGAAGGGGGGAGCATCTCAGGCACTCCCGAGCAGGGCGCTGACCCCTTCACCGTAAAGGAAATGACCAACAAGGGTGACTGGCAGTGGGTTTACTCATCGCAGAGTAACAACTTCTGGGGAGGCGAGCGCGGCGCGCTCAATCTTTGGAACGGTGTCGGTGATGAGCTTGCCAATTGCTGGCTGTCGCATCAGATTGTCAAAGGACCATCTATGGGTGCTGATTATGTAGTACCCTTCGAGGGCCGTTATCTCGAGGCTTTTGCCGTTGTCGACCTTGGCAAGACAGAGTGGATTGCCGGTATCGGCGCCCGCACGGCCGGATTCGGCGATACCACTTTCGACCGCGTGGAGTTTTTTGCTACCGACAGCGAGAATATCGACAATTCGACCCTGACCGACGACGATAAGAACAACCTCAGATGCAATAGCGGTTTTGACGGTGACATCAACGGCATCAAAACCGTGATGGACAAGGTATTCGCTATCGACGACCAGGTGACCTGGACAAAAATCGGGGAGGTCTCGTCCGATGGCAATTTCGCAGGCTGGATTGACTACCGCAAGGATTTCAGCGAGGACGAGCTGGCTGATTCCCCGGTTAAGTCGCGCTATGTAAAGGTTGTCTTCCATCCTTATACAAGCTGGCCCGAAGGACAGGCCTATTGCGAGCGCGTGTCCTGCGCCGAGATTTATCTCAAGCACGTAACCGCCACAAACGGCGTGCCCGTCGAGTAAGAGTTTGTTGTAAAATTTCCAAGGTAAAAAAAGATTGTTTCTTATGGCCGCGGCAAGATCGCAGATAACAGAACTCCGGAGAGGCGTTTTTGCCGCGGCTATATTTTGTATCAAAGATTGTCTCAGACTATGGGGAAAATTGATTTCGGAGACAAGATGAGGGACCTGGTCGACATTTTCGGCAGAAGGGAGATAAAGCTATCGGACGATGAAATCGACGAATTATGGAAGATTGATTCGGAAAAAGCGGCGAGAACCCGCCGGCGCGCGATTCTGTGGCGCTCGATTTCGGTTGCCGCCGCCGCTTGTGTCCTGTTCGCGGTTTTTGCCTGGAGGAGGACGCCGGCGACTTCCCGACTCGACAGCATCGAGCTTTACGCTCTCAACGAACGTCCGGCATCAGACAGCGAGCTTACCGATGTAATGCTTATTATGGCTGACAGGACGGAAATGAATGTCGGAGGGGCTGAGTCCGACATCGATTATACCGTCAAGGGTAAAATCGTTGTCGATTCTGACACTATCGACGAAAATTCCGACGACTCGGCTCCCCGCTTCAATCAGTTGATCGTGCCTTACGGCCGGCGCACGAGGCTGCGCCTGAGCGACGGCACTTGCGTCCACGTCAACAGCGGGACGCGGGTAGTCTATCCCCTTACCTTCGGGACGGGCGACCGCACGGTCTTCGTCGAAGGAGAGGCTTACTTTGAGGTAGCCAAGGATTCCGACAGACCCTTTATCGTCAAAACCGGCAATGTTAGCGTACGGGTGCTGGGAACTAAATTCAACGTGTTTGCCTACCATGGCGAGAACCCCAACGTGGTTTTGGTCGAGGGGAGTGTCGATGTTTCGACATCGGGCGCGAAACGTCGTATGAAACCGGGCCAAAAGGTTGAAGCCCTGGGCGACGTCCTGGGCGAACCGGAGAAAGTCAATGTAGAATCATATATAAGCTGGACTAAAAACGAGCTGGTATATGACAACGAGCCGCTTTCATCGGTATTCAGCCGTCTCGAGACCTATTACGGCATTTCATTCGACATCAGGTGCGATATAAGCCGGATGTATGTCTCCGGGCGTCTTCTGCTCGCCGAGAATCCGGCTGACGTGCTCTCGTCGATAAGTTTCTCGGTACCTGTCGACCTGTCGTCTGACAATTCTGTTGTGACGGTAACGTCCAGATAATTTCTTAAATTCGTATTACGCGTAGCGAAATCGGCCAGCCGCCGATTGAGTGTTTCCGCGATTTATCACATCATTCTTGATAATGGAACCCAAATCAAACCAATTCGTAACCTTTTCCCTGCGTTGGCTGGCTGTATTGCTGCTGACAGTCGCCGGATGGTATCCCTCCCTGGCACAGTCGCAGTTAATCACCATCAGCGCCGACAACTCTCCGGTAAAGGAGGTTATGAGCAAAATCGAGAAGGAAAGCAACCTGGTTTTCTTTTATCGGTCAAATACGATTGACCTTAACCGCAAAGTAACAGTCCATGCCGTGAAAAAGCAGTTGTCGGAAGTCCTGGATGAGATTTTCGCTCCGGCCGGTGTGGAATGGAGCGTCAATAACCGCCAGATTTCTCTCAAGCAGGGAAAGGCTCCCTCCAAGGGGGATGCGAAACCCGAAAAGAAAAACGCCAAAGCCCATACCCTCAAGGGCACTATCACCGATGCCGCCAACGGGGAGCCGCTCATCGGAGCCTCGGTGGTGGTAAAAGGGGCTAAAGGTGTCGGAACCGCGACCGATATCGACGGCAACTATACCATCGAAGTTCCCTCTGACGGCGAAATCATAGTCAGCTATCTGGGTTATGATCCCCAGACCCTGGCTGTCGGAGACCTCGGCGTGCTCGACATCGCGCTGCAGCCTGCCAACAACGCTCTTTCCGAAGTGGTCGTGGTCGGAGCCGGCACACAGTCAAAGGTTACCGTTACCGGTTCTATCGCCGCGATCAAGGGCGCCGAACTCCGCGCCCCTTCGTCGTCGCTGACCTCCAACCTCGCCGGTAAGCTTGCCGGCGTCATTTCCTCGACAACCTCCGGCGAGCCCGGAGCCGTCAGCGAGTTCTACATCCGCGGTGTCGGAACCTTCGGCGGCCGCGCGACCCCTCTCATTCTGCTCGACGACATCGAGATATCTACTGCCGACCTCAACCGACTCCCCGCCGAGTCTATAGAAAGTTTCTCAATCCTCAAGGATGCGTCGGCAACTGCCATTTACGGTGCCCGAGGTGCGAACGGAGTGATGCTGATCACTACCAAGAAAGGTCTCGAAAACACCCGCGCCAAAATCAATGTTTCGGTCGAGGCCTCCTTCCTCCAGCCGGTCAAGCGCGTCGAGTATGTCGACGGCCCTACCTGGATGGAAATCTACAACGAGGCCCAGCTTGCCCGTAATCCCAATTCCGCCGTGCGATTCTCGCAGGAGACCATCGACCGTACCCGCAGCGGCGAGAACCCTTACGTTTACCCCAATGTCGACTGGTACGACCTGATGTTTCGCGACTGGACCTACAACCAGCGCGCGAATGTCAACCTTACCGGCGGCGGCTCGAAAGTGACCTATTATATGGGGCTGCAGGTAAACCACGACTCAGGTATTCTAAAAGTTCCCAAAACTTACTCCTTTGACGCCAATATCAACGATTGGAACTATATTTTCCAGAACAATATATGTTATAAGCCAACTTCTACCACTACCGTTGACCTCCATATCAACGCCCAGTTCGGAAATCGCAAAGGTCCCGGCACTTCGCTGACTACGATTTTTGACGACGTCTACAATTCAAACCCTGTCAGCTTCCCGGCTTATTATCCCTCGGAAGAAGGGGACGGCCATATCCGATTCGGTAACTCCGTAAAGACCGCCGACCGCCTTAATGTCAACCCCTACGCCCATATGATGAGCTCCTATTCCGAGGAGAACTATTCCACGATCAACACCTCTCTCCGCGCTACTCAGAAACTTGATTTCATAACGGAGGGGCTGAGCCTGACAGCCCTGGTCAATATGAAGAGCTACGCCTATTCGACCTATACGAACACTATCGAGCCTTACTATTACCGAGTGATGGACAATACCTATGACCCGTCAGACCCCGGCTATTTCCAGCTCGAAAGTCTCAAAAAGGGCACCGACTATATCGCGGAAGGCGCCATCAACCGATTCAACGACCGCACGTTCTATTTCGACGCCCGTCTTAACTATAACCGCACGTTCAACAAGGTACATAACGTATCGGGTATGCTGATGTTCATGCTGCGTGAATTTCGCAGCGACGTGCTTCCGAATCGCAACGAAGGCTTCTCCGGCCGATTCACGTATGACTACAGCCGCCGTTACCTTGTAGAGGTCAACTTTGGTTACAACGGTACCGAACGCCTGGCCAAGGGACACCGTTTCGAGTTCTTCCCCGCCGTGTCGCTCGGATGGGTTGCCAGCAATGAAGACTGGTGGTCGACAGTCAATCCCTATATCGACCATCTGAAAATACGCGGCAGCTACGGACTCGTAGGATCTGACGAGACTGGCCTCCTGGCAGGAGCCGCACATTTCCTGTACCGCAACGAGGTGAACCTCAACGGCGGCGGCAGCTTTACAACCGGTCCTTATCTGGGGGCTAACTCCACAACGACGCTTTCGGGCCCCGAATTTCTGAAATATGCCGTTGCCAACGCCGGATGGGAGAGGGCAAAGAAGTTCGACATCGGCTTTGACATGTCGCTGTTCAACCAGGTGAATGTCACTTTCGACTACTTCCTCGACCGCCGCGACCGAATCCTGCAGAAGCGCAGTTCCTGGCCCGAGATGCTGGGCTATGGTTCCTCAACACCCTGGGCCAATATCGGTAAAGTCGAAAACCAGGGTATCGAGCTTAGCGTCAACTGGCGCAAGAACCTTACCGAAGACCTTTCGGTCGATGTGCGTGGTAACTTCACATACACAAAAAACAAATACGTCTACAACGACGAGCCCGATTATCCCTATGTTTGGCAGACGCAAACCGGAAAGCCTCTCTCGGCGACCTATGGCTACATTGCCGAAGGGCTCTTCCGCGACGAGGCCGATATTCAGAATTCCCCCTCGCAGGCTCCTCTCGGCGGAAATCCGATGCCCGGCGATATCAAGTACCGCGACGTCAACGGCGACGGTATGATTACCGAGGACGACAAGGTCATGATTTCAAAGTTCGGCCGCCAGCCCCGTATTCAGTACGGCCTGGGTGTCAACGTGGTCTGGAAGAAACTTGATTTCGGAGTTTTCTTCAGCGGCTCGGCTAACCGCACGATTATGATCGACGGCATCTCGTCGTTCTGCGCCGACGATTTCCATCAGGACCGTAACTTAATGTCGTTTATCGCCGAAGATTACTTCCAAGTTGACAAGAACAACTTTGACGCCGCGTATCCCCGACTGGGCGTTACCCCCTCGCAGGTACAGAACAACATGGTGCCGAGCACGTTCTGGATGCGCAATGGTTCGTTTATAAGGTTCAAGACATTGGAAATAGGTTATACCTTCCCGTTCGTGCGCGTGTATTTCAGCGGCGACAACCTCGCATGCTGGGGGCCATTCAAGCTATGGGATCCTGAACTTTACTATTATTCCTATCCCCTGCAGCGTACGTTCAATATCGGCGCGCAGTTCACATTCTAATGATTCAAACAGCGTCATTAAGTAACTGGTCGAAATTATTTCAATATTTATCCGAGGAAAATTTTTAGGAGATTTTTCTCGAAGAAGAAGGAGTGTAGCGAGCTACACGACTGATGATGAGAGGAAAAGATTCAAAAATTTTGTCGGAGAAATATTGAAATAATCAGACCCGTTAGCATAAAATAATTTTGAACAGTTACTTATCCATGAAATTTAAGATGAAATCATATTATATTAAGAGATATGCGAGGCTCGTCGCTACTGCTCTGCTATTTACAGCGGCGGTTACGGCTTGCGATTACCTCGATGTGGTTCCTCCTGAAACCGCGGATATCCCTGACACCATGAAAGACAAGCAGGACGCGCTTGATTTTCTCTATAGCTGCTATTCGGGCGTTAACAGCAACCATGGTTTCGGAACACTCGGCACCCACGAGGCATCGACCGACGAGTTTGTATGTCCTCAGGCATGGGGGCGACTCGGCCAGGTAACCGCCTGGAACCAGTTATCGGCCACGACGGTGTCAAACAACGGGATTTTCCAGCTTCCCTGGACTGTGACATACAACTCCATCGGACAGTGCAATCTGTTTGAGAAAATCCTTGACAGCACCAGCCCCAAAGAGGTGACTGCCGCCGACCGAGGGAGGTGGAAGGCCGAAATCAAGTTCCTCCGCGCTTACTACCATTTCCGTCTGCTGGAAAACTATGGCCCGATTCCAATCATCGACCATTACTATGAGACATCGACCACAAAGGATGAATTTCCGGGCAGAAGTCATTTCGACTATTGCGTCGACCGCATTGTCGGCTGGCTCGATGAGGCCGCGAAGGTGCTCCCCCCGAATGTGGAGACTACAGAAATAGGCCGGGCTTCCTCGACGATATGCAAGGCCCTGAAGGCCCGCGTGCTCCTCTACGCCGCATCCCCTCTGTGGAACGGTTCGTTCCCCAACAGCGGATGGGTCAATACCGGCTATGAGACTCCCGGATATGGCCGGGAGCTGGTAAGCAGCCAGTACAGCCGTGAGAAATGGGTGCGGGCCCGCACAGCCTGCCAGGAGGCTCTCGACTTTGCTCTCGGTCAGGGCGGCCGGGCTTTCTATACTCTCGAGGCATCGGAAACCCAGCGTTTGTCAGAGGACGTGCTTCTGCCCGACATTCCCGGCGTTGATGATGATTTCAAGAAGAAGGTTATGAAAATCCGTTACGCCAACAATACCGTAGAGACAGAGGGCAACCGCGAAATCATCTGGAGCGTCATCTCGAAGCCGGGGGCGTATCTGTTCTGGCAGGCCGACATGTACCCCCACAATATCGGTACCAGCAACGGAGGCGGCCTCTATGGCGGTGTAACAGCGCTCGCGCCCTGCCTCTACACCGTGGAGCATTTCTACACCCGCAACGGCATCTTGCCGGAGGACGATTCCGAGCTGCCGAAATCGGGCTGGCTCGAGTCAGCCGGATATGCCGGACGCACCGACATTATCAACCTAAACGACAAGCGCGAGCCCCGTTTCTACGCCAATATCTCTTTTGACGGCGATGAGTATTCGCAGTTGATCAAAGCCGGCGGCCCCCTGATTGTCGATACCAAAAGCTCGGCCGCGCAAGGTTACAATCCGACACGCTACGTCTGGGATAACAATGTGACAGGTTTCTACACTAAGAAATGGTGCCAGCCCAATGTGTCCTGGCGACCCGACGGCTCGCTGAACGCGCGTCAGATTGGAGCCCGCTTCATCCATCTGTCGGAGCTGTATCTCAACCTTGCCGAATGTGAGGAAGCGTTGGGCAATACTCCACAGGCGCTTGACGCGCTGAACGCCGTGCGCCGCCACGCCGAAATCCGTGAGCTTACCACGGCCGACTTCTCTCTCATGCCGCTCAGGGACTGGATTCGCAACGAACGCTTCATCGAGCTGTATGCCGAGGGGCACCGCTATTACGACGTGCGCCGATGGATGATAGCCCCGCAGGTACTCAAAAGCGGAGCGCGGGAAGGACTGAACGCCCTGTCGAAGACCGATCCTACTTTCGAGGAATTTAACGTCCGCACCAAGGTTGACCAGCCTTTTAGCTGGAGCGACCGAATGTATCTGCTGCCGGTTCCCTCGAGCGAGATTTACAGCAATCCCCAACTTATCCAGGCTCCCGGCTATTGATGCCGGACGCGGAGAATACAAATCGTGACAAAGACAATGAAAAATCATTTATACAGATTAGGCGCTATGCTGCTGGCCTTGGCCGGTATGCCGTCTCTGACTGGTTGCGGAGATATCGACGACGATTACGACGAGATTGTGCCCGAAAGCTACTATACCATCATCTCGCTGAAAGAGACCGGCGTTCAGGATGTGTTTATGTCAATCGCCGATACGGAATACGACCGGGAGGTCCCTGTCCTCAAAGGGGGACTGCATACCGACGAGGTTGTAGAGGTGATGGTCGAGGCCCCCGGCCAGGCATGGGTTGACGAGAATTACAACGACAGGCAGGGCACCAACTACAAGGTGATTTCTGCTTCAATGTACCGCATAACTGACTATCATCTCGAGATTGGCCCCGGAGAGACCGGAAAATCGGTACACGTGGTTTTCGACGCTCCGAAAATCTATGCCGAAATGAAGAAGCCTGAAAATGCCGGAAAAAGCCTGATTCTCCCGATAAGAATCGCCTCGGCCACAAACACGGTCAAGACCGATAAGGATGTCGTCATTCTGCAATGTAGTGTTTCTCCGGCTGTAATCGGGTTCGATAGCGGAAAGGTGGCTGTCAAGCTCCCCGACCACGAGCCGACCTGTCCTGCCGAGTTCGTAGTCCAGAAGAGCGGCGATATTGCGGCCGATGTCAGGTTCGAGGTTATGTCGCAGGAGTATCTTGAAGAGAACTACGGAGCGCCCTCCGGCATCAATTACATCGCTTTGTCTCCGGAGATGTATTCGATGGACGAGACCGCGACAATCGGAGTGTCGACCGAGTTTTATTCCCATACCGTGACGTTTGCGGTTGACAAAATTCGCTCGGTGTCAGGGAACGGCGTGATGGTGCTCCCTCTGAAGCTCATCTCTATGACGGAAGGAGCCGAGGTGTCCCGCGGCGAGATGCTGATCGAGTGTAACTTCCACGAGTACACGCTCTCGGCCATGAGCGACAAGAACTCATGGAGCATAGTTTACGGAACCCCGTCAATGCCTTACGGACGGTTCGCGAACATCATCGACGGCATGGAGGATACCTCGGGATGGTATTCACATATCTGCGAAGGATGGTCCGATTACCAGGGCCTCGGCAATCCATATGTGGTAATCGACCTCGGAAGCCGTGTGATGATAGGCCGGTGCGGAGTGCAGCTTGCATGGAGTGATGGATGGTATGACACCAACCCTATGGCGGTAGAGTTCTATACCACCGAGCAGGATTATCTGGATTCCGGCCTCACTCCCGCTGAAACCGGACAGCTCCTCTCGCCGGATGCAGATAGAAACTTCTCCGACGAATTCCTTTCGCTGGCAGAGAGAGCCAGAAACTACGACAATACCGTCAACTGGATACATCTTGCTACCCTTACGGGTCTGTCGCAGACACAGGAATGTAACGGTGTGATGAAAGTCTCCGTTCCCGAGAGTGTGCTGTCGGCCCAGTATCGAGGACAATATATCAAGATTGTACTGATCCCGTTCCCTGCCGCACAGTCGCTTGCCGACCGCGCTAAAATCAGCGAGGTCTATGTCGATCGTGTGTCAGCTATTGATGGAGAATCTCTTTAAACATTAAAACCGATGAAATATAATATATTACTGACTGCTTTCATCTGCGCTATCGGGGTCTGCGCTGTCTCGTGTAGCGATGATGCCGATATTCCGGTGATGGAGCCTGTAGCCGAACTTCCCGACTGGGATGATAATATATCGGGTGAGGAGTATGACTATACCGCGACTATGGCTCCCGAGCGCCCGTATATGCACGAGTATGACAAGGCTATGCTGATGAAATTATTCATGGCACGACCAAACGCCGACGGCACCTCAAACGTCAATCTGACGTTTGAGGAGGCCCTCGAAGTAATCAAGAGCCTGGATGCCATAACCCGTGGCTTGCCGAAAATCGTCTACCTTGTGGGGTGGCAGTACGAGGGCCATGACTGGAAATATCCCGCTTTCCACGAATTTAACGAGGCTCTGAAGCGGCCTCAGGACGCCACTGCCCGCGAGAGCTTCTACTGGCTGCAGGATGAGGCCGCGAAGTATAACACGACCGTATCTGTACACATTCTGGTGCAGGATGCCGAATCAAACTCTCCGTTGTGGCACGAGTATGTCAAGAATGACTTCATCTGCAAAAACGCTGCCGGAACTTTTATCACCCGAGCGACTTTCAATGGCCTTCCGATGTATGACGTCAATATCGTTAATGAGTGGAAGAAAGGATTCCTTCAGAAACGCCTTGACGAGCTTGCCGAGCTGGTTCGTCTCGATAAGACCCATACCCTCCACTGCGATGCGTTCTATGCCCGCGAGAGTCCGTTCCATGGCGTGACGGTGGAGCAGACCGAGGTAGTGATGCGCAAGATGCTCCGCTATATGCGCGACAAGGAGATTGACGTCACAATCGAGTTCATGCACAACGGGGGAGAGCGCGTCGACCCGATGTTCGGTCTTAATCCGGCAGCCTGGTGGCTGGATCTCACCGCCTATGAACGAGCCAAACTTCCGGCGTCGCTCATTGCCGGGGGCAAGGCGGGGCGTTTTAATCATTACTGGGAGCCTGAAGCATTTCTCTTCGGCGACAACTATCAGGCTGAGTCAGACTTCAATTATATTGATTACGGACTGAGCAAAGACATCCCCCGCTCGATGAAAGCCGCCCGCAAGGGGATAGCACTCTATACGATTCCTTATATGTACTTCAACCGTCATAAGGTCGAGAGCTATGACGCTTCTTCCCAGAAGGTCATATATAGCGGCGGCTTGGTGGCGGATTACAGGAACCTGACCGTAAAAGAGAACGGAGTGACGCTCCGCGACCATAACAATATCTTCTTCCCACTCCCATGGATTACTGACCACAAGGAGATTCTTGCCTATTCGCAAAACGGTTACACCCGCAAAGAGTGGAAACTCCCCGCCGACTGGACCGGCGTGACATCCGTCATGACATATCCCGTTACGGAGAACGGTCTCGGCGAAGGGCGGGAGATCGATGTGACTGACGGCGCGATAACACTTACTCTTGAAGCAAATACATTCCTTTCAATTCAGAAACGATGAACAACCACCTGTTTATAAACATACTCGCCGCGGCATCTTTCGCACTCGCGTCCCTGTCGGCTCATGCTGTGGAGACCGTAAGCGGCGCTCCATATGACTATACCGCGACAATGAAACCCGAGCGACCTTATATGCATCAGTATGACAAGCTGATGATGCAGAAACTCTTTCTCGCCCGTCCCGACCAGAAGGGTGGTTCAAATGTCGGTATGACTTTTGCCGATGCCCTGGAAGTCATCAAGGGGATGGACAATCTCAGCCGGGGTGTGCCTAAGATTGTATATCTGGTGGGATGGCAGTATGAAGGGCATGACTGCAAGTATCCCGCCTTCCATGAATTTAACAAGGCTCTCAAACGAGAGGAGGACGCCACTGCCCGCGACAGCTATCTGTGGCTCCAGCGTGAGGCGAAGAAATATAACACAACCGTGTCGGTGCATCTGCTCGTTCAGGATGCTGAGCCGGATTCGCCTCTGTGGCAGGAATATGTCGACAATGACCTGATTTGCCGCGATGTCGACGGCAACCTGATTACCCGCGCGGTATTCAACGGTGTGCCTATGTACGACGTTAACCTTGCCGCCGAATGGGACAAGGGAATGCTTCAGAAGCGTCTCGACGAGGTCGTGGAACTCGCCAATATCAAGGAGGCGGGAACGCTCCACTGCGACGCGTTCTACGCGAGGATGAGTCCGTACAATGCGGGAAATATGGCCGAGCAGGAGGAAGCGATGCGTAAAATGCTTCGCTATATGCGCGACAAAGAAATCGATGTGACCGTTGAATTTCTTCATAACGGGCAGCGCTGCGATCGGATGATCGGTCTCAGTCCTGCCGCCTGGTGGCTTGACATGAGCGCTGTCGAGCGAGCCAAATTTCCCTCGTCGCTTATCGCCGGAGGCCAGGAGGGAAAGTTCGGTAAATTATGGCTCAAAGAGACATTCCTTTTCGGCGACAATTATCAGGCGGAGGATGACTTCAATTTCGTAGATATTTATCACGACAGGGATTACTCCAAGGCCTGGGACCGCGCCAAGCTGGGCATTGCGACCCGTACTGTTCCCTATCTGTTCTTCAACACCCTTCAAATTCGGGAATACGACGAGCCAAACGAGAAAGTGACATATTCCGGAGGCGTCGTATCTGACTGGAAGAACAAAACCGTGACCTGGAACGGAACTCTGCTGCGTGACAACAACAATGTCTTCTTCCCTCTTGCCTGGAAAGATAACAAGGAAATCATGGCCTACTCCCAGGACGGCTACAACGACCGCGAATGGAAACTTCCCCACGGGTGGAGCAACGTGAAAGCTGTGTATGTCCGCGATGTCACTCCCGACGGCACTGGCAAGCCGCGTACCGTAAAAGTAAGGAACGGTGCGCTCATTCTGTCGATGGAGCCTAATTCAATAGCATCAATCACCCCCGCAAAGTAAAAACAATCAGACCTATATGAGAAAAACGCTATTGGCTATGGCTGTCATAGCCGCGGCTTTTAACGGTAGCGGTGCCCGTACTCCCTTGCGGGCACCGGCTTACCCGTTGCTTTCGCTTGACCCGTCGGTGAATCTCTGGTCTATGGGTGACACGCTCTATAACGACGCTACCCGCCATTGGACCCGCCGCGAACAGCCTCTGTTGGGTGTCCTTACGGTCGACGGAGTACCATACCGCTTTCTCGGACGGGAGTTTACTGTCGCGGAATCTGTCGCGCCAAACTCCGAGTGGGGCGAATGGGAGGGTTCTTTCACGACTGCCACTCCCGCGCCCGGTTGGGCCGATGTGGATTTTGACGACAGTTCATGGAAAAGAGGAGAGGGCGCGTTTGCCTCTGACGGTGAGGACGGCAGGTTTGTGATGGTTAAAAACGAATTTTGCAAGACCGGCGCGCGGACAAAATGGACCTCTCCATATATCTGGGTGCGCAGAACCGTTGATTTGCCGGGCGATATAGCCGGCAAGGATATGTTCCTGGAAGTAACGTATGACGATATAGCGGATGTGTACGTTAACGGCGTAAAGGCGTTTTCCGGCACGTCTCCCGAAGACCATCGTCTGATACCTCTGACAGGCGATGCGGCGAAGGCTCTAAAACCCGGACGGAATGTAATAGCGGCGAAAGCGGTCAACAACGAAGGCTACGGAGTTATTGACTTCGCTCTGATCGCGAAAGAACCTGTCGGGGAGCGGTTCGGGAAAACAGCAGTACAGACCGGTGTAGACTTTCTTCCGACCCAGACCCGTTATAGCTTCGTTTGCGGCCCGGTCGACCTTGACCTGACGTTTACAGCTCCGTTCCTCCCTGACGACCTGGAGCAGGCCGGACGCCCTGTGAACTACATCTCGTATGATGTTAAATCGCGTGACGGGAAAAAGCATCAGGTGTCATTCATGCTTTCGGCATCGCCCCTCTTTGCCTGTGATTATGTCGGACAGCCCACAGAGGAGTCCATTCTGGAATATGATGGACTAACCCTTATGCGTACGGGGACTACCGGCCAACGCATTCTCGAGAAGTGGGGTGACGACCGCCGCATTGACTGGGGATATTTCTACCTTGTCGCCAGCGACATGGACACCCGTTTCTCCATTGCGGACAAGCGCCTTACTCTTGACCGCGACCTGGGGAATGTAACCGCCGCAAGCGGGTTCGTTATGGCGGGATATGACGATGTGCGGGCGATACTATATATGGATCGCCCGATCCGCCCCTACTGGAACCGAGCGGGAAATGAAACCATTGCCGGGCAGTTTGTGAAGGCCGAAAAGGAATACCCTTCGGTTACGGCGCGGTGTTCGAGGTTCAACGACGAGCTGATAGCCGACGCGACGAGCGCCGGTGGATCTGAGTATGCCGACCTGTGTGCTCTGGCATGGCGTCAGACTTTCGCCGCCCATAAATTGCTCGAAACCCCCGAGGGGCTGCTGCTCTATCTCTCGAAAGAGAACAACAGCAACGGTTCGATTGGCACAGTCGATCTTTCTTATCCATCCGTGCCCCTGTTCTTGCTTTACAATACCGAGCTTGCCAAAGGGCTGATGAATCCGATTCTCGATTACTGCGCTTCGGATAAATGGAACAAGGATTTCGCCGCCCATGATATCGGCCGCTACCCCCGCGCGGTCGGTCAGAACTACGGAGGCGACATGCCTGTCGAGGAGAGCGGTAACATGCTTATCATGGCCGCGGCTGTCGCCAAGGCGGAGGGAAAGCCGGATTTCGCACGAAAACACTGGGACACCCTGACCAGATGGGTGAAATATCTGGAGAAATTCGGCCTTGACCCGGAAAACCAGCTTTGCACAGACGATTTCGCGGGACATGTGGCCCACAACGCCAACCTCTCGGGAAAAGCGATTCTCGGAATCGCCTCTTACGGCTATCTCGCCGATATGCTCGGCGACAAGAAGACCGGCAAGGAGTATATGGCGAAGGCCCAGCGGATGGCGCGCGAGTGGGAAAAGATGGCCGATGACGGCGACCATTACCGCCTGACTTTCGACCGCCCCGACACCTGGAGCCAGAAGTATAATCTTGTGTGGGACAGGATTTTCGGATGGAATCTATTCCCCAAAAAGGTTTACGGTAAGGAAATTGCGTATTATCTCGGCATAATGAATCGCTACGGACTGCCCCTCGATTCGCGCGAGGCTTATTCCAAAACAGACTGGATCTTATGGACCGCGACTATGGCCGACTCTCAAACCGATTTCCAGGCACTGATACATCCCGTGTGGAAGTTTATGAACGAGACTGTCGACCGGGTCCCGATGACCGACTGGTTCTGGACTGACCGCCCGAATTACCAGATGTTCAGCAATCGCTCTGTTGTGGGCGCCTACTTCGTCAAGCTGCTTGACACACGGTGGAACAAGAAATAGCCAACCTCTCTTGAAACATATTGACGACATACAGCTTTGCGAAATTGCCGCCGGTGGCGAACTGGCGGCAATAGAGGCGCTGTATAAACGCCATTATGAGCTGATGGTCAATTTCGGCCTCAAGTATTACAACGATACTGATTTTATAATGGATTGCATTCAGGATCTGTTTGTGAAACTGATATGCCGTCCGTCGCTGTTTTCAGGGGTGAGATATGTGAGGCCCTGGTTGTTGGCGTCCCTCAGACATATTATTTTTGACCGGCTGAAAACAATCAAGGCCCACGTTTCCCTCGATGAGCTCCCGTTCTCCGAGATTGACCAGGATTTCTTTATGTCAACCGTCGACGACCGGTTGAGCGACGAGGAAATCAGCCGTCGCAAGAAAGTTGTCGATGCCTTCAAGCATCTTAACGGCAATCAGCGCATGGCGGTTTACCTCCATTATTTCAAAGGGCTGTCACACAAAGAGGTCTCGATATTGCTCAATATGAAGGAGCAGTCGTCGATGAATCTGCTTTCGCGGGCCCTGATTAAGTTGAGGCGCCATTTAAGTATGTTGCCGTTGTTTTCATTCTGAATCATTTTAAAACCAAGCCATGACATTCATAAAGGAAAGCGTTATCGCGTTATTGCTCGCTGTCGGTACGATGGTGGAAGCTTACGCGGAGATTGTAAATATTTCTTCACCTTCATCCACTCTCTTGCTTGACGCGGAAAAAGGGAAAGCCCCTGAATTTCTGTATTATGGCAGGAAGTTGGCAGCAGATGACGTAAAATCTGTCGCGGCGACCTCGTCACGAACAGGCTTTTATCCTGTCTACGGCCTGGGCAACAGTTGCAAGACAGCGCTCGCGGCAACGATGCCTGACGGGAATATGACCCTTGACCTCGCTGTGGATACAGTGGTGACAGACGGCTCCGTTACCTCGGTCAGTCTCCGCGACAAGTTTTATCCTCTTAACGTCGTTCTCCGATTCCGGACATTTCCCGACTGCGACATAATCGAGACCTGGACCGAGATAACCAATAACGCGAAAAAAGAGGTGGTTCTCCGAGAGTTTGCGTCGGCCCATCTGCCGATTCCCTATGGCGACGTGTATCTTTCGTCGCTCTATGGGACGTGGGCTAACGAGGCCAGGCTGGAGGAGCGCCCGCTCCCTCACGGCGTGGTTGAAATCTATAATACCGACGGAGTGCGTAACTCCCAGAGTTCCCATGCCGAGGTAATGTTTTCCCTTGACGGTAAACCGGCGGAAAACCACGGGCGCGTGATCGGCGCCGCGTTATGCTATGGCGGCAATTACAAACTCAGGGTTGATACCGATGAATCGGACTTCCACCATTTTTTTGCCGGAATAAATGAAGAGAGCTCGGCATACACGCTCGAGCCAGGGGAGACTCTCGTCACTCCCGAGCTGGCTCTGACTTATTCGACAGAAGGAAAGGGTGGGGCGAGCCGCTCGTTCCACAACTGGGCGAGAAAGCACAAAGTCGCCCATGGCGACCGGAACCGCCAAATCCTTCTGAACTCCTGGGAAGGCGTCTATTTCGACATCAATGAGGCAGGAATGGCCGCTATGATGCGAGACATCGCTGACATGGGCGGCGAGCTGTTTGTTATGGACGACGGATGGTTCGGCTCCAAATATCCCAGAGATAATGATACCACATCGTTGGGGGACTGGGTTGTGAATACCCGGAAACTTCCCAACGGTATCGGAGGGCTAATCCGTGAGGCAGAAAAAAACGGGATAAAGTTTGGTATATGGATTGAACCAGAAATGACTAACTTCCGGAGCGAGTTGTTTGAAAAACATCCCGAATATGTAATTAAAGCTGACAAACGCGAAATAATACCTGGTAGAGGAGGCTCTCAGGTAGCATTGGACCTCGGAAATCCGGAAGTCCAGGACCTTGTTTTCGAAGTATTCGATACGTTGATGACCAATTATCCGGAAATCGACTATATAAAGTGGGACGCCAACACGGCCGTGCTCAACCGCGGCTCGCAGTACCTTGGCAAAGACCGGCAGTCGCACCTGTTCATAAACTACCACCGCGGTTTTAAGAATGTAATGGAACGTATACGGGCCAAATATCCAGATGTTACGATACAGGCTTGCGCCAGCGGCGGAGGCAGAGCCAACTACGGCATACTTCCCTGGTTCGATGAATTCTGGGTAAGCGACGATACCGACGCTCTGCAGCGTGTTTATCTCCAGTGGGGGACAAGTCATTTCTTCCCGGCTCTTGCCATGGGATCACATATCAGCGCGGCGCCCAATCACCAGACCGGACGCGTGATTCCGTTAAAATTCCGAATTGACGTCGCTATGAGCGGGCGTTTGGGGATGGAAATCCAGCCCAAAGATATGACCGACGCGGAAAAAGAACAGTGCCGCCGGGCCATATCAGATTATAAGCGAATCCGCGACATTGTGCAACACGGCAATCTTTACCGGCTTCAGTCCCCATACGACAACAAAGGGGTCGCTTCGCTGATGTACGTATCCGACAACCGCGATAAGGCCGTGTTGTTCTGGTATAAAACCGAAACCTTCGCAGGTCAGAAACTCCCGGCCACGGTTCTTGCAGGGCTTTCCCCCGATAGATCTTACAAAATAACCGAGCTTAACCCGATTGATGTAGTCCCGCTCCCGGTCGACGGCAAACTATTTTCCGGTAACCTGCTTATGAGCAACGGCCTGGCATTGCCTACCGAGCATAACAACGGCAAAGACCTTCACGTCCCGTATGCATCAAGAATCTTGCTATTGGAAGCCCAATAACGGCCACATATTTCTACTGGCCCTTTATCGCTACGATTTGGATTGAAGCCATAAAGCAAAAGCCTCTGAAAATCATTGATTCCCAGAGGCTTTCTGCGATTTGATAAATCTTTAAGTGATCCGCCTAGGAGCAGTAGTTTGAAATACAGTGAAATAAGCATGGAATGTCGTGAGATATGTAATTTGCTGATTTAGCGCTATATATTTTGACGGAAATCGCATTATTTCAAATAGGAATTTCATCATTGTTTTCTTAGATTTTATTTTTGCAGACAATTTGCAGACAAAAATTTGATGACATCGGTCTAAAGTATTAACTTTGCATTAAACATAGTAAATCTCTCCTTATGGCAAAGATAGTACGCTCATTATCAGCTAAAGCCGACCAATATGGACGAGCTGAAATCCTTTTCCGATTAACTATTAACCGGACTACCCAACTCAGACTTAAAACCGGCTTATATGTATCTGCCACCCGTTTTAAGAATGGTGAAATTGTAAAACCACGAGCCAACCAAAAGGAACTGGAAGAACTTCGGGAGGTGGAGGGCTTTTTGGTGTCTCTTGAACAGTTCCTATTGAAACTGACTGAAACCACACCTCACGAAAAGCTCACAAAGGATTTCATCGCTAAAGAGATTGACCGATGGCGCAATCCCGAAAAGTATGCGCTTAAAGAGGTAAAGGTGAGGAAGCTGTCATTCGATGATATTATAGATGAGTTTCTCAAGCAGAAACAGTTGTCGGAACCACGCGAGCGGCATTACCGTGTCCTTCAGCGAGCGTTGCATCGTTTCGAGTTGTATCAGCGTCTGACAGGCAAGAAATCTTACAAGTTCTCTTTCGACACCTGCACGACAGAGGAAATCTATGCTTTCGAGGCTTTCCTTCGGGCTGAGCCGGAACTGTATGACCAGTATCCGAATATTTACAAGTCTTTCCCCTCCATTACCCACAAGACGCATAAGGTCAAGAGGCCAAAACCGAGAGGTGATAACTACATGGTGACTTTTACGAAACGCTTCAAGGCTCTGTTTCATTGGTGTCATGCCCAGGGTATAACATCGAATAATCCGTTCACGAAATACACAACCACGATATCGGAGAAATACGGCACCCCCATCTATATTAAGGATGAAGAAGTGTTGCAACTTGCCGATTTCGATTTCTCGCACAATAAGCATCTTGACACTCAAAGGGATATATTCATTTTCCAATGCTGTATCGGATGCCGCGTGGGTGATATGATGAAAATGTCACATGCTAATGTAATCAATGGCGGTGTGGAGTACATCGCCTCTAAGACTGCAGAGGAACACCCTGAAACAATTCGTGTGCCGTTATCAGATAGGGCACAGTTCATCATTGACAAACACCGTGAGGAAGTCAAGGATGGTCGGTTGCTTCCGTTTATATCACAACAGAAATATAATGAGGCAATCAAGGAAATCTTTGAAGCCGCCGGAATCACACGCCTTGTTACTCGCCTCAATCCGACAACAGGAGTTGAGGAACAGGTGCCTATCAATACCATCGCAACCAGCCACATGGCTCGGCGAACCTTTGTAGGCAACCTCTACAAGAAGGTGAAAGACCAGAACCTTGTAAGTGCCTTGAGCGGACATTCAGTAGGCAGCAAGGCTTTCGCAAGATACCGCGAGATAGACGAAGACATGAAACGTGAGCTTGTCAATGTCATGGGTTATTGAAATGGCGTATATTTGCTAAATTTGTATTATGAACACCGAGAATCATAACACTGAATATAAGCGCATTTGGAAAGACGAATACCTCAAGTAGGTGTGCGGCTTCGCTAATGCACAGGGCGGACGGATATACATTGGCATCGACGATGATATGTCTGTCGTTGGCGTTACGCATCTTCATCAGCAGCTGGAGGATATTCCCAACAAAATTGTTACGATGTTGGGTATCGTTCCTGCTGTCAGTCATATAGAGCGTGACGGGAAAGATATAATTGAGATTGATGTCGAACCGTCTAACATTCCTATCTCTTATAAAGGAGCTTTCTATATGCGGAGTGGCGCGACCAACCAAGAGTTGCGCGGACTGGCTTTACAACAGTTTCTAATGAAGAAATTCGGCAGAAGCTGGGAAGATATGCCCTGTTATGGCGCGACGATTGACGATATAGACCCGGAGGCAATCCGGTACTTTCTGAAGAAAGGTATCAATGAGAAACGAATGTCACCCGATGCAGAAAACTCCACGCCGGAAGAAGTCATCTCTAATCTTGGACTAATGGAGGATGGTGTTCCGTGCAATGGCGCCATCTTGCTTTTTGGCAAGCATCCTCAAAGACGATTCGTTACATCTGCGTTCAAGATAGGTCGTTTCGGCTCTACCAATTATGACTTGTTGAGTCAGGAGATTGTAGACGGCAACCTCATACAGATGCCGGAAAGAGTGATGCGCGTATTGGACGAGAAATATCTGATACGGCCCATTCACTATGAAGGTTTACAGCGCATAGAACCGCTTGAACTCCCCGAAGAAGCATTACGCGAAATCATCTGCAACTCGATAGTCCACCGCGACCATCATGGCACATGGACGCAGATGAGCATTTATAGCGACCACATCCGACTTTGGAATGAAGGAAAGCTTCCGGATGATTTATCCGTTGAGAAGCTTATGGGCAAGCATACTTCTCAGCCTCGCAATCCGAAAATGGCAGAAGCGTTCTACAGAGCCGGATTCATTGAGGCATGGGGTCGAGGCATCGAAAAGATTGTCAATGGCTTCAAAGCCGACGGTTTAACCCCGCCCACATTCTCAGTCGAGCAGGGAGGCGTTACCGTCCACATTCCCCGCGAGAAATTCGTAGCAATCAACCTGGGCGGTACAACTGACATCGAACAGTTCAAAGGTCCGGAGGGAACCGATTCAAACCGACCAGAAACCGACCAGAAAACCGACCAGAAAAGTGACCAGAAAAGTGACCAGAAAACAAAAATACTTGAATTAATGAGAGATAATCCTTCAATCAGTAGAGCTGAAATAGCATTGGTATTGGGAATTCATGAAAGTAGTGTCAAGCGCAGATTAGAATCCTTAATATCAAATGGTAGAATCCGTCGCATCGGCCCAGATAAAGGCGGCCATTGGGAGGTAATAGACCAGCAATAGCATAAAATTCAGCAATATTCCATCTTTAATCCGGCAATTCGATAGTTCGTGTTGTCGGATTTCTTTTGTCATCGCGAAAAAACAGGTGGCTGTATGAATGAATTTGCATAAAGATAACGGTTAAATAGTCTTAATTCAACAATATATAAATCCGGGAGCATTTTCTAACGAATGATAAAATTTGTACCTGCCATGAAACCCAATTTCCCGCCAGTTCCTTGTAGGCATATTCTATTTGTTCCATGAAGTTCCATCGAGCAGAAATACTATGTGAACATCTGTTAAATCAATATGGCCTTTTGATTTATATATAAATATAATCTCCTTTATTATAGACACTTAAAAAGCATTGCACGACTATTGACAAACCGTTTTATACATTATAACTTTGCGAAAAAATCAAACAATTACGCAATCATTATTGCGCTGATAAAACAATAACCGTTTAAAGTTTTAATGTTCTACAACGACCAAAATTCAAGTCCAAAACAAACTACAATGGTTATCATGAATATTGATGATCTGCGAGAGGCTTTCTAAGCCTGGAATCAGGAACAGATTGAGGCCAACGCGCCTCAGGAAGAAATCTACATCACCGCCAGGGAAGCAGCCAAGATGCTCGGCGTAACCTTATCAACCTTATGGAGATGGGATAACGACAAGTATCTGGAGAAAATCAAGATAGGCAACAAGGTAAGATACCGCCTATCGGATGTTGAACGCATGATAAAGGGTGCGATATGACAACTGATTCCATCCAGTTACTTCCGGCTTATGTCGATGAGCCAACTCATAGCTATGCGGCATCGGATGATGAAGCGCAGGTGGTTGATGTGGAATATACTGACATTACACTTGAGCAAAACGATCTGTCGAATCAAGATGGAAGCGGGTGCCCTTATATCCGCGTAGGTACGGACTATTACCGGGAGGTGTTGCGACCACAGGCAAACGGCACCACTTGTAAGTGTCTTGTCTATTGGAAGGCTTCGACCATCAAAGCTGACTTCGGGAAGGACTATCTGAATGATATACCGAAGTATGATTGCTTCTGCACCGTTCCGAGCCATACCGACTACCGCAAGATAATCGGCAACGCCTACAATCTCTATGAGCCTATCACGCACCATCCCGAACCGGGCGATTGGAGCGCGATTGACAACTTGCTTCGCCACATCTTCGAGGAGCATTACGAGTATGGTCTTGATTACATCCAGTTGCTGTATCAGATGCCACTTCAAAAACTTCCTATACTGATATTGGTATCGGAACAACGAAACACCGGCAAGACCACTTTCCTCAATCTGCTCAAGACAATCTTTCAGGATAATGCCACCTTCAACACCAACGAGGATTTTCGAAGTAAGTTCAATTCCGACTGGGCTGGTAAGCTGCTTATCATGGTCGATGAAGTTCTGTTGTCGAGGCGTGAAGACTCAGAGCGATTGAAGAACCTCAGTACGGCAACCTCATACAAGATGGAGTCCAAAGGCAAGGACCGAAACGAGATCGCCTTCTTCGGAAAGTTCGTGCTGTGTTCCAATAACGAGCATTTCCCTATTGTAATTGACCGCGAGGAAGTCCGATACTGGGTTCGCAAGGTCAACCCTCTGGAAACAGACGGCCCGTTCTATATGAAAAAACTTGTGGCACAGATTCCGGCGTTTCTCCACTTTCTTATGCAGAGAGAGCTATCGGTGCAATGCGAAAACCGAATGTGGTTCAGCCCGGAGAGACTGCGCACCGCAGCACTCAACCGCATCGTGATCTCCAACCGCTCCAAGATTGAGTTTGAGGTTGCCGAACTGCTGATGGACATAATGGATTACACCCGTGACACAGCTGTGTCCTTCGTCGTAAACGACCTCGCGACCCTACTCAACTATCGCAATGTCCGTGCCGAGACGAGCGAGATACGCCGACTGTTGCAGATATATTGGCACCTCAAACCGGCATCAAACTCTCTTACCTACCGTTTCTATTCGATGGGGATTCCACCTGCCAAGTACACAGCCAAGACCTCAGTCGGCAGATACTACACTGTTACCAAAGATTTTATTTTGAATTTATCTCTATTTTGATGAATTGATGAATGAATTAAAGAAAGGGAAGAAAATCAACACGTTATAGTGCCGCAGGCTCTCATCAAAAGGTTTTACAGGCGTTGAAAAGCATCCTATTCTTTCCCTTCCATTAATTATCATCTTGTAATGAATCAGATAGAGCTGTATTACTGCGAGTTACACACGCTTTCATCATTTCATCAAAATTCTACCGATTCTAATTTCACAAAACAGCGTATTCCGGACTTCGAGGCCGCTATTGAATAGATGTCGGGAGCATCCGGAAATACAGAGCGAGATTGCTTGCAATAAGACCTATGAGGGTATAGCCTAATATACCTTCATGCGAAGGTTGACGGCTCCGATGCGGAGACTGACTGTGCAAGCACCCCTATTATATAATTAATTTAAGTTTCGCAAGTATGTAATTTCAAAGATACGGGCATAAAAAAACGACATGGTTTCTTGCCTAATTGGCAGAA
>ERZ808035.239-NODE-239-length-60188-cov-28.690373_pt1 | contig 60188 bp, 44 predicted proteins | sample MGYA00380189_ERZ808035 | MGnify/ENA primary metagenome ERZ808035 (study PRJEB31490, sample SAMN06133407) | mouse gut metagenome | isolation source: M5_1 | host: mice | place: China: Chengdu | collected 2015-05 ... | reverse complement strand
GCGGAAGTGGAGCGGACATTCAAAATGCTTGATGGAGCAGTCCTCATCTTATCCGCAAAGGAAGGCATACAAGCGCAGACAAAGTTGCTGTTCAGTACTTTACAAAAGCTGCAAATCCCGACAATTATATTTATCAATAAGATTGACCGTGCCGGTGTGAATTTGGAGCGTTTGTATATGGATATAAAAACAAATCTGTCGCAAGATGTCCTGTTTATGCAAACTGTTGTCGATGGATCGGTTTATCCGGTTTGCTCCCAAACATATATAAAGGAAGAATACAAAGAATTTGTATGCAACCATGACGACGATATATTAGAACGATATTTGGCGGATAGCGAAATTTCACCGGCTGATTATTGGAATACGATAATCGCTCTTGTGGCAAAAGCCAAAGTCTATCCGGTGCTACATGGATCAGCAATGTTCAATATCGGCATCAATGAGTTGATGGACGCCATCACTTCTTTTATACTTCCTCCGGCATCAGTCTCAGACAGACTTTCAGCTTATCTCTATAAGATAGAGCATGACCCCAAAGGACATAAAAGAAGTTTTCTAAAAATAATTGACGGAAGTCTGAGACTTAGAGACGTTGTAAGAATCAACGATTCGGAAAAATCCATCAAGATTAAAAATCTGAAAACTATTTATCAGGGCAGAGAGATAAATGTTGATGAAGTGGGTGCCAATGATATCGCGATTGTAGAGGATATGGAAGATTTTCGAATCGGAGATTATTTAGGTGCTGAGCCTTGTTTGATTCAAGGATTATCTCATCAGCATCCCGCTCTCAAATCCTCCGTCCGGCCAGACAAGCCCGAAGAGAGGAGCAAGGTTATATCCGCTCTGAATACATTGTGGATTGAAGACCCGTCTTTGTCCTTTTCCATAAACTCATATAGCGATGAATTGGAAATCTCGTTATATGGTTTGACCCAAAAGGAAATCATACAGACATTGCTGGAAGAACGGTTTTCCGTCAAGATCCATTTTGATGAGATCAAGACTATCTACAAAGAACGACCTGTAAAAAAGGTCAATAAGATTATTCAGATCGAAGTGCCACCCAACCCTTATTGGGCCACAATAGGGCTGACTCTTGAACCCTTGCCGTTAGGGACAGGGTTGCAGATCGAAAGTGACATCTCCTATGGTTATCTGAACCATTCTTTTCAAAATGCCGTTTTTGAAGGAATCCGTATGTCTTGCCAATCAGGATTACATGGATGGGAAGTGACAGATCTGAAAGTGACTTTTACTCAAGCCGAATATTATAGCCCGGTAAGTACACCTGCTGATTTCAGGCAGCTGACCCCTTATGTCTTCAGGCTGGCTTTGCAACAGTCAGGTGTGGACATTCTCGAACCGATGCTATATTTTGAGTTGCAGATACCCCAGGAGGCAAGTTCCAAAGCTATTACAGATTTGCAAAAAATGATGTCTGAGATTGAAGACATCAGTTGCAATAATGAGTGGTGTCATATTAAAGGGAAAGTTCCATTAAATACAAGTAAAGACTATGCCTCAGAAATAAGTTCATACACTAAGGGCTTAGGCATTTTTATGGTTAAGCCATGCGGGTATCAAATAACAAAAGGCGGTTATTCTGATAATATCCGCATGAACGAAAACGATAAACTTTTATTCATGTTTCAAAAAACAATGTCATCAAAATAATGGAGCGGTCAGGAAATTTCTATAAGGCAATACGGTTGGGATATATACTTATCTCCATTCTTGTCGGATGTATCGCATATACCAGTTTCTATGAATGGCAGAAACTGGAAGGACTTGAAGAAGAAAACCGACAGATAGATAGGTTCCGCCTTCAGTTACATTCTGCATATGTTCAAATGATAGAGTTTTCTCTGCTTGGGGAAACCATATTGGAATGGGATGCCAATGATTTGGAGAACTACCACTCCCAACGTATGGTGATGGACAGCATATTGTGCGGTTTTAAGATAGAAAAGACTCCCGAACAAATAATGCTCGGGAATCATTTGCTGATGTCGGATTGAATTAGTTTACTATTTGAAATTCATGCAGGTAGCAGAAGGCATCTTCGCTCTTGCTTTGCCAGCGTTCGTCAAGTGCCTTGACATCCTCTGCTGACTTTATCGGCTCTCCGCATTTTTCTTCAAGCCAAGCGAACGCATCTTCTTGGGTCTCGAAATATTCACTGAGATACTCTTCCTCTGGGGAACATGCGTCCAAGAAGAACCTGTCACTGAAATATGTACCAAATTCATCGTTTGTTTCATATACTTCCATGCCTGGCTCTTCCGCCTGAAAGTAATAGCGAAGATTGGGGAACGCTTCCCTCACAAGGTCAAATGTCTCACTGCATGGGGCCCACGCTGTTTCTGTGGAAAACTTCAATACATCACCGTCCATTTCAAGTCCGTTCCAAGAGCCACGGCAACGTACATCGTTCCAATCCTTACCCAAAGCATCCACGAGACATCCCAGCCAAGTAGTCCCAAATCCGTTTTCTACTGAAGGTGTCTTACGTTCTTCCAGTCCTTTCATCAACTCATACAGTTGCTTCACTTCTTTTGCGTCGCCATCTATCACATACGCAGTACTGCACCAATTCGGCATAATCGTAATAATTTAATTGTTGAACATTGTTTTTGTTTTCCCTCTTATCGAAGCTCTTCCGGCTTCTTGTAGGGGAATGATTTTTATGCAGGACAGACAGCGAGCATAGGACGAACAAGACAAGTAAACAGTGACAGGATAAAGCGGAATACCCAAATCTTCGATTTGTGGAAGGCTGCCGTGAAGATCCGGGAGCCGTTAGCACAGCGGTACTTGGCGACCGTCCGTCGCTGTACCTTTGCATATGAAATCTCTCCGGCAAGGAAAGCCGGTGATGAGAGAGAATATCAATTTATTGAATATAGAAATGGGTATAAAAATGGCATTATCATGCTATTCATGATATAACAGAACGCGTTCTGACAAAAGAATGATATATTTCAATATCTTTGCCAACGTATTGTATTATATAAATGTATTGTAATATGGAAAATTCATTTGCTCAGATCAGCGAATTGTTCGCTCAGTTTTCAGAGAATGCCAAACTTCAGATTGAAAAAGGCAATAAGGCAGCAGGAATGCGTGCCCGTAAAGCGTCACTTGAACTTGAAAAGCTTCTGAAACAGTTCCGAAAAGAATCACTGGAAGCCTCCAAATGATTCCTTTCGGAATACGTACATACCAGGTATCAAGTAAAAAGCCTCTGCGCTTCACAGCGGAGAGGCTTTTGGTTAATAATAGATTCTCTATGGCTAAAACAGTTCAACTTTCGTGTGTCTGTTGGCTTCGGTCGGCAGATAGTCGGCAATTCCACCTCTGCTGATTTTTATGATCCTTTCTGCAGGAATGCCGCGCTGCTTCAGTTCCGAAACGATAAAGTCCGCTCTTGACTGGCTCAATGAATCATTGATGCCGGATGTCCCTGTAGAACTGTCCGCAGCCCCAGTAACTCTTACATGCAAGTCATATTTCTTTGCGACCCTTGCCAATTCATCCAGATTGAGTTTCTGTGAAACATCTGTCAGGCGGGCCGTGTTAAGAGTGAAAAAGAAATATACAGGAGCTCCGATACAGCTATCCGAGACATGATTCACAACCATGGGATTGTGCCCTTCAGCCGTTATGAATTTATTCGATACCAGGGAATCCGGATTCTGTTTGTCCTTGTTGTTATTGTTGTTATGAATGAATGCCGTATCGAGAGGGGATATTCCGTCCCAATGTCTGTGTTTCAGTCTTGCACGCAATGAGTTCAACCCACTATAATTGTTTACAGGATATCCTTGTTGTCCATTCTTCTCATCTTCCAGCAAGTGCCCGTAGGTATCAAGCAGACCTTCGATTTCCAGAATCTTCTTCAGTTCAGCAAGCGTTCGTTTGTCGCGGTCATGTTGTCCGGCATAGCGGCTGTTCTTCTCGGACAAGGCACGGGAATAATCGATGAGCTGTTCATTCCTGTGGATGTAATGCGTGACATCAGCAGCTCGTTTCCAACCTATTTTCCCGAGATGGAAGGTGAATCCGGCTGTCAGTGATACCATATGATCACCCAGGCGGTTTGTTCGGCCATAGCCATCAAATTTTTGTGAGGTTGTTGTCCCCGAGAACTCCAGTACTGCACTTACCCGTTTTGAAATCCGATATTGTCCCTGAATACCGTATGAGAAGGCGAAAGGAGAAGTCTTGTCGGAGGAATTGTGTATCAGTCCGACTCCGACAAATGGGGCAAGTCCCCAGCGTGTCTGCTCCTGTCCGGAATACCGATAACCAAGCAGGTTCCATAGCAGGTCTGCATGGACGCTATGGTAATTTTTCGTGGATAACCCGGCATCTTTGAATTGCAAACCGCTGTAATGTATGCGGGCGCCAACGGCAGGAGTAAACCATTTTCCGACGGCAAGGTTGTACGAGGGTTTCACACGTCCGAACAGATCTTCGCAGCCAAGAGGCGTTCCGAGAAAAGCGGTTGCCCCTCCGGTGACACTGACAAACCAATTGCCACTCCCGGTCCTTGGCACTACCACACCGTCAAGATAGACCGGCTGGAGGGGTTGGAACAGTTCTGTGGCATCATGGAAGAACTCATGTTGTACAGTATCTCTTTCTGTATATCGTGAATTTGCCTGTACCTGCACGGAGCAGAGAACGGCAAAGATAAGAATGATTTGTTTTGTCATATTCAAATGATTTTTATTTGTTATAACTTTGATTGTAATACATTTCTGCCATTTATCGTTTGGCTTTTTTGCCACTGGAAGGACGCATCATGCGACTTGCCATCTTCATGCACCGGAGAGCCCAGGCACGGTTGTCCTCGTCTTCATCACGTCCCCACTTGAGGTCATTTCCGCCACCTCCGCCGCCATGTGTTTCGGCAAATGTTGTGGCATCATCGACCATTCCAAGAAACAGCATTGTCGCACAGCGCATGACTTCCGTCCCCCGTTCCGCCACGGAACACAGGAGCGTGTCATCGAACTGTTGCCGTTCGGAAGGCTTCATCTGCGCCGACATTTCCCGCCACTCATTGACCATATTCTCCAACATGGCATCCTTGAGCAGACTGTCCACTTTGGAATGTACATCACGCGAGTATTTGTATGCTTCTTCCTTCAGTTCTTCTGTCCGCTCCTGAATGGCATCCATATTTTCCTTGAGCTCGGAAAGTTGTCGGTCAGCGGTCTGTAGCTTCTCCTGTTTGTCTGCCAATTTATTCTGGATAGCGGCCAGCTCATTTTCGAGCTTTTCTTTCTCGGCAGATAAAGTCTGTGCATCACCTTTCCGGGCTTCCATATCATTTTTGAGTGCCGACAATTGGGCTTCTTTTTCGGCCTGCTCCTTTTTCAAGTTTTCCACCATTGAAGTCAAGCCCTTGACCCTGCGCTCTGCCATCCGGATGTCCGAATGGAGAGAGGAAAGGACTTGCTGATGGCGGCTGATATTCTCTTCTATTGTAGAGCATTCCTCTGACAGCATACGACGGTATTCTTCTGTACTGCGATGCTTCTTTCCCGTTTCGGAAACACTTGAGCCTCTGGACATGCCCCATTTGCTATTGACTTCTGCATAAAAGTCCGTATGAAGCTGTTTCATGCGCTCGCTGAATTCATATTTGTCCTTACCGGCAAATATCTCCTTGTACGCAAACTTCCCATCTTTGATTGGCAGCAAAGTACAATGCACATGTGGATTCAACTCATCCAGATGTACAATGAATGCGGCAATATTCTGTTCACCATATCTGCCGCAGACAAATGAATAGACATCCTTTGCCCAACGTTCAATCTCACTCTTCCTTTTTATGTGTCTATTGTCCGCACCTTTTTCAAAATCGACTTCCTGCTTGCCAAATGCGAGTTCCTGCATCCGTGTGCGAGAGCCCCCAAAAATGATATTTACGACTGTACGGAATCTCGGTTCTTCCAAACCTTCATTGGGATCCTTTATGCCTCGTTTATGCAACAGTTCAGCCATTCGCTCAGGAATGCTCCGGCCTTTGTCGATAGGACGGATCTTACCTCCTGATACGACTTCAAAATTCAGGTGTTCACGTGTCGGGTCATAATTACCAAGGTCAGTTGCCCTTTTCCAACCTTTCTCTGTCCAATTGCGCATATGTTCATTACTCTGAGCCATTGTTATCCCTTTGGATACATGTACGTCAAGTACCTGTTTTGCATTTGCCATATTGTTTCCGTTTTGTTTTGTACAATCCATCATGTCCCAGCTTGCTGCTTGTTCGGACATGCCTCCCTGCGACGTTAGTCGGCAGGGGTATTAGGCTACCCACTCCCTCTGTTTCGTGGCATGTGGGCAAGCCCACTTGCCTCATAAAACTGGAAGGATGTCAGGACTGAGATAGGGATGGATTGTTCCTGGTTATACAATTCATTTTCGTTTCCCGGTTCAGTCCGACAATGTCTGGGCTTTTGCCGCAAGCGATAAAAAGGGAATACGGAACGATTTAAGGAGTTCTTTGTTCCTGTCCATATCAACACCTGCGCCGGATGTTTCGGGATTAAATACAAGCTCCGCAAGCTCTTTGGCGGTCTCGATAAACGCGCCCCATTCACCGCCGAGGTCAAGGGTGAAGAACTGCGACAGTTGTGAACTGTTATCGAATCTTGACTTACGCAACACACGCTGGAGAGCGGCATTGGCAATACACTCTAATATTGTTTCCCTTAGTTTTTCTTCCTGTCTGACGACTTCTGCCGATACCGTATCGGTGCCATTGCCGGAAGCCTGAGAATTATCTTTACCGGCAATGGCGGCTAATGCCTGGCAAAGAGCCTGACCACATGAATGACCGGCATCCTCCGATGTCTTCTTGCCGATGACCCATTCGGACAATATACTGCCGATTCGTGTGGCAAAGTCCGGCTCTTCCTGTTCAGTTCCGGCTATTGCATTTTTTCCAGACTGCACGGTCATGGTGATAATGACGCTTTTATTAAGTTTTGTGCGTTCAAGTAGCCCGAAAGATTCCAGAGCATCCAGAAAGGTTCGGACAGTGGCACGATGCCAATGCCAGAATTCCGCAAGATCGGAGATTGTCACATGACATTGGTTGGGAAGAAGTTTTCGCTCCACTTTTCTTACAAATGGAGAAACAAAACCTGCCATTGATCTGTCCAGCAAGTCCCAATACGCTTCCGTCTTCGTTTTACGGTCTCCGGCTTTCTCCTTCAGGAAATCGAACACCTTGACATCTGCCAATATAAAGGTCGTATTCTCTTGACTATTTTCCATTTTACTTTGTTTTAATGATTATTACAGTGCGGAGTTTCTGAAATGCTGCCTTTGTCCGCTTCAAAGACACCATCGCGTGATGATTATCGTGTTTCTTTTCGGATATCGTTTCAGGATGCGTTGTCGTTCCTTCAGCCTTTTCTTCATCATCGCATTCGGCTGTGACCGGAGCAGAGGGATAGAACAGGGCTGCCAAAAGAATATAGTACGCAGTTACGGTAGTAGTGTACAGATACGGTTCAAAGCAGCTGACCAATGTTATAGCACTGATGCCGGCAAACAGACCCATGGAATCATGCAAACGGCTCAGACACCTGTCCGCCAGCTTGAACGAGAACATAGCGGCACAGATAACGGTTGATACCAGGATGCCGAATTCACCAGCATGTCCACTTGCATAGACATAGTGGAAAAGCAGTAGCAGGAACAGAATCACCCGTGTATAAAGTTTGCGGGCTCTGATGTTTTGTTTCATGGAAGCGTGAAACTTTGCCATAAACCGGTATGGCTTTTTGTACAATATCAATGACAGTACAAGAGGGGTCACGCAAAAGATGAGTTGCAATATTTTCAGTAACATAAGTAATATGGTTTTTCGGGTACGTGTATAGGTGTTGCTCTGAGTTCCAAGTGGACAATATCATAAGTTGCCAAGCGGATAATGGTTTCGGCATCCACGGCCGTGAGGTTCATTGCAGCTTTTTTGATTCGCTGCTTGAATGACCGGTCCTGTTTGCGATAGATAGCCAAAGCTTTGTTCAGTTCATGTTCAGGGATGGCCCATGTGGTACCTTCGAGGTGTGTTCCGTTTGTCTTGAACGCCCGCAGGACCAAAGTTCGGGAGACAAGGTAGTCCGTCCTGTCACTTCTTGAGATGATATGTTCTTTATAGAGGTTGTCGTCTGCGACCTCTATCCATGTTCGGTGGGCATTGATCCAATAGACCATCTGCCTGTATAATGTATTTCTCATGATGTTGTTGTTTTTATAAAAAGTCAATAAGTATGTCCTCCTTGTTCTTCTGGTATTTCAGCTTTCCGCTTTTAGAATGGAGTTGCAAGTCAAGGCAGAGATCCCCGTACATTTGTTCAAGTGAATCATATATGGTTACAAGGACGGTATGGACCTTGCCATCGGAATCAGTCTTTGCGTTCACCTTGAACATTTGGCCGAAAGATGGATTGGAGTAAGCGCATGTACTATGGCCGAACGGTTCGTCTTGCATAGGAATGTGATGATAAAGCACAATCAGTTCCATATCATCCTCCAGCATATCCATCACTTCTTCCAGGTCATAAGGATCATGCAATGGAAAAGTCAGCAGGACATAGTCCCCGTAAAACTGCGGCTCCTCCATAGTGGTTACATCGAGCAGCTGTGGCAACTGAAGGGGGACAAACGTCATAAAGTCTTTCAGAAAGTGTCGTAGCATATTCATTTGATTTTATGTTTATAGCGTGTGAATGTAAATCTCCATAAGCATTCCGGGTAATTCATCCAGGCGGTTGTCTCCCGAGTTCAAGATTCGGCACAAAGTCTCAAATATGGCCGGAGTCTGTACGGCAAACCGTTCAAGCTGTTCCTGGTCTTTGGAAGAAAGCATCGACAGGTGGAAACTGTCCATAGAAACGTATGGGCGCATAAGCATCCAGATATATGCGTAGGCTTGTGCTTTTGTTTGGACCTTTTGATTATGAATGTCATTGATGCAGGTTCCGGTATTAAGTATCAGTCTGCGATTGGTTCGCATGGCCAGGTAAACGAGGGCATCCTGGTGAGGTATCTCTTTACGTTCGGCGGCAAACAAAATCTGCAAACAGCATCTTTCCGTATCACGCGTTATATCGGAAATGTCTTCATCACCAATGCTGCACAGATATGGCAAGAACGCCCGAAAAATAGCATCCTCTTTTCCGATGAACTCTGTCATGTCATCTGTCCCGTGTATGCCATTTCGGAGAGTGTTGGCCAGCAAAGTACGATAATCCGAAATGATTTGCTTCCTGTCTCCCTTATGGATTGGGCGTTTATCTAATGACTCAAAGAATGGACGGATCTTTTCCACGGTCCGGATTAATCCATTGTCTTTGTCATTAGATGAAAGTTTTCTTTTCAATAGGAATAACTCCTGATAGGAACGTGGCCTTGACAAAGCCAGACGCGAGAACTCCAGGCGTAGGGAATCATGTATGCCTTCGCATGTCTTACGAAGGTCTTGACCATGGATCCCAACCGTGTCCTGCCGGACATGGTTAAAAACGGAATCTCTTATGGCTTGCCATTGGCAAAGGTTTTCTGACAGCTCTTCAAATGAAACAGATTTCATCTTCCTTACTTCGAGCAGATAATTTCTGTATGTACCGGCAGGATCGCTTTCGGACTGTTCAGTCAATCCGCCATTACATGATGTGAACATGCATACCGTGATTGAAGCGGCAGCTATCATGTGTAAAAAACTTGATGCTTTAAGGTTCGTTTTTTGAATTTTCATACTATATGTTTTCGTACTATTTCACGCAAAACTATATATAATTTTCTATACTTAACACCATTGGAACTGTATTTTGTGCATTTTTCAATATCGTACTTAATAGTATGATTATCAATGAAAACAAGTGAAAGGAAAAAGGACGAAAAAATAAATAGTTCGATTTTTATAATGGTTTGATTTGGCCACTCAAATAAAACTTGTATATTTGCACTTGTTATCATTTGTATTGGATATTGACATGGCAAAAGTTGGTTATATATTTAAGGCAAATTCGTATGATGAATATGATGCGGACAAGGAATGGATGTGCCAGTACGGTTGTGTACAAGTGATAGAGGAATCAGTCCAGCACGAGACGCTCAGACCTCGCTGGAAACAGCTCATGACAAATCTTGAGAGAGGGGACGAACTGGTTGTCTCGAAATTCAGTAACGCCGTGCGCGGTTTGAGGGAGTTGGCCGCATTGATAGAGTTATGCCGGATCAAAGTGGTCCGCATTATTTCCATCCATGACAAGATTGACTCCCGTGGTGAATTGTTTCCGGACACGACGGCGGCGGAGGTGCTGACCATGTTCGGATCTCTTCCGGAAGAAGTGGCTGTATTACGCAAGTCATCTGACCGGGTGATACGCCTGCAACAGAGTATCAGTGTACCTGTGAAGACGAGCAAAATGTTGAGCAAGACCGAGCGGGATAAAATAGCTGTGGACATGTACAACAACGGGTATTCAGTCAATGAAATCATGGCGCATTGCAATGTCAAGAGCAAAAGTACTGTGTACCAAATTTTAGGCAAGTACAATGTGGCACTCAGCAGGAAACCTGGCCGCGTACCTGGAAATCGGAAATAGGAAGTCAAGGCAACCGATACCATATTAGTGACGGATTTGCCTGTCAGTTTAAGTATATTTAGGGAAGCCTCTGACCCTTATTGGAAATTTGTAACGCTAAATATAAAAAAGGATATGGGAGAAATTATAGTCGTAGTATTGGTACTTTATGTCTTTTGCAAAATCGTGAAGGGCATATTCGGCGGATTCAGCAAAAGCAGCTTCCGTCATGATAAATAATCATTGCAGCCAACTGTTCACGCATGGGAACAGTAAAAAAGTATGAAAACTGGATATGGTCCTAAAAATAATGGACTATTTCGTGATGGATAAATTATGTTATGGATAAATTTATACTACTTCTTTTTCCCATCATTTTCATGATACATGAATTTGAAGAAATAATCATGATTGAGAAATGGATGAATAAGAACCGTTCCGATTTTGATAGGCGATTTCCAAGGATAGCACAACGTATGAATAAATTTATGGATATTGACACACGGAATTTTTCTATCATTGTTGCAGAAGAGTTTTTTATTGTGTCGATACTGACCATAACAAGTGTGTTGACCAATAATATTATTTATTGGTACTGTATTTTGACTGCATTTAGCATTCATCTTATCATACATTTTCTTCAATTTGTAATTTGGAAAAAATACATACCGGCAATTATAACGACCATTCTGTGTATCCCTTATTGCATATTTGCAATTGAAAAAGCCAGTTATATTTTAACATTTAAGGAATTATTCATCTATGCTGTTGTAGGCATTATAATCGGTGCTGTAAATCTTTTGGTTATGCATAGATTTGCATTCAATTGGTATAAAAAAGGACAATAATCAAGCAAGTAAATAATTATTCTGAGGTGTCATAATGCTAAAATGGGGGCAAATAGAATGAGAGCAAAGTAATTTGCTCTCAAATGATAACAATAAGTAAAATATCGCAAATTACTCAACCATCACCATCATTTCCTTTTTGTATTCCAAAATCTTGTCCATTGTCAGCCACTGCGGCTTTTCTCCTTCCTTGAAGCTGTCGTGCAACTTTATCATTAAATCGATTTGCCGTTCTTCATCACCTGCCCACAGGCGTTTGGGGTCTCTGCCTCCGTAATCCAAATAATACTCACAATCTGACTGCATCCTGGCTAACAGCATATATCTGAACCGTGCGTCTCGTTGCAATATATCATCAGCCGTTGTCCTTCCTGCTGTGCTTGGCTTGTTATTCGTGTTCATACTCAATTTACATTAACTTGTTATACAATCAGTCCGTTACGTCATAATAATAGCTTAACTCTTCGTCCTTCAGATTCTCAACCGCATACTGGTCTGCCTGTCTCCAGAGTGCATCATACAACGCCGCCACATTCGGTTTCGTTTTATAGTGCTGCCATATCTTGTGATTCAATACCAACACCAATTCCGTAAGGTACTTGCAGTTGCCTTTCCACTCTTCAAAGGCCCGGTTGAAAGTGTCCTGAATAGCCGATAACCCGAAAATGTCGGCCGCTGAAAAATCTTCCCAAAAAGTAGTCTGTACGTTATACCCGTTCTCTGCCATAAATGCTCTGAATGTCATATCATTAAAATTTTTAGTTGTTTTTTATTTCCCTCTGATACATCCTGTATCGGAAGGTTGATTATTTTTCTGCCCACAAGATTGGCGGTCTGTCAGGCAAGGAGGATGCGAAAAATACTCTTTCCGACATGTCGGAAAGGAAGATTTTTCAGCAGCAAGCATAAGCGTTCCTTGACAGGACAAACAACCGGCAATCAAACTTTGCAGAATAAATAACCGGGCTTTCGAAATAGGCGTGTAGGGAATTTCAGGCATTGCAATAAAAGGGGAAAACGTGAAATACAAAAGGCTATATTACGGAAGGCTTCGAGCAAAACAAAAGCGGCCCGAAAGCCGCTTTGTCAGGAAAACAGGGATTACTTCTTGCTCTTTTTCGCTTCTTTTGCCGGTTTCGAAGGAACTTCTTCCTCCTTCTCGACAGCCGGATAGAATTTGACTGCAACCGTCACGATGCGGTTGTGCTGCACTCCATCTTTGTCAGTCCATTCTTCAGGCTTGAAGTAGCCTTCCACGGTCAGCAGCGTACCTTTGGTAAGCTGGTCAAACGACCCGGAATTTTCATTCTTGCGCCACGCTTCAATGTTCATGAAAGCGGATATGCGCTTGGTTTCTTCGCCGATCTTCTCCTGGCGGGCAACAGCCAGAGGGAAACGTGCAACACTTGTGTTGGTGAATTGATAAACCTCGGCGTCTTTTGCGACATAACCGGTTACTGCGAAATTGTTCTCGTACTTTTTCATTTCGATTGCTTTTTGAAGTTAATAAATCAGTTTTACGGTGCATAAAAAGTAGGTGCAGTAAAGGGATGCACCAAGGATAACGTATAAATACTCTTTATTTTGGGGTTCTCCCAAACCGGAGGCTTGATAAAGGAAGATTTGTACTGTTACGCCATTGGTCAAGACCATGGGTCGCGCCCGGCTGCATACTAACTTTGCAACGAAAAACGATATGGCGACTTCAATAGAAAGCAGTCACGAAAAAGAAGAGGAAAAACAATTGGCAACTGGTTAAAGGAATAATAAAGACGGACGGTGCTGTCAATGGGCACGAATTGGTTTCAACTCTCGGCTGGCATAGGAAGAAGAGCTTCTGGCGGGAAACAGCACCATGTCTCATGATTTGAAGCGGCAAGGATGATATGCCGTACTGGCAGTAAGCGTATAAGCTGCGGCGTGGGAAAGGCCGTAAGACGAAGAATTGGCAAAGGGGTGCTGGCGTATCGGTGTTGCAGCCTTTATCCGGCAAGAGAAATGAGGGAAAAGAAGGCAAAATGAAAAAAGGGCTGAAGCCCGATTGGGAGACAAAGCGGAACGGGCGCGTTATGCGAGTTTCAGCTTCTATTTTATAAAGGGATATGGCGCAGCCAAAAGAGAATATAAATGGATAATCCGGCAAAAATCATTGTCCGGCCAATGGCCATCTGCGTCTCAATGAAGTTTTGGATATAAAAGGTTATTGCGGTAAATGAAGTTACGGGCTGAAACTGAATATTCAACTCCAGTCCGTATAGTACAGAGGCTCCATGTCAGAATTGGATCATCATGATGCGGTGTGGAAAGATTTTGTTTTTGTCGCTCGGTTTTCGTTGGCATATCCAAAGATGGTGTGCCTCATAGCCGAACGTGAAATACTCGTCAAGCCGGATCTCTTTCTTTAGACTCTCCATGCTTGTGCGAAGTTCGTTTTCGTCTTTTGAAAAAAGAAGCGTGTTAATAATTCTGAAATATAGATTTGTCACTTCGCTGCAGTAAGGGCAAAAAGGGTGTTCAATCGTTACGTTCATAATTGTCTTCGTTTAGTGCATTAGTCATGATAGATTCTCCTTCCTGGTTGAAAATCTCAATAGTCGAGTAACCATCGTTTTCTTCGGGAAACAAAAGCTCGGAAGTATCACGCAAAGCCTCACTTCTTCCATGAGAAAGACGGCTGTCAATGATATTCGAAACATCTTTGCAACGCCAGGACCGGACGATTGCCTCTGCTTCCTCATAACTGTTGGCTTCCACAGTGAAATAGTCTCTTTCCCAACTTGTGACTTTACAGTCTTGATAAAATTCAAATTTTCCCATAAGCCATGTCTTCTAACGTACTACTTCAACTATATCCTCAATCCTGCCATACAGTATTGAGCGTAATGCGGTTTTGTCTATGGCATAATATTCTTGGATATGCCCGTATTGTTTGACGAAATACCGCTTGAGAACATCGGAAAAATCAAAATGATAACCGCTCAAGGCAATCCCCCGTTTGAAATAGGTGCTTTCGCTCACGTTGCGAGTAATCCAATTCTTGTCTTCTCTATTGAGTTTGCCGCCATTATTCAGATGTTCCCGCAACTTATACACTCGGCTGCCTTGTAATGTTGCCAGCTCCGGAACATCCCATTGAACGAATTTTGTTGCTATCTGTGCCATATTGCTTAATCATGAATAATAATTTCATCTCGGAATACTGAAATCTCTTTGCCGCTTTCAAGGCGGACAACTATGGTAGTGCCATAGTCGTCCACAATTACACCTTCCGTGTAGCCTTTATAAGCCGTGGATAAAGTACAGGATAAACCTATAATATCGCTTTCGTTATCAAATGTTCTGTTGCTCATCACTATTATATTTTTATTTCCCACTTGCCTTGAGAGAAGATTCTAAAACTCACATATTCATTTTCAAATTCATAAGTTAGAATTTTAATATAGACTTTATCTTTTGCTTCCAGTGAGGCAACCAATTGGTCCATTTCTTTTTCTGGATATTCCCACCGGGAAGGAAATTCTGCATCAACAGAATTGCCATACTTGTTTGCATAACAACTGAAATTGTCATCCAAGAAAGCCTCTATCTTATTGAGGTCATTTTGGTTTTCCGTACTTGCGTAGAAAATGTTTGTCGCATAATTTGCCATATAATTCTATTTTAAGTTTTCTTTTTTTCCCTCATGTAGCATTTACTACTTCAGGCTTGATTAATTATGTCGCTTCATAAGGTGTCATGGCTCTTTATGCAAGGTTTCACGACCAAATACTACCGCTAAGGTGGAGATTTTGTTGTGAACCTCAAGGATACCTTGCATACAAGAAAGACATGACAAATACCTTTGCGGCACAATTCATCAAATAGCCCGAAGTCGAATGCTTATAGGGACAAATATTTACTCGTAAACTTATAAAGGAATATATTGCAGCGAAAAGAGAAAGGACGGAGTCAAAGGGAGTCCACTTTCTGCTGTCTAAAAAGGGAGTGGCAGAGTGAGCAAAAACAGTTTAGTTTAGTCCATTAGCCTATATATATGCTAAACTAAAGTAAACTAAAAATAGACAAATATTTGATTGCTTGGATGATTATTTTTAACTTTGCACATATTGATATCGATCATTGAAAACAATACTTTTCTCTTTTCGCTGCGAATTCCTGGATATATGAAAAAACATATATTGAATCAGGATGAGAAAGCATAGTAATAGCTTGGATTGGTGCTTTGATTGCAAGCAAGTGAAAGGAATGAAAAGTAATGCAAACAAAAAAACGAGGATTTACCTAAAAAACCATTTTTGTTCCTGATTTGTTTCTTGTTTCAGAAACAAAATTTATAAACTACTCATTTGCAAATGGTTAAATAGTTGTATATTAAATTTTCTCAGGTTTTCACTCACAAGAGGTCAGCATACGTTTTTCTTTTTCTAATACGTTACGGACGGAGTCTATTCCCAATCCGAATGCAAATGTATAAAAAATCCGTAATATTGCTAATAATAAGGTACAATATTACGGAATTGGTTCATTTGTTTATCGCCTTTTCCGGTGAGATGAATATACATATATGATGATTAATAACCAAATATCGGCTATAAATATTCATATATGTTATCTTTTACTCTTTTCTGACATACACCTTGTGCATCCCTCTTCCTGTCGTCCCGATGCCGCTGCCGGGCGTTTCGCTCCACAGCTTCAGTTCGCGGGCGGCGGCGTTGCGTAGCAGTCTCGCTCCGCACAGGTGTTGATAGAAAACTGCTCTTGCTCCTGTCAGAAAAAGGGAAGATTCCCGTTGTAAACTGATTTAATCCGCTACATAAACTTTATCTCGCGCCGCGAGATATATATCCCGGCTACCGGGATACGTATCTCAGCGGCTAAGATAAAGTTTTTCTTTGGGATTGGCAAACCTTCCGACGGTGGAGTGTGTTTTTCTTCTCCCTACGGAAGTGTTTTTGTTATTATTGTGTTTATCCGGCTGAATACGATGCCTTACGGATGGGCTTTTATGATGCCTGTTGCCGGCATCCTTTTAGGATGCTTCCAAACTTCTGCTTACCACTTCACCGGTTCGTCCAGAATCACCCCGTCGGCCGTATCTTCCTCCGTGAACGTGTTGCCGCGGTATTGCACGCAGAGCATCACGAGCGGTTCCGTTCCGTTGTTGCGCACGCTCCGTTTCCCGTCGGGGGCCACACGCACCACGCTGCCTTCTTCCACGGGGAATACCCGGCCGTCTACTTGGAACTCGCCTTTGCCGCCGAAGAAGAAGTAGAGTTCTTCGTGCTTCTTGTGCGTATGCAGGAAACCGGTCTCCGCTCCGGGCTGGAACACCTGCATGGAAAATTCGCCGCCGGTGGCGCCGAGAACCGCTCCGCCAAATACCTTTCCCGGAATTTTCACTTCGGGACCGAGTTCCAGTACATATCCGTTCAAGTCACTCATTCTGCCCACATTGACGGCTTTGAAATTCGTTGCTTCCGCAATCTGCTCAATCTGTTTCATGTTCTTTTCTTTTTTAATGGTTGGTAAATAAAGTATCTTGTTGCCTTTTACACTGCAAAGGTGCGGACTTATTTCCACTTGCGCAAGCAGGCACTTGAAGCTCAGTTAGTTACCTTGAAGTAACCTTTGCTGATGTTAAGGCGTTTGCGCTTGGATGTTTTTTTGAAATAATTTCTTTTTGGTGATTAAAGGGTGTTTGATTACTTTTGTAGAGCGAATAGATATACAACGTATTATGAATAGAACTACCATCGAAGATGCCCTGTTTCCGGGGTGCCCCATACGGAACATCCTGTCGAGATTCGGCGATAAATGGTCGCTGCTGGTGATATACACACTTGACAAGCAGAACCGGGCTGTGCGGTTTAAGGAGTTGCAGCGTGAGATTTCGGATATCTCGCAGAAGATGCTGACCGTGACGTTGCGCACGCTGGAAGAAGATGGCCTTGTGACACGCACGGTATATCCGGAAGTGCCGCCTCGTGTGGAATATCTCTTGACGGAAAGGGCGAAATCATTGCTTCCGCACATCAATGCCTTGATTGGTTGGGCTTTGGAGAATATGGACGCGATTATGAGCGATAGAAAGACGGCTGTAGGAAAAGAATAAAACGTATATGTGTTTATGGCAAAATCAGGAAAAATCAGTATCGTTGTTTCAGGCATTTTGTTGATGTGCTTGTTGATGTGTTTGCTCGTATGGGGGCTTTTGTCGCCGTCATCCGCAACGGAGAAAAGGGAGAGAGGATATACGGATGTCCTTGTCGACACCCTCTCTCAAATCGTTTCGGACTATCCCGGTGAAATCGGCGTGGCTGTTCTCATAAACGGTACCGATGCCGCTGCGGTCAACAATAAGAACATCTATCCCATGATGAGTGTGTTCAAGGTCCATCAGGCGTTGGCGGTTTGCGATAAGTTCGACCGCGAAGGACTTTCGCTCGACACCATGCTGGCGATACGTCGGGACGAACTCGACGCCCGGACGTGGAGCCCCATGCTGAAGGAACATCCGGAGCCGGTGATGAAGCTGGCGGTGAAGGACCTGTTGCGCTATACGCTCCAGCAAAGCGACAATAACGCCAGCAACCTGATGTTCGAAAAGCTGGTCGGCGTGGCTGAAACCGACTGCTTCATTGCGACGCTCATTCCCCGTTCCAGTTTCCGGATTGCCTATACGGAGTCGGAAATGGCTGCCGACCATGCCAAGGCTTATTCCAACTGCACGTCACCCCTTGGAGCGGCGATGCTGATGGAGCGCCTGTTCACCGACAGTCTGGTGAGCCGTGGGAAACAGGCTTTCCTCCGGAAAACATTGGGCGAATGCGCGACCGGCAAAGACCGGATAGCGGCTCCTCTCATCGGAAAGGAAGGGGTGAGCCTTGCCCATAAGACGGGTTCCGGCTACATCAACGAAGCGGGGCTGCTTGTAGCCCACAATGACGTGGGCTATGTCTGCCTGCCCGGTGGCACGCACTATACGTTGGCGGTGTTTGTCAAGGATTTCAAGGGCAACGAGGCGCAGGCTTCGCAGGCGATAGCGCGCATATCGGAGTGCGTGTACTCGCTGCTGGCGCAGGATTGATTTCAGCGGTGTGCATGAATAGCAGACTACGTCACCACTTTCCGTACAGCTTATCTATCAAGTCCTGCCGCCCCATCTCATTTGTTATAATTGCTCTTTTTTTAAGAATGAGCGTAAATGCAGATGGCGTATTCCTTCTAAATTGGATTCCGTCTGGAACGGGTCCATCGACACTACATATTTGGGATAATTATTTTTTATATCTTTCAGATTACCGAACTCCCTTTTGACGGTACTCTCTTCGCTAAGGAGATAGGTTGCCTGGACATAGACCGTATCATCGCCTTTGTTTGCCACGAAATCTATCTCTCCATTGCGCAGAGTTCCGACATAAACTTTATAACCGAGACGAAGCAAGTGCAGATACACGGCATTTTCAATTAGCTTATCAATATCCACTGCGCGGTTTCCTGAAGTCAATGCGTTGCGTAACCCCAAGTCTTCGAAGTAATATTTCTCGTTGGTGGACAATAACTGTTTCCCATGGATGTCATATCGATTAACCTTGTTAAGTATGAAGGCATTGCAGAGGAAATCCATATATGAACGGACCAATGGCGGATTTACATTCTCACGTTCGTGTTGCATATACTTACTGATACTGTTGGCAGAGAACAATTTGCCGATATTGTCTGCCACAAAGCGTGAGAGATTTTCAAGAAAAGCGACATTGCGTACCTGTTCCCTGCCAAGGATGTCTTTAAGTATAATTGTACTATAGACACTTGATAGATAATCTCGTATCATTTCTGTGTTATCAATCGGCAGTAGAGCAAGATTAGGGAGACCACCGATGTTGAGAAACTTCACAAGTGAAGAATCGCAGTCTTCCACATTGTGAAACGTGAGAAACTCAGCATAAGACAGTCCGTAAACATGAACTTCGATGTATCTGCCGGACAGCAGAGTCGCCAGTTCTCCGGACAGCATTTTGGCATTAGACCCTGTTACCACCACATCAAATCCATCCCGATCATAGTAGTTACACAAAGAGCGTTCAAATCCGTCAATCTGTTGTACTTCGTCAATAAGGATATAGTTATGCACTCCTGCCACCGACTGGCTGTTGATGTATGTGTTCAGGTCGGTATAATTTTTGATATCATCGAAGTCACTCTTCTCTTTGTCGATATAGATGATATTAGCGTCATTGCGAGAACTCCACTCCGATACAAGGGTGCGCATGAGACAGCTTTTACCTACACGCCGTTGTCCGGTAATACAGATAATAAGATTACGACCGATAAGGTTCGTGATTTTGTCAAGATAGACTTGTCGGTTTATTAGTTTCATAATGCTATATGTTTAAAACTTCACAAAGTTATAAATAATAGAAGATATACGTTCTAAAAATAGAGGACAAATTCGTTATTGAAGGTATATCGACAAAATGTGACTTATTTCCTGTACAACTTATCTATCAGGTCCTGCCGCCCCATCTTCTTCAGCTCGTTGATGATGTTCCGCCGCTCTTCGGGTTTGTACCAGAAGAAGAACTGCCGTTGCGCCAGCTTCTCGCGCTGGGTCTTGGCGCTGAACACCGGTTCCAGCGTGTAGGGGTGGAAGCCTGTGTACCACGCTTCGGTGGCAACGGTCATCGGGGTGGGCGTGAAGTCCTGCACCTGTTCCAGGTGGAAGTCCAGCCGCTTGGTGATGACGGCAAGTTCCGCCATGTCCTCTTCCCGGCAACCGGGGTGGCTGGAGATGAAGTAGGGGATGAGTTGCTGGCGCAGTCCCTCTTCGCGGTTGATGCGGTCGAACAGCTTCTTGAACTCGCCGAACTGGCTGAACGGCGGCTTGCGCATGATGTGCAACACACGGTCGGAGGTGTGCTCCGGTGCGACTTTCAGGCGGCCGCTGACGTGGCGGGCGATGAGTTCACGGGTGTATTCTTGCGTGCTCCGGTTGGTCTGTTCGTCCTTGCTGCGGTGCAGCAGCAGGTCGTAGCGCACGCCGCTGCCGATGAACGACTTCTTGATGCCCGGCAGACTGTCTACCGCATGATAGATGTCGAGCAGCGGACGGTGGTCGGTGGTCAGGTTGGGGCACACCTGTGGGTGGATGCACGACGGGCGTTTGCACTTCTTGCACTTTTCCAGGTCGGTTCCTTTCATCCGGTACATATTGGCGGAAGGACCGCCCAGGTCGCTGAGGTATCCTTTGAAGTCGGGCAGTTCCATGACGGCTTTCACCTCTTTCAGGATGCTCTCCTTGCTGCGGCTGACGATGAACTTGCCCTGATGTGCCGAAATGGTGCAGAAAGCGCAACCGCCGAAACAGCCGCGGTGCAGGTTGACGGAGAACTTTATCATGTCGTAGGCCGGAATGCGCTTCCCTTTGTATTTGGGGTGCGGCAGGCGTGTGTAGGGTAGGTCGAAAGAGCGGTCCAGCTCTGCTTCCGTCAGGGGAGGATAGGGCGGATTGACGACGACCGTCTGACGGCCTACAGCTTGCAAGATGCGCGATGCGGCGTATTTGTTGCTCTCTTCCTCGATGTGGCGGAAGTTGGCGGCTTGCTTCTTCTTCTCTTTCAGGCACTCTTCGTGTGCGAAAAGGGTGATGTCACCCGCTTGCGGAATGACTTCTTTTTCAAGGTAAACCATCTGCGGAATGTCGGCGACCAGCTGCTTGAATGTTTCCGGCGTAAGGCGGACGTGCGTTTCCGATGTAAGCCGGGCAGGCGTTTCTGCTGCCAAAGCGGTGTCCGTTTTCGTTGTCAAAGCGGTGTCCGTTTCCTCGGATGCGATTCTTTGCAGCATTCTCTTTGCCAACTCCGTTATCGGTTTCTCGCCCATGCCGTAGATGATGGCATCGGCACCACTGTCCACCAGGATGCTGGGGCGCACGCGGTCTTGCCAGTAGTCGTAGTGCGTCAGTCGGCGCATACTTGCCTCAATGCCGCCCAGCACGACGGGCACATCGGGATATAGCTTCTTCAGGATTTGGGTATAGACAATCGAGGGATACTCGGGACGCATATCCGGACGCGCGTCGGGTGTGTAGGCATCGTCGCTGCGCAACCGCTTGTTGGCGGTATACTTGTTCACCATACTGTCCATGCAGCCCGCACTGATACCGAAGAAAAGCCGGGGGCGTCCCAATTTCTTGAAGTCGCGCAAGTCGTCCCGCCAATTGGGTTGGGGGACAATCGCCACGCGCAAGCCTTCCGCTTCGAGTATGCGTCCGATGACGGCGGCTCCGAACGAGGGGTGGTCTACATACGCATCGCCGCTGAACAGGATAACGTCCAGCTCGTCCCACCCGCGAAGCTCTACTTCTTTCTTGGTCGTGGGCAACCAGTCGGTCAGTCTATATTCTTTCATTGGCACATTGGCACATTAGCACATTAGCACATTAACCACATTAACCACATTGGCACATTGCCACCTTGGTGAATTGTACCGTCATCCGTTCGCCGTCATAAATCTCACGGAAGCCGATTTGCTGTTCGGCAAGATACTCCTTCAGGTCATTGAAAGCGTTGGCATCATCCATGATGATTTCCAGCGTTTCGCCTTTTTCCGCTTCGCATATCGCTTTCATGGCGGGAATGAGAGGGCTGTAATGGCAGTGTCCGCAGGTATCGATGGTTTTCATTGTTCTTCTTCCTCTTCTGTGGGTTCTTGTTGCGACAGCCATTGCAGGTAGAGCTTGATGAGCTGCTGCAACCCGAATGCCTTCATGTTGTTGTGGTAGATGACGTCGATGCAGAGGTCGAGCAGGTCTTTGCTGTCTTCCTCCTGTGCGGCGATGAGGGAGCGGATGTTCAGTTTGAGTTTGTCGAGTACGGTTTCGTCCACGATGCCGTTGCTGTCGATGAGGTGGCGGAAGAGTCCGTATTTCTCGATGGTGGCGAGGTTCTCTTCAGATATCTCTAAACTGCGTGTCCCGCTGGGATTGGCTTGTATGGTATACATGATGTTGATGTTTTTAGGGTTAATGTTTCGTGATATTTGTTTTCTACAGAAGCAAAGATAAGTCTTTCACCACAGATAATGTATATTTCAGCGGAATTATTTAGCGAGAACCTGTTTATTTTTCTCTAAAATGTCTTTTATCCGGTTTCTTTTCGGGAACTTGTGTATACGGATACTGCCATAATAATAAACGAACCACGGATTACCCCAATTTACACAGATTCAAGCACACCGATTAAAATTAAAAACAACTAATCCGTGTACTTAAATCTGTGTTAATCTGGCGTAATCCGTGGTGAAAAATTTACAGCGGAATGTACTCTACAAACGCCTCCATCGCCTCATAAGAAGCCAAGCCTAAGCTGTCGTACAGTGCGGCGGTACCACGGTTGCGGTCTTCGCTGCGCTGCCAGAACAGGCGTTCGTCGTTGCCGAGGAACGGGGCGCTCTCCATCTGGCTTTGGTGCTTCAGGATGGAGTTGCGCTTGGCACGCAATTCTTCCGGACTGATGGGCACTGCCATTTCGATGTTCTCGATTTCCCACTCTGCCCATGCGCCGCGATACATCCAGATGCGGCACTCTTTCAGCCATTCGGCGCCCTCTTCCTTCTCCAGGTCGATGGCAGCGAATACGGCATCCGTGCAGACGCGGTGCGTGCCGTGCGGGTCGGCAAGGTCACCGGCTACGAAAATCTGGTGAGGCTTCACTTCGCGCAACAGGTTGCGTACGATTTCCACGTCCGCTTCGCTGATGGGGTTCTTCTTGATTTTGCCCGTTTCGTAGAACGGCAGGTCGAGGAAGTGGCAGTGGTCCAGCGGGATGTTGTTGTACGTGCAGGCGGTGCGTGCCTCGCCGCGGCGAATCAGGCCTTTGATGGTCAGGATGTCGCGGGTGTCCATGTCGCCGTCTTTCTTCTCTTTCAGGAACTTGCGTATCTCGGCATACTTCTCGTTGATGACCTGGTCGGCACTGTCGTTGAAGAGTTGGTTGAAACCGTTGATGAAGTGCAGGAAGCGGATTACCTCTTCATCGCCCACGGCAATGTTTCCGGAAGTCTCGTATGCCACGTGCACATCGTGCTTCTGTTCTACCAGACGGCGGATAGTGCCGCCCATGGAGATGACGTCATCATCCGGATGCGGAGAGAAGACAACGATACGCTTGGGATAGGGCTTCGCACGCTCGGGACGGTAAGTGTCGTCGGCGTTCGGCTTGCCGCCCGGCCATCCGGTGATGGTGTGCTGCAGGTCGTTGAATATCTTGATGTTCACGTTGTAGGCAGAACCGTACAGGGCAAGCAGTTCGCTCAATCCGTTCTCGTTGTAGTCCTTGTTGGTCAGCTTCAGAATCGGCTTTCCGGTCAGCTGGCACAGCCAGACGATGGCGCTGCGAATCAGCTTGTCGTTCCACTCGCAGGAAGTCACCAGCCAGGGGCGTTGGATGCGCGTCAGGTTGGCGGCAGCCGAAAGGTCGATGGCGATGTGGGCGTTGTTGTGCGTTTGCAGGTAAGAGGCGGGGATTGTGTCCGTCACGTTGCCTTCGATACACTCTTTCACCATTTTCGCCTTCTCCTCGCCCCATGCCAGCAGGTATACTTTCTTGGCGGAGAGAATCGTGGCGACACCCATTGTGATGGAGCTTACCGGTGTGCTTTCGATGCTTCCGAACATCTTGGAGGCTTCGTTGCGCGAGTCGTTGTCAAGCAGAATCAGACGGGTGGTGGAGTTCAGGCGCGAGCCCGGTTCGTTGAAGCCGATGTTGCCCACGCGGCCGATGCCCAATACCGCCACGTCGATGCCGCCGAAGCTTTCGATGCGCTGTTCGTACAGGCGGCAATATTCAAAGATGGTATCTTTGGCGATGGTACCGTTGGGGCTGAACACGTTCTGCATATCGATGTCCACGTGGTCGAGCAGCATCTCCTTCAGTGCGTTGAGGTTGCTGTTGACTGCGTCCGAAGTCAAAGGGTAATATTCGTAAAGGTTGAACACCACTACGTTGCGGAAACTCAGTCCCTCTTCCTTATGCATACGCACGAGGGCGGAGTAGACATTGCGCGGCGAGTTGCCGCCAGCCAATGCCAATATGCAGAAGCGTCCGGCTTTCTGCTTGTCCCGGATGACTTGTGCGATGTCCAAGGCGATTTGGTTGGCTCCTTCTTCGGGGGACTCGTAAATATCCGTCGGGATTTTCTCGAGACGTGTCAGCACCGAGCGTTCGAAAGCGTTCTCAGGTCTGTAGTACCTGGGAGATACTCTGTTCAGAGTAATTTGGGAACTCAGATTGGTTTTCATATAATAATAGGTTATTAGTGTTTATAATCAGTCGCATTAAAGAACCTGCGCCATCTGCGTGTTTATTCCGCTTATGACAACGTGTCGGTTTCGGGAATCAACTTGCCCATTGCCCATACCGCTCTGATTTTCAAGTCCTCGTCCATGACGATGATGTCGGCGTCTTTCCCTTTCTGGAGCGAGCCTTTGCGGTCGTATACGCCCATGATGCGTGCCGGGGTTTCGGACACCATCCGCGCGGCGTCGGCCAAAGGAATGTCGGCCTTTTGTACCAGGGTACGTATCAGGCGGTCCATCGTCGCCACGCTGCCGGCAAGGGCGGAGTGGTCGGCAAGCTTGCATACGCCGTCTTCGATGATGACACGCGGGTCGAACGCCTCTTTGCTGTCGCTTGCGGCGCACGCCAGGGCATCGGTGATGGCACACATCCGTTCCACGCCCTTAATCTTGTAGACCAACCGCAGGATGGTGGGAGGAACATGGATGCCGTCTGCCACTACCTCCACGGTCATGTCGTCCATGAGGTAGATGCTCTCCACGGTGCCTTCGTACTTGTATTCGCGGCGTTTGTGGAATCCGGGCATTGCGTTGTAGAAGTGCGTGGCATGCGTGTATCCGGCTTCGTAGGCGGTGCGTATGTCCTCAAATTCGGCCTGGGTATGTGCCACGGATGCTAAGATGCCTTTTCCGGTGATGTATTTTCCGAACTGCATGGCTCCCGGCAATTCGGGCGCGGCGTCCCAGCGCTTGATGCAGTGCCAGTTCTCCACGATGGGGATGTATTCGTTGGGGTCGGGGTTCTTGATGTTCTCGGGCATCTGTCCGCCTGCCATTGCCATGTTCAGGTAGTGTCCTTCGAGGTGCAGGCCCAATATCGGGCTGTCTTTTTCCGCCATCATTTTCGTACAAGTCTCCGCCGCCTGTTCAATCATCGGCACGGTAGAAGAGGACAGGGTGGGGAATATGCTGGTCGTTCCATATTTCATGTGCGTCTTGACCGCGCCGCGGAAGGCATCTTCGGTACACTCCATGAAGTCGCGTCCGCCGCCGCCGTGTGCATGGATTTCCACGCCGCCGGGCAGCACGTACATTCCCTTCACGTCAATCAGCTGTGCGCCGATAACGGCAAGGTCGCAATTGGTTACTTCTAAAATTTTTCCATCTCTGATGAGTACAGAACCGTCCTTGAGCCAGCCTTGCGGGGTCAGGATACGTGCGTTGATAAGTTGAGTCAACATAGGATTTAGGGGTTAGTGTTAATAAATTCATTCGTTTCAGTCGTCAGACCTTATTTCAACGGACAAAAATAGCGACTTTTTGAATAAGATAGGCTTCATGCCTTTGGGTATTTTCATTAAATACTCTAAAATTAGCTGTCTGATGTTTAACTGGCCGGTCGGGATGGCTTCTCCTCCCATAAGTTTAAAAACGAAAAACATCTGTCATGCTATCACGGAATGGTGCTTACAATGCTGGCTACGAACGAGTTAAAGCGTGATAGATGGGCGTGATAGATAAAATTCCTTACAAGTATCTATCACACGCCTATATGAGGAACAGACCGTATACGCATCCAATGTTCGTTGTATAGTGGTAACTCGTTGGTTCCCAGTAGTGAAACAAACTGTTTCATAGGGGAAAACAAACTGTTTCATGGGTACGAAACGAAGTGTTTCACTGTGGGAAACAACTTGTTCCATACCCTTGAAACGAACAGTTTCACTGTAGGGAAACAAATCGTTTCTCCCTTTGGAACAAAGTGTTTCACTATAGGGAAACACTTTGTTTCGCGAGTTAAAGCCCGTGATAGTTGTATGTTATATCGCGGATTCTTATACTTTTGTGGTTTGTTATTTTACATAGAAAGTCGTGGAAACGCTGTTCCCTTCGCTGTCCGTCACGGTCAGGGAGTGCTTTCCCGGGTCGGGTTGCAGAGAAACTTTGTGGAAATCTTCGGTCTGCGTGAGGTAAGTATCGTCCAAATGCCAATAGACGGTGGTGGCGGGGTTGCTGTGCGCCAGTTCCGCGGTGATGAAACCTTTGCTGCCGTCCATCTGTTTGGGCAGCAGGATGTGGGCGTTCATCGGCGGATAGATGAACTGCATGGAGGGGAACATATCTTCTCCGCAACCCTGCTTGAACGGCGGCAACGGCGTGTATTCGGGATGATGCTGCTTGTAGTACCATTCCCACACGGGCGGCAGCGTGAACAGGGACTTCTGTACGGTAGGCTCCGTGTTGGCGCAATGCTCGTAGATGCGGTGCGTGCCGTCGGCGGACAGGGTGACGAGGTGATGGTAGGGGCACGCTTCGGTCTTCAGCCCGGCGGGGAGGAGGAGCAGGGTATCCGTTTCGGTGCAGAAGCGTCCTTTCAGGTGTCCCGAGCGGCGGCACACTTCCGCTTCCACGTACACTCCCTGCGGACGCTCGAACCAGCGGGAGGCGGGGAGCAGGCTGAACACGTCGAAGAGGACGGGACCTGCCGTACGGGCGCCTACGAGTCCGGGCTTGCTCTCTCCGGTCGCATTCCCCACCCATACGCCTACCGCATAGCGGGGACTGACGCCGACCGACCAGGCATCGCGGAAGCCATAGCTCGTGCCGGTCTTCCAGGCGATGGGCTGCATGGAAGGGATGGATTTCCAGTCTATTTCTTCCGGGCGGTTGACTTCCGTCAGTGCTTCGAAGGTCTGCCATACGGCTCCGGGCTGGAAAATCTCCCGGGCGGATGGAGCGTCCCGCGTATCGGCATCTGCTTCTGCTTCCGGCATCAACAGGCTGCAAGGCGCTGGAGGAAGCTGTAGCAGGCTTCGTCCCATGGCGGCGTATGCCTGGGTGAGGTCCCACAGGGTCGCTTCCGCCCCGCCCAGAATCAGTGACAGGCCGTAGTGCGACGGCGGGCGGTTGAGGGTGCTTAGCCCGATTTGTTGCAGAAGTTGGTGGAACTTCGCCACTCCGTACTTTTGCAGCATACAGACGGAAGGGATGTTCAGCGAGCGTGCAAGCGCTTCGGATGCCAGGACCGCCCCTTCGAATTGCAGGTTGAAATTCTGGGGCGTGAAGCCGTTGACGTTGATGGGAACGTCCGGCAGCAGCGTGTGGGGCAACAGGCTGCCCTCTTGCAGCATGGCATAGTAGAGAAAAGGCTTCAGGATGCTTCCGGTGCTTCGTGGTGCCCGGATGACATCCACCTGGTTGCCTGCCTGTTGTTGTCCGAAGCGGACATTGCCGCAATACGCCGCCACCTGGTTGGTACGTATGTCAATGACTAAGATTGACAGATTGCGTATGTCGCTTCGGCTGAATTCGTTGCTCCAGCGTTCCGCCAGGCTCTCTACCTGCATCTGCAGCTCCTTGTCGACGGTGGACCGCGAATACATCCCGTTGCGTTCCCGATAGAAGCGGCTGACCAGATGCGGGGCGGTTTGGGGCAGCGGATGGGGCGCTGCGGGCAGCGGTTCGCTGATGGCGAGTTCATAAGCCGACGCATCGATTGTTCCTTGCTCGTATAGCGCTTTCAGGAGCCGGTTGCGCTTGCCGAGCAGTGCCTTCCGTCCTTTGGCGAGGTGTATCATGGCGGGAGCGTTCGGCAGTACGGCAAGCGTGGCGGCTTCCGCCCACGACAGCTCTTCGGCGGAGTGTCCGAAATAGCGCCAGGCAGCCGCATCAAGCCCTACGACATTGCCGCCGAAGGGGGCGTGCGAGACGTACATCGCCAGAATCTCTTCTTTGGAAGCGCTGAACTCGAGCCGGGTGGCCAGCACCATTTCGATGAACTTCTCGCCGAATGTCCGCGGCTTGTTTCTTGCCAGCCGGATGGTCTGCATGGTGAGGGTGCTTCCGCCGCTCACCACCCGTCCGTTTCTCAGGTTCTGCCAGGCGGCTCTGCCGACGGCGAGCGGGTTCACTCCCCAATGGCGGTAGAAGTGCCTGTCTTCGAAGGCTACCAGGCACTGCCGTACCTTCTCGGGCGTAGTGCCGCGGGGCGGAAAGCGCCATTGCCCGTCGGAGGCGATGCGCGCTCCCAGCAGTTCGCCGTTGCGGTCGGCGACCACCGTGGCGTAGGAGACAGGAAAGAGTTGCCGGGGAAGGCAACAGACATATCCTGCCACCAAGAGAACAGCCAGCGTAAAGACTGCTTTCTTGGTGGCGGACCATTGCCTGACGTGCCTGATTATGTTCCGGACGACGGGCATTATCTGCTGACGATGGTTCTTCCGGCTTGGCTACGTGCCTGTGCCGTGGGGTCGTACATGGCTTCGCATTGGATGGCGGGCAGGATGAAGTCGCCGACGTAGGTGGCTTGCAGCCGGACGGTGAACCGTTTCGATTCGCCGCGGCGCAGGTCGAAGTAGGTCAGCACGCGGTCGTCGCGGATATCCTGATAGCTGTAGCTGCGTGCCGACACGGCTTCCGGGGTCATCATCCTTTCGTTGTAGATTTCCCAGCCGGAAGGGATGATGTGCGTCAGTGCCAGGTTGCTGTAATCGGTGCCGGTGCTGATGTTACCCACCGTGACCGTTGCCAGGAAGTCCGTGCCTTGGCGGAGCTCTCCGACCGGAATCGAAGAACCGTTCATATCCGTGTAGACTACATCCAGGCGGAGGTTGTCGCTCATTGCCGGGAGGGTGTCGTTCAGCAGTTGCATACGGCTGATGACATCCACGCCCAACACTCCTTTGCCCCGGTTCTGCACGGTGACGTTGCCGCCGGAAAGGGCGGGCAGTGCCTGCTCGAAGACGGGCTTGGCGGATTGGACGGCGGGTTGCCGCTTCCCGTTCAGGCTCCAGGTGAAATCCAGCGTGCCGGACAGCTTCTCGGCCAGGCGTCCCATCGCCATCAGGGCGAAAGCGGTGGACTGGGTGCTGAACCGCTCTTCCTGCGCGAGGTTCTGCGACACCTTTCTTGCCTGCCGCATGGCTTCCTGCTGGCGGTCCATCAGAATCAGGGTCTCCAGTATCATCGCTTCGTCGCGGTCGGATGAGCCGTAGATGAAGTTCTGTGAGGAGTAGCGGGAAACCGTCGTCTCCGTGTTGTATACCAGTTCTCCGGCGGGTTTCGTCTTGCCTGTCAGCGCGTATGCGGCGGCGAGTCTCCACCGGGCCTGCAGGGAGAGCGAGGGTTGTTCCTTCATCCGGTTCATCGCTCCGTGTTCGGGAGCGCCTGCCAGTGCCAGCGTATACAACCTGTATGCCTGCTGCAAATCCGATTGCCATTGTATCCGTCCGTTCTTCTTTTCGGGCGTGCGGTAGTTCTGTGCGGCGGCGCGCTGGAAGCGTTCCCATTTTGCCAGCACGTTCTGGTTGACGGCATATCCTTTCTCCTGTGCCAGCACAAGGAACATACCTGCGTAGGAGGTAACCCACTCGTCGGCAGCGGCGTTGCCCGGCCAGTAGACGAAACCGCCGTTGGGCAGCTGGCGGGCGTAGAGCTGGCGGATGGCTTCCTGTACGTTCGTCTTTATCTTTTCGGTTTCCGCGTTGTCCAGGCTCTTGAACCGGTCGGCAAACAGCAGGGGCAACGCCTTGGAAGTGAGCTGCTCGGTGCAATGGTGCGGGTAGTTGTAGAGGAAGTCGAGGCGGCGGTTTATGTCTACCGGCGGTATGCGCGACACTTCCAGCCGCACGCTGCTGCCGGAAGGTGCGGCGCCTTGCAGGCCGTAGGCGAGGGTGGCGCTCTGTCCGTCCTTTATCCATTGGCTGTTGCGGAGGGTGACTGCCGGATTGGGGTTGCGCACTTCTATTTCAATCGTCTCTTGGGTCTGCTGCCCGTTGCCGCTGGCGCTAAGGGTGATGGTGGCTTTGCCGGTCTTGCCGCCTGTCTTCAGTTTGAAGAAGAGAAGCCGGTCGCCCGGTTTCCCGAAGGTGACGGACTGCCGGGCATCGCCCGTTATCTGCACACCGGCGCCGGAAGCGCGGGCGGTTACCGTCACATCCTTCACCTCCTTCTCCATGGCGAATACGTTGACGGGGATGCTGATCTCTTCCTGCGTGCCGAGCACACGGGGCAAGGTGGAGAGCAGCATCAGCGGCGTCCGGACGAAGGAGCTCTTTTCGGCGCAGCCGTAGGCACCGTCTTGTCCTGCCACTACCATGGTGCGCACCGAACCTACGTACATGGGCAACTTAATCGTGTGGGTCTGCTGTTTTCCTTTACCTATATAATAAGGACCGATGAACCTGACTACCGGTTTGAAACGGTTTGCCTTCGCATCGGCGGGCTTCAGCGTCTCGTCGCCGCCGGTGCTGAACAGCGAGGCGTAGCGTCCGGCAAAGGCTCCGAGCACGTCGTCGTACATATCCCACGTGCGGATGCCCAACGCCTCGCGGGCATAGAACCCGTTCCAGGGGTCGGGCGTCTTGAAGTTGGTGAGGTCCAGCAGCCCGTCGTCCACAATGGCGAGGGTGTAGGTCATCGGTTTGCCGCTCTTCTCGCTGACGGTGACGTTGAAGGCACTCTCCGGGCGCAACACTTCCGGCATCCGGATTTGCGGTTGCAGGATGGTCTGCCGGTTGGTGACGGAGACGGGCATGACGCCGTACATCCGTATGGGAAGGTCGTTGACGGTCTGCGCATGGGGCTGCAACAGGCTGATGTGCAGGTAGACGTTCGGAGCCATCTCCGGCGTTATCTTAAAGGAGTACTTGGTATCTTTCCCGTTGCTCACTTCAATCCATTCGCGTTTCAGCACGGTAGAGCCGTTCTCCAAAGAGACCAGTGCCCGTCCGCCCGCTGCGGCAGGAAGGATGGCGGTGGCGGTCTCGCCTATCTCGTACGATTCTTTGTCGAGCGAGAAGGCAAGCATCTTGATGCCGCTCGGGTCTGTCTTGCCCGAACGCCCGCGCCATTCGGGCCAGTCCACATAGACCGTGCCTCCTGTGGCATGGCCGCTCTCTTTGTCCTTGACGTACACTAAGTAGCGTCCCCAGTCCGGATAGTCGACCCGGAACGTGAAGCTGCCTTTGCCGCCGGTGGTGTGCAGCGTGCCGGAGGCTACGGGCGTCACGGAACAGCTGTTGATATACGTGCCGAACGATTCGTCCTGCTTCTCCCACCACCAGCTCCAGTTGATGCGGTATACCTTGTATTCGAGGTCGGAGCGGCTGACGGGTGCTCCTTTGCTGTCGACGGTCACGATGTCGAAACGGTGCTCTTTGTCCGTCTCGATGAATTTGCCTTTCGGCTGGTTCAGGTTGATGCCGACGTACGACGCGAAGGGAGAGTAGGGTACGGTCTGTACGTGCGTGCTGGCGTCGCCGCCCGGTTCGAACACGCGCGTGGTCAGCGTGGCGTTCAGCATTCCCGGTGCGTTGGCGGCACCGGGCAGTTTCCACGTAAAGGCGGTTTTCCCGTCGCTGCCGAGGCTACCCTCGAACAGGTCTGTCTTTACGGTGGTGAAGTCCGTTGCCGGGTTGTTGAACAGGTATTGGCCGTACCGCTTGAATTGGGTATTCACCTTCGATAAGGACATCTCCACTTTCGTTTTGAGTCCCGCAGCCGTGGCGCCCGTCAGCCAGGCGGACGAGAGTTCGACCGGGACCTCTTTTTCGGAAGCCGGAATCACTTCTTGCGGCAGTTTCAGGTCTATCTTCAGCCGGTTCGGCTTGATGGTTTCGATGCGCAGGCTCTTATGGAAGGCGGTTCCGCCTACTTTGATATAAGCGTTCCAATGCCCCGTAGGGTCTTCTGCCTGCGTAGGTACGGCAAAGGTGTAGAAGCCGTTGGTGCCTTGCGTCGAAACCATCTTCGTGTGGAATTGCCCCTTGGGATTGTATACTTCCAGCGCCACGGGGTGCTTGTCGGGGATTCTCTGTTCGCGGTCTTCCAGAATGAAGGAGAGGCGCAGCGTGTCGCCCGGCCGCCACACGCCTCTCTCTCCGTAGATGAAGCCTTTCAGCCCTTTCCGTATCTCTTTTCCGCCCACGTCGAAGCGGCTGACGGATTGCTCCTCGCCGTCCACCACGCGCACGTAGGCTTTCTGCTTGCCCGCTTCGGCGACAACGATGAACGGAACACCCTTCGGGGTGATTTCGGCGAACCCGTCGCTGTCCGTCTCGCCGCTTCCCACGGGTTGCAGCTGGAAGTTGTAGGCGGTGACCTTGGCTTTCCCGATGGGCTTCGTGTCCAGCAGGTTGCTTACCGCAATCCACAGGTTGTTCAGTGAGTTCCGCTTCACAATCATGCCGATGTCCGATGCGAAAACATTGCAGGAGGCGGCACGGTCGGAGTCCATGTAATAGGACGGGTGGCAGGGATTGTTCCGTTCCCTCCAGTCATATTGGCTCCAGTCCATCTGCACGCCGCCGTTGTAGTAGAAGTAGCTTTGCGGAATGTCCCATGCCGCCTCTTCCTCTTCCGCGATTGCGTCTCCGCCGACCTTGGTCAGCCCGTCGGACGGTGCGTCATCGGCGAACTTTATCTCCCGCTCTTCCGGTTCTCCGCACGGGTAGGCGGAGTATTCCTGGCGGAAAGAGAGGATGACGCGGTAGATGGCTCCCGGTTCCTGGTTAATCAGTCCGGCGAGGTCGATGGAATAGTCTTCCCAGTTGTGAATCTCTTTGGAAGTGTCCTTCGCCAGCCACAATGTCTTCTTGTAGACCAGCCTTCCCAGGCGGCGCAGCTCGTTGGCGGATGCGAGCGTGTTGGTCTGCATGAACGTCAGCACGTTGCTTTCGTAGATGCGGATTACGTTTAAGTCGACCGCATACAGATTGACGGCGCGGAAAGGGATGAGGAGGTTCTTCGAATCGGGCAGGATGGCGGATGAGGCGGACAGCTCCACCTGCGGTTTCAGGTTTACTTCGCTGAAGGCGATGGAGTGGCTCTTGCCGAGCGGCTTGCCGTCGCAGTCTTTCACGCCTTCGTGTATGTTCAACGTCAGTTTTTCCAGCCGGTTCTGCTCGAAATAGAGGTAGGCTTTGTTCTCTTTCACTTGGAGTATGGCATTGGCGACCTCGGGAACCTCAATCAGCCCGTGCAGGTTCTGGGTGGCGGAAAGAGGAGAGGAGAAGGCTATCTCTATCCCGTTCTCCGGCTGTCCGATGCGCTTGGCGGAGAGAAACCGGAAACTGCCGCGTGCGGGAATCAGCACTGCCGTTTCCTGCTTCCGTCCTATCCCCGCCGGTGTGCCGTCGGCCGTTATCGTCAGTTGGTAGTCCTTCGCTTGCCGGGGGATGCCGGTGGCTTCGAACGCGAAGCGGGCGGCATGGTCCGTCGGGGTGAGGGTGAGGGGATACTGCTTTCCCTCTTTGTCGCGGGCGGAGAGCATCTTCTCCGCCTCTTCCTTCTTCACGATGTCGCTGAAGCGTATCTCTCCTTTGATGCTCGCCCGGTCGGGGTTGGCCTCCGTCAGCGAGATGGCTTCGGTGTGCAGGGCGAAGTTACGCTCTTGCACGCGGAAGGAGAAGCGGAACGTCTTCAGCCGCTTCTCCACGTCCGCGAAGTCGCCCAGCCGGAAGTCCGCTTCGTAGCACGTGCCGGGTTTCAGCGCACCCTCTTCAGGGACGAACTCAAGGGTGTTGTTGTTCACCCAATAGGTCTTGCCCCGCAGGGACGGGGAGAAGCTGAAGGGATTCTCTTTCAGTTCGTTGTTCAAGTCCACCATCGGCTGGTCACGGGTCAGTTCCACGCGTATTGCCGAACGTTGCGAGACGATTCCTCCCGTGTAGGCGTTGATGTAAGGCGCGTAGTCGGCAGAGGGGACGATGTCTTTCCGGCTCTCCGCGCAGGAGGATAGCAGGCATACCGCCAGTAGCAGGAAACATAGGCTACCGCCCATGCGGTGTTTGATGTCAGCTTGTACCATGATAGATAGGTTTTGATTGTTCAATAAACGGTAAAGTGGTCCGCGTCTTTCCATGCGGGAAACTTCTCCCTGAAGGTCCGCAGCGCGGCAAGGTCGAGGGTGGCGACAGCTGTTCCCTCTTCCCGGTCGGGCACGTGGGCGAGCCGTTCGCCTCTGTGCGAGTAGACGGCACTTCCGCCGTCGTAGGGAATCCGGTTGCCGTCGCTGCCGATACGATTAACACCGCAGACGTAGCTAATGTTCTCCAGTGCGCGCGCCTGCAACAGCACGTCCCACACTTTCCGCCGGGCGGCGGGCCAGTTTGCCACGTAAATCAGCAGGTCGTATCCGTTGTTCACGTTGCGGCTCCACACCGGAAAGCGCAGGTCGTAGCAGACGAGCAGCCGTATGTTCCATCCCCGGTACGGGATGAGGGTGTGTCGGCTGCCCGGCGTGAAGTGTTCCGTCTCGTTGCCCATGCGGAACAGGTGGCGCTTGTCGTAGAAATAGGCTTCCCCCTCGGGGGTGAGGAAGAAGGCGCGGTTGTAGCAGGCGGTATGCCCGCAGGATAAGTGGTTTCCTTCGGACGAAACCGGCGTTTCATCCGAGGAAATGTAGCTTCCGACTATGGCAATCCGGTAGTCCGATGCCCACCGGCGCAGGGTTTCGATGGTGCTGCCCGTGACCGGCTCCGCCAGTCCGGCGGCGTTCATGCTGAAGCCTGTGGAGAAAGTTTCCGGCAAAACGACAATCTCCGCCGTTCCGCGAAGGGTTTCCAGCCTTTCGCGGAGACGACGGAGATTGTCTTGTTTGTCTTCCCAGGCAATATCCGTTTGCAGGATACTGACACGTAGTTGGTTCATTCTGATAAGCAGCCGCTTCCGGCTCTCCTTTTAAATTGTTCCGATGGAGAAGTTTTCGGGATTCTTTCCGCGGAAATCCTTGAAATAGAGTTTTATCTCACGCATATCCCGTTCGAAATCTCCCGTAGGCATGACGGCCTTGGTGGAAGTGATGGTCTTGGCGGGATAGTCTACGCCAATCAGCATGATGGGGACTTGCGCTTTCAGGGCAATGTAGTAGAATCCTTTTTTCCAGTCGGGGTTCCGCTTGCGCGTGCCTTCCGGGGTGATGGCGAGGTGGAACTGCTTGCTTCGGGCGAACCGGTCGGCCATCTGGTCTACTAAGGAGGTTTTCCGGCTCCGGTCCACCGGTATGCCGCCAATGGCCTTGAAGAGTATTCCCAGCGGAAAGAAGAACCACTCTTTCTTCATCATGAAGCTGGCGTCCCGGCCGATGGCGCCGTAAAACAGCTTGCCGATAAACAAATCCCAGTTGGACGTATGCGGCGCCGCACAGATGACGCACTTGTCATAGTGGGGCACTGTCACGTTCGTCTTCCAGCCCAACAGGCGATGGTAGATAAAACCGTATAGTTTCCTCTTCATTCCGCTTATTTGAGTTTGCCGATAGCTTCGATTATCTCGTCCACTTTCGCGTTGAAGTCGGAGCGGAATTTCTTGTAGTAGCCTTTTACGTTTCCCGGTTCGGTGTGGCTGATGCGGCTGACGAACTCATCCTGCATCTTCAGGATTTCGCCCATCAGTTGGTCGGCTTTCTCCTTGTCGGTGCCGGGCACGTACAGGCTGTTCATGAGACATTCGGCGAATAACTCACCGGCGATATAGTTGACGTTCTTTTTCAATTCTTTTCTGCTTGCCATAATCTTTACTTTTTAGGTGAATAAATCGAATTATTTTCGGTAAAGATAGTGTTTTTCTCAATGATTGGAGAGAAAAAGCGCTATTTTATGTGTTTTTAATGCGGAGAGGGCGTGGAATAATTCTACAGTTGTGGAGATTCTCCACAGCGCACGTGTGGAACCAACAGGCGCGGCGTCTCTTCCGGGTGAATGCAGTGCGCTGTTAATGAGTGTGTTATATGATAAGAACCGCCGAATCCTTGTTGTGGCATCGCGTTTGCTTTTGAAAAGGTGACAGGGTTAATTTTAATAAACAGACAGACATGAGATTATTTTTTACAAAAAAAGAGTTGAGACTGAAAAGGAAAAGGGTAGGGATGATGATGGCGTGCATGGCTCTGCTGCTTGCCGGTTACCTGATTCTGACATGGCCGGAGAAGGTCCGGCCGGAAGTGCCCACCGTGCTTGTGAAACCTGCCGGGGCGGGCGATGTGGAGATTTTCGGCGAATACGTGGGGCGCATCCGTGCCCAGCAGTTCGTGGAAGTCCGCGCACGTGTGGAGGGTTACCTGGAGAGTATGCTCTTCGCCGAAGGCAAGTATGTGACGAAGAACCAGGTCTTGTTTGTCATCAACCAAGACCAGTATCGCGCCAAGGCGGACAAGGCACGCGCGCAACTGAAGAAAGACGAGGCGCAGGCATTGAAAGCCAAGCGCGACCTGGAACGTATCCGCCCTTTGTATGCGCAGAACGCCGCCAGCCAGCTGGATTTGGACAATGCGCAAGCCGCTTACGAGACCGCCGAGGCTTCCGTCGCCATGAGCCGTGCGGACTTGGACCAGGCGGAGCTGGAGCTGGGATATACCATCGTCCGTTCTCCCTTGTCGGGGCATATCAGCGAACGGAATGTGGACTTGGGGACGCTGGTGGGACCCGGCGGAAAATCGCTGCTTGCCACCGTGGTGAAGAGCGATACGGTGCTGGTGGACTTCAGCATGACCGCACTGGATTACCTCAAGAGCAAGGAGCGCAACATCGAAATCGGGCGGCAAGACTCGACCCGTTCCTGGCAACCTAACATTACGATTACGCTGGCCGACAATACGGTCTATCCTTATAAAGGCCTGGTGGACTTTGCCGAACCGCAGGTCGACCCGCAGACCGGTACGTTCTCCGTCCGTGCCGAGATGCCCAATCCGGACAGGGTGCTGCTGCCGGGACAGTTTACGAAAGTCAAGCTGCTGCTCGACGTGCGCGAAGGCGCGGTGGCGGTCCCTCAGAAGGCGGTCACTATCGAAAAGGGCGGCGCTTACATCTATGTGATGCGCCGCGACTCTACGGTCGAGAAGCGCTTCATCGAATTGGGACCGGAGTTTGGCAACAATACGGTGGTCGAACGCGGATTGGTGGCGGGCGAACAGGTGGTGACGGAGGGTTTCCACAAACTTGCCCCGGGGATGAAAGTGCGTGCGCAAGCCGCCCAAGCAAAAGACAACAACCTCTCAAAACAGTGACAGTATGAAAGTAAGTTTCTTTATAGACCGTCCGGTGTTTTCGGCCGTACTGTCGATTGTGATTGTTATGGTCGGTGTCATCGGGCTGACGATGCTTCCGGTAGACCAGTACCCGCAGATAACGCCGCCCGTCGTGAAAATCAGCGCTTCCTATCCGGGAGCCAGCGCGCTGACCGTGTCGCAAGCGGTGGCAACCCCCATCGAACAGGAGATAAACGGCACGCCGGGGATGCTGTACATGGAGTCCAACAGTTCCAACTCGGGCGGTTTCTCGGCAACGGTGACTTTCGATATCTCCGCCGACCCCGACTTGGCTGCCGTGGAGATACAGAACCGTGTGAAGCTGGCGGAAAACCGCCTGCCTGCCGAAGTGATTCAGAACGGCATCTCGGTGGAGAAGCAGGCGCCCAGCCAGCTGATGACCATCTGCCTGACCTCCAGCGACCCGAAGTTCGACGAAATCTATCTGAGCAACTTCGCCACCATCAACGTGCTCGACCTCTTGCGCCGCATCCCCGGTGTGGGGCGTGTGTCCAATATCGGCAGCCGTTACTATGCCATGCAGATTTGGGCGATGCCGGACAGGCTCGCCAATTTCGGCCTCACCGTACAGGATTTGCAGAACGCGCTGAAGGACCAGAACCGGGAGTCGGCAGCCGGAGTCCTGGGGCAACAGCCGGTGCAGGGGCTGGACATCACGATTCCCATCACCACGCAAGGCCGCTTGAGTTCGGTGAAGCAATTCGAGGATATCGTGGTGCGTGCCAATGCCAACGGCTCTGTCATCCGCCTGCGCGATGTGGCGCGCGTGTCGCTCGAAGCTTCCTCGTACAGCACGGAGAGCGGCATCAACGGCGAGAATGCGGCTGTCCTCGGCATCTATATGCTTCCGGGCGCCAATGCCATGGAAGTGGCGGGCCACGTGAAGAAGGCGATGGAGGAAATCAGCGCGAACTTCCCCGAAGGGATGAGCTATGAGATTCCGTTCGACATGACTACCTATATTTCGGAGTCCATCCATGAAGTGTACAAGACACTGTTCGAGGCGTTGGCGCTCGTCGTGCTGGTCGTGTTCCTTTCGCTGCAAAGCTGGCGGGCGACGTTGATTCCCATGGTGGCGGTGCCCATATCGTTGGTCGGGACTTTCGGCTTCATGCTCGTTTTCGGCTTCTCGCTGAATATACTGACGTTGCTGGGGCTGGTTCTCGCCATCGGCATCGTGGTGGACGACGCTATTGTGGTGGTGGAGAATGTGGAGCATCTGATGGAGACGGAGAAACTTTCGCCCTACGAAGCTACGAAGAAGGCGATGAACGGCTTGGCAAGCGCCTTGATAGCGACTTCGCTGGTGCTTTGCGCCGTGTTTGTCCCGGTCAGTTTCCTGAGTGGCATCACGGGGCAGCTGTACCGTCAATTCACGATTACCATTGCCGTCTCCGTGTTGCTCTCTACGGTGGTGGCGCTGACGCTCAGTCCGGTGATGTGTTCGCTTATCCTGAAACCCGGCAACGGGAAGCGGAAGAACATCGTATTCCGCAAGATAAACGGATGGCTGCGCTTGGGCAACCGCAGGTATGTGGGAATCATCGGCCGTGCCGTCAAGCATCCGCGGCGTCTGATGGGGGCATTCGGGATGGTGTTGGTTGCCATCTTCGTCATCCACCGTCTGCTTCCCGCCAGCTTCCTGCCTGCCGAAGACCAGGGATACTTCAAGGTGGAGCTGGAACTGCCGGAGGGCGCTACGCTGGAACGTACCCGCGTGGTGACCGAGCGTGCGGTGAACTACCTGGAGCAGAACCCGTATGTGGCTTATGTGCAGAGTGTGGCGGGCAGCAGTCCGCGGGTCGGGAGCAATCAGGCACGAAGTGAACTGACCGTTATCCTGAAACCTTGGGAAGAGCGTAAGAATACGACCCTTGACAATATTATGGCAAAGGTGGAAGGCGATTTGAAGGAATATCCCGAATGCAAAGTCTATCTGTCCACCCCGCCTGTAATCCCGGGACTGGGGACATCCGGCGGCTTTGAGATGCAGCTGGAGGCACGCGGCGAGGCTACTTTCGAGGGATTGGTGCAGGCGGCGGATACCTTGATGCATTATGCCCGCAGGCACAAGGAGCTGGCGGGGCTCTCCTCTTCCTTGCAGTCCGAGATACCGCAGCTCTACTTTGATGTGGACCGTGACAAGGTGAAGATGCTGGGGGTGCCGTTGGCAGATGTGTTCTCCACGATGAAAGCCTATACGGGCTCCGTATATGTGAACGACTTCAATATGTTCAACCGCATCTATAAAGTGTATATCCAGGCGGAGGCGCCGTATCGTGAGCACAAGGAGAACATCAACCTCTTCTTTGTGAAGGCGGCCAATGGGGCGATGGTGCCGTTGACTTCGTTGGGCAATGCTTCCTATACCACCGGACCGGGCAGCATCAGGCGCTTCAATATGTTTACCACTGCCGTTATTCGCGGTTCGGCAGCCCAAGGCTACAGTTCCGGTCAGGCGATGGAGATTATGGAGCAGATTGCGCGCGACCATTTGCCGGATAATATCGGCATCGAGTGGAGCGGGCTCTCCTATCAGGAGAAGCAGGCGGGCGGGCAGACCGGATGGGTGCTGGCGCTGGTGTTCCTCTTCGTGTTCCTCTTCCTGGCTGCGCAATACGAAAGCTGGACGGTGCCGGTGGCTGTGTTGCTCTCTTTGCCGGTGGCCGCTTTGGGAGCCTATATAGGTGTGGCCGTCTGCGGTTTGGAAAATGATATTTATTTCCAGATTGGTCTGGTGATGCTCGTGGGACTTGCGGCGAAGAATGCGATTCTCATCGTGGAGTTTGCCAAGGTGCAGGTTGACAAGGGAGGAGACCTGGTGCAGTCGGCCATTCATGCCGCCCGGCTCCGTTTCCGTCCCATATTGATGACTTCCCTCGCTTTTGTGCTGGGAATGCTTCCCATGGTGCTCGCCAGCGGACCGGGTTCGGCAAGCCGCCAGGCCATCGGCACGGGAGTCTTTTTCGGAATGATTTTTGCCATCGTATTCGGCATCGTGCTCGTGCCCTTTTTCTTTGTCCTGATTTATAAGACAAAGGCGACCGTACACCGCAAGATAAACCGGAGAGGATGATAGTGTTGAACCGATTACATTTTGTTATGATGATGATGAAAAGAAAGAATACATATATGTTTCTGTTGCTTGCCGCGGTCCTGCTGACATCGTGCAGGATAGGCAAGGAGTATGTGCGTCCCGAAATGGCATTGCCCGACAGCCTGGCGCAACGGCAAGACAGTGTCAGCATTGCCGATGAAGAGTGGCGGGCGGTGTATACCGACCATGCGTTGCGCAGCCTGATAGACCGTGCCTTGGAGTACAATAAAGATATGCTCATTGCGGCCGCCCGTGTGAAGGAGATGGCTGCACAGAAACGCATCAGTGTGGCCAACCTGCTGCCGCAGCTGGACGGGAGGGTCAGGGCCGAACGTGAAACCGATAACTACGGCGGGCACAGCCGCGATGTAGGCAACAGCTATGAAGTGAAAGCGCTCTTGTCGTGGGAACTCGACCTTTGGGGAAACCTGCGTTGGAAGAAGGCCGCCGCCGTGGCCGACTATCTGCAAAGCATAGAGGCGCGGCGTGCCTTGCGCATGACGATTGTGGCCGAAGTGGCGCAGGCCTATTACGAACTGGTGGCGCTCGATGCCGAGCTGGAAATCGTCCGCCAGACACAGAAAGCCCGTGAAGAAGGGGTGCGCCTTGCCCGCATTCGCTTTGAGGGCGGGCTTACCTCGGAGACCTCTTATCAGCAGGCGCAAGTGGAGTTGGCGCGTACCGCCACCCTTGTCCCCGACCTGGAGCGCAAGATTTCCATCAAGGAGAACGACATCGCTTTCCTTGCCGGCGAATTTCCCACCCGCATCGAGCGCAGCCGTTTCTTGCAGGAACTGGATGTGCCGGAGTCGTTGCCCGTAGGGTTGCCTTCCGGCTTGTTGGAGCGTCGTCCCGACATCCGTGCGGCGGAGCAGCAGCTGATTGCGGAGCACGCCCGTGTGAAGGTGGCCTATACGAATATGTTTCCCCGCCTGGCGCTCACCGGCCAGTTCGGTCTGGAGAGCGACGTGCTGTCCGGTTTTCTCCGGTCGCCCTATTCCTTGCTGAACGGGGCGGTGCTGTCTCCGTTGTTCAACTGGGGGAAGAACCGTGCCGCATGGAAGGCGCGGAAAGCTTCGTTCGAGGCGGGTGTGCACAGCTATGAGAAAACCGTGCTGAACGCCTTTAAAGAGGCGAAGAATGCAATCGTCGATTTCAATAAGATGAAGGAGGTCTGCCGGTTGCGTCTCAAGCTGGAGCGTTCTGCCAAGACCTACGTGGATTTGGCGCAACTGCAATACATCAACGGTGTCATCAATTACATGGATGTGCTTGACGCGCAACGCGGATATTTCGATGCGCAAATCGGGGTCAGTAATGCCCTGCGCGACAAGCTGATAGCGGTGGTGAATGTTTATAAGGCTTTGGGGGGCGGCTGGCAGGTGGAGTAAGCTGCCAATTTATTTATTCACAGGAGTTATCGGGAGTTATCACTCCGCTACGCTCCGTTAGGAGTTATCGGGAGTTAGAAGCCGATAGTCTTGTTTGCATAAGCCGATAGTCCTGTTTGCATAAGGCGGTAGTATTGGCCGATAACTCCTAACGGAGCGTAGCGGAGTGATAACTCCCGATAACTCCCGATAACTCCCTTTAACTCCCGATAACTCCTTTAAAAAAAACTCCTTTTAACTCCTAACGAAGCGTAGCGAAGTAATAGCTCAATCTAATTATTTCCCCTTGTCGTTTGCATTTCTTGCGGAAAAGCGCGAAATTTGCAACGCTTTTAAACGAAACTTTATTAACACCTTTAACTATTTAAGAGAAATGACTAAAAGTGCATTGCAAATTGCGAGGGCTGCCTATCAGCCCAAACTTCCGAAAGGACTGAAGGGTACTGTGAAGGCAGTGGCAGGCGCAGCCACCCAGTCGGTTGCCGATCAGGAAGAAATCAAGAAGCTGTTCCCCAACACTTACGGGATGCCTCTGATTAAGTTTGAAACTGCCGATGAGGCTGCCGATTTCCCCGCCATGAACGTGGGTGTCATCCTTTCCGGCGGACAGGCTCCCGGCGGTCACAATGTGATTTCCGGTATTTTCGACGGCATCAAGAAGCTGAACAAAGACAGCCGCCTGTATGGCTTTATCCTCGGCCCCGGTGGCTTGGTAGACCACAACTACATGGAGCTGACTGCCGACATCATTGACGAGTACCGCAATACCGGCGGTTTCGATATCATCGGCTCGGGCCGTACCAAGCTGGAAAAAGAAGAGCAGTTCGAGAAAGGCCTGGAAATCCTGAAGGAACTGGACATCAAGGCGCTGGTCATCATCGGTGGTGACGACTCGAATACAAACGCCTGCGTATTGGCAGAGTATTATGCCGCCAAGAACTGCGGCGTGCAGGTCATCGGCTGCCCGAAGACCATCGACGGCGACTTGAAGAACGAAATGATCGAGACCTCTTTCGGATTCGATACGGCTTGCAAGACTTATTCCGAGGTAATCGGTAACATCCAGCGCGACTGCAACTCGGCACGCAAGTACTGGCACTTCATCAAGCTGATGGGACGTTCCGCTTCCCACATCGCTTTGGAATGCGCATTGCAGGTGCAGCCCAATATCTGCATCATCTCCGAGGAGGTGGAGGCCAAGGATATGTCTTTGGACGACATCGTGACCGGCATCGCGCAGGTAGTGGCCAACCGTGCCGCACAGGGCAATAATTTCGGTACGGTGCTCATCCCCGAAGGTCTGGTTGAGTTCATCCCTGCTATGAAACGCCTGATTGCCGAACTGAACGACTTCCTTGCCGCCAATGCCGAAGAGTTCTCTCACATCAAGAAATCGCACCAGCGCGACTATATCATCAGCAAGCTTTCTCCTGAAAACTCCGCTATCTATGCCAGCCTTCCCGAGGGCGTTGCGCGCCAGCTCTCGTTGGACCGCGACCCGCACGGAAACGTACAGGTATCCCTCATCGAGACAGAGAAACTGCTGTCCGAAATGGTGGCAGCCAAGCTGGCCCAGTGGAAGGAAGAGGGAAAATACGTTGGCAAGTTTGCCGCGCAGCACCACTTCTTCGGTTACGAAGGCCGTTGCGCAGCTCCGTCCAACTTCGATGCCGACTACTGCTACTCTTTGGGCTATGCGGCAGCTGCATTGATAGCCAACGGCAAGACCGGTTATATGTCTTCCGTACGCAACACTACCGCTCCTGCCGAAGAGTGGATTGCAGGCGGTGTGCCCATCACGATGATGATGAACATGGAACGTCGTCATGGCGAAATGAAGCCGGTCATCCAGAAGGCGCTGGTGAAACTGGACGGTGCGCCCTTCAAGGCGTTTGCCGCGCAGCGCGACCGTTGGGCAATGGAGACAGACTACGTTTATCCGGGTCCTATCCAGTACTTTGGTCCTACGGAAGTTTGCGACCAGCCCACCAAGACTTTGCAACTGGAGCAAGGCAAATAAATGAGTTGCCATAACGCTTAGGGGAGATTAAGATTCACCACAGATTGCACCGATTGACGCGGATGTCTCTGTTGTAATGCAGGATTCATCCGTGTGATAGTCCGGGTAATCTGTGGTGAACTCTCTTTTAAGAGCCTGATTTTATATTACGCCCGTATGTCTGCTAAAACCGATACTTCTTCCCGCCGCAAACCCGTATCCCGCCGTACTTCCCCTTCTTCCCGGAAGAAGAAGCAGGTGGCGCCGCGCGTCATGCCTGTATGGTTGCGCAATCTGTTGGCGTTTTGCATCGTCGTTCTCTTCTCTGCCGGATTCTATTGGTTTTTTATCCGCCCTTATGCCTATCGCTGGCAGCCCTGCTACGGATTGAAGGGCTATGGGGTATGTATGCCTTGCAACTACGAGGTGCATGGCATTGATGTTTCCCACTATCAGGGTGTCATCGACTGGAACGAGCTGCTCCGCAACAAAGAGACGAAGTTCCCCATACACTTCATTTTTATGAAAGCCACCGAGGGAGGCGATTATGGCGATGAGACGTTTGCCGAAAACTTCGGTCAGGCGCGGAAATACGGTTTCATCCGGGGGGCTTACCATTACTTCCAGCCCAAGACGGATGCGCGTAAGCAGGCCGATTTCTTCATTAGCAACGTGCGGTTGCAGAAAGGAGACCTCCCGCCCGTCCTCGATGTGGAGACTACGGGAAAGAAATCTCCGCAGGAACTGAAGTCGGCCGTCAAGACATGGCTCGATAGGGTAGAGGCACACTATGGCGTGAAGCCCATTCTTTACACTTCCTATAAGTTCAAGCAGCGCTACCTCAACGACTCTCTCTTCAACACCTATCCCTATTGGATAGCCCATTACTACGTAGATTCCGTCAGGTACGAGGGCAAGTGGCATTTCTGGCAGCATACCGATGTGGGCAGTGTGCCCGGCATCGGTGAAGAGGTCGATTTGAATGTCTTTAACGGTACGCTGGAAGAATTGTCGGGCATGACGCTGCCATAAGTTAATTTCATAAATAAAGGAAGTTAACTTGCGGTTGTACGCTTAGTTAACTTCCTTACACCTGTTTTGTTAACATCCTTGCAGCCTTGATGTTAACTGTCTATTTTTTTTCATTAACGACGCAACGCACGAAGCACGCATCAGAATCACCGCTTTTGATTAGGTTGTCCTTGCTGATAAAATTGAAATCAAATGAGAAATAGTTGATATCCCATCCCAGGCTGACACCGTCCGTCGGCGTAAAGTAGTTTCGAGGAATTTCCGCATTTAACCAATAGATGCCTCCCGGTCGTTTGTATATGTCATAAAACAACGGACGTTCCTTGGGACTGGGCTCATATAATTTTGTTCGGCCGGCAGCATATCTTAATACTCCATTGATGGTTTCAGGATCTCCCCAAGTGCTAGTATAGCTTTGTTTTCTGTGTCCGTAGCCGGAGGCACCAATGGGGAAAAACAGATTTTTACCCGTTTCGCGGTTATACGCGAAACAGCCTCTCATTCCACGTCCTGACTTATTATGCTCATAGTCATAGCCGTAAGCTTCTACGATGTCATCAGCCGTTTCCGTGGCATCATCTCCATACAATACACCGTATCCCTGCTCTATATAACTATATTTCCTCAATTCCCAGAAGTCTGCAGCTGTAGCCACCCTGGCGTTTGCCATTTCAGGATTACCGAACCCATCGGTCGTATTACTTTGAATAATGTCTGTCCACCCCATTTTACCTCCGGTTGCTGCATTGGTCAAGCCATCTTCAGGATATACTTTGAAATCTCCCGGTGTAACATTTATCCACGGCTCAAACGGATTTTTATTACTCAACGCGTCTATCGGCTGACTCCAATTTCCGAATTTGAACAGCGATCCTTCGTCCAACGGATTGGAAGCCAATTCGCTTGTAGTCTTCATATTCATGGCATACCACTTCACACCACCTGTAACCAAATCGTCAGGTTTGTCACCTTGCCGCACGAAAATCAGATGCTGGCAGGTATAATTGTGATATTCCACGCGGATAATAGCATAACGGTTCTCTGACGGGTTATCTGACGACTGCTCAAAATTCACATTGAAATCAATTACGCTGCCGGTTTTACCATATATGGCTTTCCCATATTCCGGATCGTCCTTCAACTCCGTTGTCTTAGGGTCAGTTACCGATAAAGTAATCCCTTTTCCATTCGTTTCCTTGACGACATAGGCTTTCCATTGTCCTTCAGATTGGAATGTTTTGAACATTTGGTCATTCTCTCTCGGCAATCGTTTCAACACGACATGAAACGACTTATTGTTCCCGGAAGATCGATATATGCCCTTCGGATTCACAACACGACGTACCTGGTATATCGGAACTTCATTTTCGAAGATTTTATCCAGCCCTTCCAGCTTGGTTGTAATCTTGACTCTCGCCTTTCTCTGATATGCCACGTATGGATTGTTTCCCGTGTATCCGGTCGTTGATATCATCTGCTTGGCGCGCGTGTACATAGGAATATAGATGTTGTATGTATTTGCTTCCGTGGGGTGTTTTTCTACACGGTATTTATCGTCTGGTTCTGAATTCTCCGTCGTGAATTCCTTGGAAGTTATGCCGCCAGGCAAAACAAAATCTTTATATTCACGTTCTCCACGTTTGGGAACTGTGTTGTAGTATTGCTCATTTGATCCGATTTCATTTTCATATAAAACCGTTTTCGTTGTTTTATGTAATGACAGGAAACCGTTCCACGGTGCTGCAACACCATTCGGAGCACCCGTGAAATAAATATCACTACTGGCATTATAAGGTGCCCAGTTGTTTTCCAAGATTTCCGCTTTTATGTATTCTATCTTTCGGCCTCCTGTGTTCACCTTGATGGGATACATCATGGAATGGTTATACAAGTATGAGATATAATAAGGTTCGGGAGTCATCACGCCCGGTTCCGGCTCTTCGTACTCGATATGCCAATCTGCTTCATTGGCGAAGTTTTTGAATTTCAACGTCAGCTTGTAGTGGCAGTTACGCTTGGCGTTGTAGTCTTTTTTCTCATCTTGTCCCAGCATGAAACGGTAGACGATGGAGCCGTTGCCCAATCGTTCGGAATTGTTGGAAATGTAATGGGCCGTCACTTCGATGTAGGTGCCGTAGGGTACACCGTCTTTCAGGCGGTAGTCCCAACCTTCTGCTTTATCCGGATCTTCCGGCTTATCCGGCAATCCGGGGTGGTCCAATTTTCCGTTACCGTCGGCATCCTGCCGCTTGTCGGGCATATGCTCTCCCGCTCCCTGCATATTCTCGTAGAAGTATAATGCCGGAGCTGTTTCATCGTGGGAACCGAAATGCGGGGCACCTACCGTGATGCGATGGTCGGCACAACCTTCCCCGTACTCAAAATCATTGGGCTTGTCTCCTTCGTGGTAAGTGATGATTTCACCGTCGGGCAAATCCGTCCCTTTCTCAGGGCAATCCAGTGTGTATCCTTCCGCTCCTACGTTATTCTCCTTTCCCAAATAGCATTGCAATGGGATGTCTTTAATCTGTACCGACTGTAGATAGATGAACACTCCCTCTTTCAGCTCGCTGCCGTCGTAGGCAATGGTCACTTTCGATGCCGCACGGCGCAGCCATGCGTGCAGCTGCATGGACGCTTTGTTCACCGCAAGCGGTTGGTCTTCCTGCGTCACGGAGGCAGTGCCGTCCGTGAAATGGCCTATCATCTGCCCGTTTTGGCTTACCTCTTCGTTCCACGTCAGCGGCAGGCTTTTGAGCCCTTCCACGGTCTTGATGTTTTCTTCATACGTGGTGAGCAAATCGGGAATATTCGCCACTGCATACATACGGTACATCCCGAAGGGGATGGTCTCGCTCAGTTTGAAGGAGACCCGTTTGGTTTGCGCTTCCGCGCTGTGCCCGTTTTCGGCATCATTGCCGTCCCGCGACTCATCCGTTTCGGTATACTCGCTCTCTTCTATCTTCTGACTGCGTATCAGCTCCCCGGTATTGCTGTCGTACAGCAACACATACAGGCTGGTAATCTCTTTGAGGGCATCTCCGGCAGCCCTTGACTGTGTAAGTGCCGAGGACATCGGCTTGAAATCCAACGTGGCGGACACTTTCGCGTCGCCTTTTCCGAATACATACTTGTCCGTCATGAAATCGTCCTTGCAACTGGTGGCGGCCAAAGCTATCGAACAAATAAGAATATGGAGTAATATAATACGTTTCATCTTCCTGTGCTTGATTTACATGGTTACAATCCGAATCCCGGTTCAAGTGGCACATCGCTGTAGGGAATCACATCTACCGTGCAAGTGACATCGGCATCCTTGTACGTGATGTTCACCACCACGTGCGTATTTCTTGGCAGGCTCTTCAGATTCGGGAAATAGTGTCTCCTTGTAAGTTTATCTGTACCATTGTACACACTGAGTTCCATCGAGTAATTGCGCTCGTCCGTGTCGTCGGTATACTTGCCTTCCAGCAGATAAACCGGGTCTAACGTCTGTTCTCTCTTGGAGGCTACCTGCACCGTCTCGGCCACCTCTTTCCTGTCATAGGTATAATATCCCGTTCCGGCAGGAACTTCGTATGCGGTAATCTCCCGTTGCCCGGTGCCTTGGTTGACCTCATACGTTGCCCGGGGCATATACCACTCCTCACGCGCCATCTTGTCTATCGTAAGCCCTTTCAGGGTGATGTCCCGGGTACTCTGATTGTTGATGCGGAATGTGAACTTGACGGCTGCCCTTGTTACGAAAAGCCTGCATTGCTGCTCCGGTTCCTTGCTGACCGGAAACAGATGCTTTTCGCTCATGGGCAACGGTCCCTTTATCCGTTCCGTATTGTTTGTCAGGCTTATTTTCAGACTCTCTATGGCATTTGCCGGGAAGGGGCTTCCGACTTGGATGTTTCCCAATGGGAAGTCGACTAATTTGCGCGTGATGCCGCTTCCGTCAGCCGCTTCCGCTTCCGTATCTTCGTTGACGAACAGGTATATCAGTTTCTTTTCGTCGCCCACCACCGGAAAACGTTTCAGCGCCTGATATTCGAGAGCGGCGGCTTCAAGGTCGATTAGCTCGTTTGCCTCCACCGTCCAGTTCGGGCGCACGATGACGACACGCAGTTTGTGCATCTTCTCATTGTCGTTCGCCGCACCGGTATCGTCCGCCCGGGTCAGTGCGTCCGCAATGTCCGACAGCGCGACACTGACGTCCAAATTGACAAGCAGTGTTCCGTCCGTGTTCCCGCCATGGTCTTCGACGGCAGATTCGCACGCGCAAAACAGCAGGAACGAACACAATATGATAGATGAAGTCAACCGTTTCATGTTACATCTCAGCATTATTGATTCTCACTATCCAGTCATTGATTTTGATATGCGTCTTTATCCAGTTCGTGCTGCTCTCGAGGAAGAACACCATGGACCAGACGCTTTCCCTGTCAAGGAACTCCTGCGGCTGCATTTTGGCATACAGTTCGCTCTTGAGCAGCAGCAGGTAGTCGTTCAGGGGAATGTTCACAATCTCTTTTCCGTCACTCTTCAGCTTGATAACCAGCCTGGGGGAGTTCTTTTTCATCAGGCGGGAGGTGGAAAACTCGGCGTAAGCCACCACGACGGGCTTGCCTTCGTTTTCCCCATCGCCCGATACCCCTGCCACCGCCTCGCCGGACGCCCACGGGAGGTAAGTGGTCGTCCCGTTCGCAATCAGGTCGTTGTCATACCCGAAGAGCGTGTTGTCGTCCGTCACGGTAAACTCGAAATCATCGGCGTGTACAGGGTTTCCGTTAAGCTGTTGGAGCACGATGCGGATATTGTTGGTGTTCTTCATCATCTCCACCGTGCCTTCGTTGTAGAGTTCGGCGGTAGCCAGTGTCAGTTCGCCCCAAAACATATCGTGCAAGCGCCTCTCTGCAGGAACGGGTGCGGAGGGACGGTTGTGGTCCATCTCCACGCTCAGGTCCGTGTATACGCTGCCGGCAGACGGCTCCCGGAGCACGGAAAAGGTGCTCTCTTCGCAGGCAAGCCCGCCATAGGCGACAAAACGGTAGGTCCCTTCCTTCAGGTCGAGGTTCATACGGTAGTTCTCGTCCTGCAATTCGCTTCCGGTCACGGTTCTGGTGTCCACGTAGTTGCCCTCTTCGTCGTAGATGTAGAGTGTCAGGCAATCCACACTCGACGGGAAGGCATTCGCATACAACATATTGTAGTTGTAGACAAAACGTAGGGACACCCCGTGTGCGCAAGGCTTCAGGTCGTCATATATGCTTTCGCAGGACGAGCAGGCAAATAGGATGGATACGGCACACAACGTCGTATGTAGAAGCCTTGATATGATATTTCGTTTGCTACTTTGCATCTGTCTGTTTTTAGAATTCGATATCGTTTACACGAACCACCCAAGGCAATACTTCGACTGCCACATCCAGGTAGACGTCACCTTCTTCGTCCGGGTCTTTCGGATCGATGGGGTCGGGGTTGTTTTCGGATATACGCGGATGACCGAGCTTGCGGATATTGGTCACAGCCAGCTTGTACACGTTGTTGCGCACGACGGCAAACTCCATGGGACCCATGACACCGGCGTTGCCGTTGTCGTTGTGGCGGTTCCAGTAGAAGTAGTAGCAGTAATATCCTTTGCCGCTGTCGTTGTCGATGCTCGATTCGTAAAGGGTGAATCCGGCAGCTTTCGCGGCGGTTTTGAAGACACTCAGTTCGGGCGCCTTTTTGCCATTGTTGTACCAGGCGTTCCATTTGTAGTCCGCGCTTGTGTTATCGTCACTGTATATGGCGCCTGTTCCGTCCGGTTGTGCCACTTCGGGATCAATCGTGGTATTTCCGAATACGGCGATGTACATCGGGTCGCCTTTCCCTTGCTCTTTGGCTTTTGCACGGACTTCCGTCCATCTCACGTAGATATCTTTTCCATAAGCATAGAGGATGGGGTCGTTCGCGGCTATTCCGGTAGCCTTTGTAAGGGCATCTGCCAATGTGCCTGTAACTCCTTCGGGAGCTATCATTTGTCCTTTGAATACAATGCCGGTGGAAATGCCGTTCTGTTGTCTCTCGATACCGGGCAGGGTGTTTTCGGTGACATAACGCCAGATTCTATAATTTCCGGTACCGGACCAAGCCGGGTTGTCTTCGACACCGTGGGTGACGACATCCGAAATCTTCGAGGTGAACCACTGGTTGCGGGCTGTCTCGTCAATGATCCATGTCCCGTTTTCCGGTGTATGGCCTAAGCAGAAATTGAAGTGCGTTGAATAGGCATTGTCTGTTATGATGCTTCCGCTGCCCTTTTCGGCGGCATCGGTGTCCACCACGTAGTTGGAAGAGGTCTCGTGCCCGCCAAGTGTGGCGTTCGTTGCCGAACCGTCGGCCGATACACGGCGCAGGTAATAGAAATTCTTGCTCATGTTGACAAGCGCCATCTTCTGGAGCTGGATTTGCATAAGGCATTTGTCGTCATTGTCTTTTACAACGTCGTATGTGTTGTCTTTCGGGCTGCCGTCTCTGAAATCGAACCGTGCGACCGAGCGTTCCACTTTGACGGCTCCGCTGTTGTCTATTTTGTTGTCCGAGTCACCGCCGATGTTGATGTTATCTCCGGAGAGCAGGAACGGTTTGTCCACTGCGGTGAAGTTGTCCCAGTCGGTGAACTTGGCAGGAATCTCTTTGTTGGAGATTTCGTATGACGACATCAGGAAACCCGCCTTATGGTCGGGACCGCCCCAGATGGTTTCGTTGTCGCTGTCTCCGTAGGGACTCTCCGTGAGGGAGCAAACCGCATCATACCAGGTGGCGGATACTTCCTTTGTGGCCGATTGGTCGAAGATTTTCTTCAAGTCGTCGGTCGGGTTGCAGAATACGAATACGTGTATCTTTTGCTGGTCTTGGGTAAGCGTACCGTTGTCGCCGCCATAGTACTTTGCAAGGACGGACTTCGAGATGGACTGGACGGTGGTGATGGTGCCGTCAGTGTTCTTCTCAAGGCTCTCGAACTTTTCCGCACAGCCGATGAACTTGTTCTTCTGGTCTGCCAATACCAGAAGGATGGAGTTCACTTTGTTTTCGTAGTCCAGGCCGACTTCGGTACCGTCATTGCTTGCTCCATTGTCGTCGGTCGTGCTGCGTGTGCCGGGTCCCGTGGGGAGTTGCACCGTCACGTTCATGTACACAGCATCTTCAGAGTTATTGTTGCCCGTCCCTGAGTTCCCTTCTGTCAGTTCATCATGGCTGCAGCCGATGAACGCCAACGCAAGTGCGGCTGCAAAAAACTGGTACAATTTTCTTCTTTTCATATATATAAACGATTTAAAATTGATTTTATCTGATTATTCCGTATAGCCTCTTTTTTTCAACTCGGTCAAGATGGCCGTTGCTTTCTCAAGTCCCATCCGGCGGGCTTTCTCCAAATGGTCCACTGCTGTTTTGTAGTCCTTTTCGCGTATGGCAAGCGAGCCGCGTGCATAGGCAGCTTCTGCTGAATTGCCCGCCTTGTCGAGATAGCGGCGCGCCGCTTCGTGGTTGCCTTGCCGTATGGCGGCATTGGCGGCGTTCAGGTTGGCTGTCTCGTCGTTGGGATACATACGTACGGCGGTTTCAAACACTTCGGTAAATTCGGCCGTGCCCGGCTCGTGCGTCCCGGCGATAAGGTAGAATTCGTTCAGGTCCAGATTCTGAGGACGTTCCTTCAGGATGCTCCTGATCTCTTCCACGTTGTTGTAACTGCGTATGTTGTAGTCGATGCGGTAGTCCGTGTGGCGCAACGCCGGGTAGCAGTGCTGCAACAGGAAGCGGTATTCTTCCGGATAGGTACGCTTGATTTTTGCCTCTTTCGCATCCGGTTCCAGGTCGCTGTCAATCAGTGCGAGTATCTCTTGGCGATGGTCGATGTTGGATTTCTCCACATAGCGGCGCAACCCTTCCCAGTCTTCCGGTTCGTATTCCGTGACGATAATGCTGTCGGCAAAATTGTACAACTTCCGTATATGCTCCTTGAGTGCCTTGGTACGCCCTATTGCCAGGTCGCGGTTGTGCGTATAGGGGCTCTCGGGCGATGCGTATCCCTTGAGCCATACGGAGACGATGGACACGTCCTTGTCGTTGCGTACGGAGTCGATGGAAGCCTCTATCTTGCCCAGTTCGGCCGTATTGCGGCGGTATTCGGGATAAATCACCGTCTTGTTGACGGGGAAGTCGATGAACGCTGAACCCGACAGCGAACGGCTTTTCATCAGTTCCGCTTCGGGACGTGCGAACACCAATTCCGGAAAGAAAGCTTCGTGGTGTTCTCCCAGTCCGTTTTCGTATTCCGCCAGTATCTCCTGGCAACATCCCCAGTCGCTGCGGTGGAACTTGAGCGTGGCGCCGTCCATCCATTCTTCGTAGGCGACGGATTTGTTATACTCCACCCGGTCGGGCTTTTTCGAGGCCGGATAAACCGTCTCGTCCGCACCCGAGATACTTCCTATCCCGTTCCGTACATAGTGGTAGTATCGTCTGCGTCCGTAAATCCCCACCGACGGCAGTTCAATCGAGTCGGTTCCGTTGACCAGACGCGGGGTGAGCAATACCGCCCGGTTGCTCTCCACATCAAGCTCTTTCAGGTCCATCGACAGCTTTACGTCGAGGTACTTGCCGTTTCGGTCTGTCCTGAAGTGATTGATGGAGATGCCGGGTATGGTGTTTTCTACATCCTGTGCCGTTGCTCCCGGCACGCTTCCCAACCCGAGCAGGGTTGCCAGTATGCATATTGTCCTTTTCATGTTCGTAACGCTTTAAAACAGGTAAACTAAATTGATGGCCGCTTTGGTGGGGCCTACGTAGTGGTGCGGCTTGTCTTTTTCAAGTTTGCTTCCGCAGGTAGCGCACGGGTATCTGTCGTAGCGGGTGTAGGAATATCCCAAACCGATTTCCGCTTCGAGGTTCCAATGGCGTCCCAATATCCATGCATATCCGTATGCCACGCCGGCTCCTACGAACCAACCCTGATAGCGGGTGTCTTTCAACTTCCGCGCGTCGGTGCCCAGGAAGTGGAGACGTCCGTCAAATCCGCCGATGTTGTATTGTCCGCCGTGCAGGTGCGCGCCAACGAAATGACCCGCCCATCGGTCGCAGAACCAATAGCGTACTTCGGGCTGCAAAGCCCAGTGTTTCCAGCGTCTATCGTGCGATAGTGTCCAGGCGTTGAATTGTCCCGTAACGTCCAACGTCCACCTGGGTGCAAGTCCTGTCTCGATGCCAAGGTTGGGGGATAGAAAGGCATCGTTAATCAAATTGGTCTTGACAGCTACATTTTGTGCCTTGACGCTTGAGAACAGCGCCAACATAACCAACATCAGTGTTGATTTAAGCCTAATTTTCATTATCTCTTACAAATCGTTTAGTTTTATAATCGCTGTATAGCGTTCAAGAACCGTTTCATGTCGTGTTCTCGCGCGCGTATACATATATTTTCTAGCTTTTACCTATTATTTCTCTTTCAAAGAGAAAGACGAGAATAATACATATTGATTATCAGAGAATTATGCTTTAATAAAAAACAATTTGCACAACAAACTTGCATATTCGTCCAACAGGACGGATTGAATTATTGCCTATAACTTAATTTTTTATTGCTTTTAGTTGTTGTTTCCGGTATTTTCACTAATTTTGCCTCGTATAATATTTCTCTTTGAAAGAGAACCTTACGGGTTGTCAGCAGTTTTTTGCGCTGCTTATCTATTTATTATGCGCTCAAAATCTACCTGTCTGACAGTTAAATTTCACTAACCTCACACTCGTATGCTATTTCTCTTTGAAAGAGAAGTAATAGGTAAAAACTCGAAAATAAAAGTATGAACTTCAGGATACACTCTATATGGTTCGTGCCGCCACCAAATACTCTTTCAGCTTTGCGAACCGGTCTGCACGGCGGAATGTCAAGGTGACGGGTGTAGATGTAGAGAAAGTGATAACCGACCGGATGTATCTGATGCCTCATGTGAACAAGGGACTGGGTATGGCAGACGACGGAAAGGAGAAATACTGGGTCGTATCGGGCAATGCCAGAAGATATTTGCCCATCGACCAAAGCGATTCGTGGTTCGCCAACAGGGAGTGGATAGACTGGATGGCGAAAGAGGCCGAGAAGATCGGGGACAATGAAACGCAACCGGATGCAGATGAAGAATGGCTGACCGACTACGAGGTACCGCCAAGCGGAACGGGGACATCGGGCGATGGTACTACCTCTTATACCATGGAGTTTACGGCGAGTGTGCCGGCAAGTACAACGGTTGAAAGTCCCAGTCCCGTAGTGGTTCCCAACAGTTTTTATTTGCCCGAGAGCCGTAGCCGGATTGACGGTGACGCGTTGCTGAAGCAAGAGTATACGCTTACCGTCCATACCGAGGAGACCTTCGTAGAAGGCGGTGTACCTGAAACCGGCAGCAGAGTGACAAGCTATGCCACTACCTTGCCACACCTCGCCTCGCTCTTCCGCAACACGCACGTCAAGGTCAACATCACTTTCAATGATTATACGCTCGATTGGGAGGTGGATGTGGAGCCCTACTGGGCAGTGGAGCTTGATCCGATATTTGGGTTGTGATAAAAACAGTAACAGACATGGAACGTAACTTTTTGACTTATATACTTTTGTGCATATTATTTTTCACTTCCTCTTCCTGTAGGGACGACCTGCCGCTGTATGGCGGCGGCGAAGTGGGCGAGGGGGAAAGCGTAATCAGTGCAACTGTGAAGTTCAAATCTTTCACCCCCGCGCTGAATGGAAGCACACGCACGGCGGGCGATGCCATAAAGGCTATCAATAGCCTCTGTGTGTTGCTGTATGACGAAGACGGGAACTTAGTGAGGAAATATCCCCTGAAGCCGGGTGACGCTTCCGGTGAAGGCACTTACATACTCTCTGATAAAAGCCGGGAGAACAACGAGAAGACAGACAGCAATGGAAATACGCTTCCTTCGGCAGAAACAAAGACACCCCATGCCGATTTCCAACTGACAGTCCCTTACGGCCGCTACTATATCTACGCCGTAGCCAACATGGGCGACCTCTCCAACAACCAAGATTCCATCAAGACCGTAAGAGGGTTGAGAAACATCCCCCTACGGTGGAACGAAGGCAATATAGGAGCCAACAACCAAATGATTGGCCACTTCGTCTCCTTAAGCGATACGGGCAGAGACGGGGACGGCACGGAGAGCGGTTCAACCGGTGTGGGCGGCGATGCGTCGCTGCTGACCATTAACCGTGCGAACATGAAACTACGCGCATGGCTGCGCCGTGCAGCTTCCAAAGTGACCATCGCCTACGATGGTTCGCAGTTGAAGAACAATGTGAGCATCTATATTATGGCTGCTTCCATAAAGGATATACCCAAATCATGTCCGCTGGGAGAAATGAATACCCCCAATCGGACTGACTCGCTCATACATGACGGGGAAATTATAAAATATTTCGAGGGTGAGGAGTTACCTAACGATTTCCAGAATAACCATACAGTCATTATCACTAATGAAAGTAAAAAACCATACGGAGACCACTCAGAAACAGCTGACGCCCTCTTCTTTTACGAGAATATGCAGGGCGAGGGCAAGGACAAGAACCAGACGGCGTCCGGTCCGGGAAATGACAACGGCAGTAAGCCTGGCATCGGTTATCCCGATCCGGATGAAAGTGTTGAGGGGTCGGGCTGGAAAGATAACAAGCGCTATGGCACCTATATTGAAGTCGATGCGATATACCGTTCGGAATATCCGGGGCATACGGGAGTAGGAACCATAAAATATCGCTTCATGCTTGGCAAGAACACAACTACCGACTACAATGCGGAGCGTAACCACCACTACAAGCTGACCTTGAAATTCAGGAATTTCGCTGATGATTATGATTGGCATATTGATTATAACGAGGCTGTTTTTGAGGTGACAGAACCTGAAACCTTCAACTATCAGGGAAAGATTTTCGTGCCGGAATATCGGCCGGAAACTAAAAACTACAACTATGGGCATAAGTTCGTTGATGAAAATACCGTCACGGTCAGCAGTTTTATAGGGGACGATTTTACGGCAGTACCTTGGGAGATTACTTATGACGAGGATGGTGATGGAAACTATACAGAGGAATGCTCTTGGCTTGAAGCTTCCGTGGACGGTTATCTTCCGTATATGAAGGAGGTCTCGTTCAAAGTCAATCCCGAATCCATAAAACCGATGGAGATAGATATAGATAAAGAGCTTCAAAATGCAAAACAGAAAGGCACAGAGGAAGCTCCTTATAATCTTGCAAATCCCGGACAAATGGTTGCTCCTGCCAGTGCAACAATCAAGTGTACGGCCAACTGTTATATAGTCGATGCTCCGGGGTATTATATTTTCCCTTTGGTATATGGCAACGCAATACATAATTTTGCGAAAAATGAAAATTCCTATAAGTATTCCGGAAAATATACGGGTGACCAAATACTCGACAAGTTTAAAGATTATAAAGGCAATGCAATAACCGGCCCTTATATTAAGGACACAACTAAACCGGAATATACTCCCCAAAGCGCATTTCTGGTGTGGCAGGATGAGCCTAATTTAATTAATTATGAGTTTTATAAACCGGGTACAGTGATAAAATATTTGCCTGATGCTTATGGTGGAGTTGGGGGAATTCAATTTTATATTGATAAAGCGAATATAAAGCAAGGAAATGCTGTGATTGGGGTGGGTGCAGAGAATGTAGATTATAGTAATGGAGCACTTCCTCCCGTCATGTGGAGTTGGCACATTTGGGTGACCAACTTCAATAATCTTAGTAAGGATGACAAGAACATGGAAGTTATCGGTCATGATTCTTCCCAAAAATTTACATTCTTCCCGGTAAATTTGGGCTGGTGTTCCGACCATGGTGATATAATAAAGTATTACAAAGGACGTAAATGTAAGGTGAAATTCAAAACTTCGGTTGGTACGGAAAAGTTTATAGAAATTGAACAGAAATCGCATATAGCCTTCACCCGTGGTAACAATACTTACTACCAATGGGGGCGGAAGGACCCTTTCGTCGGTGCAACGGGAGTAAAAACTGTTCCTAACAAAAGACGCTATTATTCTTTGAATTGGTATGATGATAGAAATCCTCTTATGCTTTCTGATACTCTTAAGGTTTCCGATAGTGATCGCTATACCACTCGAAAGGCTATAGATGAGGGCGTACTTATACAAAATCCGCATCTTTGGCATAATCCACGTCGCAAAGAGAACCCGGATCACAAAGAGGAGAATGACGGTGAATACCCTTATCTGAGCGACAATGAAATATACCGTAATTTATGGCAAGGACGGCTTGAGGTACAAGCTAACTCACCCAGTCTCAAGACTGTCTATGACCCGTGCCCGGTCGGTTATCAAGTACCTTACTTTGATGCTTTCACCGGCTTTACTACCACGGGAGACAATACCAACACTCCATTCGAGTGGTACGATGTGCGGGTTGAAAATATAGCAGAATATAATGAGGCCACCGGACAATGTGGTGAAAACGGAATATATTCAAAAGGTTTGTACGAATTCTATATCAATCCCAGCAAGCTTCAGTCAATCATATTTCCGGAGACAGGTTATCGTGACTGGGATGCTAATGCCCATATGTTTCAAAATTATTGGGATGAAGAGGGTGGTGCTATCGGCTATATATGGACAGCCGGAAATGATAACGGCAATGACAACAGCTCGTACAACTTTGAGTTCTCGCGCAAGGACCGTTTTGGATTGAGTTATATCCGTCCGAAAAATACTTTCTATCCTTGCGACGGTTTCCCGATACGTCCCTGCCTGTATGATAGCCACGACAGTACGGTCGCACCCTAATCTTCTTGTCGTGTCATGTAGGGTGTCATTATCATTTTGTCACTTCTGACACTTTGTATTTTGAAATCGCTGAGAATCGTCTATTTCCATGCAAGGTATGTGGTAGCGGGAAAAATGAAAACGAAATTCTGTATATCGTTGATTAATAGCGTGGTATAAAAAATCTATACAGTTGAAATAGAAGAAAAAAGGGCTTTTCGGGGAGTAGAAGACGTTGTTTTTCACTCCCCGAATAGCCTTTTTATGGTTTGACACCTACTTTTTGAAGTTTCATCGAAGTATTTCTGCCGTCCCATCGAAGTATTTCGTAACCATACTATTTTCCGCCTTGACACGCAATATTACGTTAGATACCTTTGTGCCGTAACCTTTAAGAACAATGATTATGGCCAAAGAAAAAGTAAACTACCAAGAGGTATATGACCTCTACCAGTTATGCAGCGAGACCAAGGATCTTCGGGAGTTCTGTGCTGATTATGGAGTAAGTTACGACAAGTTCATGAACTGGCAGCGTCACCAACTGTGGAGCGAGAAGTTGGGTAAGACCGTTCAGGCTGAACAACCTAAGGTTGCCAAAGTCCAGATAACCGGTAAACCTTGCAACAGTCCAACCGTGAATTTGGAAGTGAAACAGCCTGAAGGCGAATCTCCGATTAAGTGGGTGAAACTGCAATTGACATCCGGAGCGACACTGTTCCTGAGAAACACCACAGTTCTTGATTTGAGTCTGTTGCTTAATAAAATGATAGGATGATATGCTTGGACTGAGCGCTAACCTGAACTATTACCTGTTTAACGGTAATGTTGATTTACGGAAAGGTATTTTCCGATTATGCGAGAGTATAAGGGAAGAGATGTCACTTGACCCGAGCGATGCATCCAATGTATATATGTTTATGTCCAGGAACCGAAAAGTTGTGAAGATACTTCATTATGAACGCGGATTTTATGTGCTTTACGAGAAACGTCCTGTCATGGGGAGATTCAAGAAACCTGTGTT
>ERZ808035.235-NODE-235-length-60822-cov-13.368639_pt1 | contig 60822 bp, 71 predicted proteins | sample MGYA00380189_ERZ808035 | MGnify/ENA primary metagenome ERZ808035 (study PRJEB31490, sample SAMN06133407) | mouse gut metagenome | isolation source: M5_1 | host: mice | place: China: Chengdu | collected 2015-05 ... | reverse complement strand
AGGGTGCTTTTTCGCTCATTGTGTGTAATAGTTGTTACCTATTGGTTATAATTTGCGCGCAAAGGTATGAATTATCTGGGCATTTTAAAAGACTTATTGTAGAAAAAATTGTAGTTTTGCTACCTGAACACTAATTGTATCCGAAAAGAAATGAATCCGCGTTTGCCTATAGTGCTTTTTTGTGTGTTGTTGCTAACGACATTCTTCTCTTGTGTCGATACAGCTCCAACCAAGGAGGTACAGCATATCGATTCGCTAAACCAACTGGCATATACTTATCGATATAGAAATCTGGATTCTTCTTGCCGGGCTGCGTCGCAGGCCTATAAAGAGGTTAGCATGTACCAGCAGGGAAAAGCGGAAGCCTCCAATAATCTTGCTTTCTGCGCTTTCATGCGGATGGATTTTGATAATGCGGAACGTTTGTATAAAGAGGTCTACAATCTGACGAAAAATGAACTGGAGCTTTTGATTGCTGATATCGGACTGATGAAAATTTATCAGCGGACAGCTATGAATAAAGAGTTCTATGATTACAGGAATAGTGCAATCCGGAGAATGAAGCGGATTGATGAAGAAAGTAACCTGTTTATAGATCGTCACGAAAGTGCCCGGTTGAATTATGCTTTTACAGAGTTTTTTATCGTTTCAGCGGTTTATTACTACTATCTGCAACAACGTGCCGAGGCGATGGCTTCGCTGAACGAAATACGGCAAAACGAGGAGTTGGCAGCCGATACAAACCAAATTCTCTATTTTCATTATATCAAAGGTTCAGCCGGTTTATGTGAGGGGAAAACACCGGAAGACCGGAAGCTTGAAGAGTTTGATGAACTGTATACCACTTGGAAAATGGCATCGGAGCAAGGATATTTATACTTCGAAGGAAATGGCTTGCAGGGGCTTGCCAATCTGATGGCATCTCCGGGTAGTTATGAATTATTCCTGAACAGGCGTTCGCATGCTCTGACAAGATTCGGTATGCCTGTAGATTCATTGTTGCCGTTGAGATTAGGACAAATGGCACTGGAACGTTTTCGCAAATATAACGACCTTTATCAAATAGCGGGTGCCTATGTATCAATCGGCAAATATCTGAATGCTCATGGGCGCTATGCAGAAGCGCTGGACACGTTGGCAAAAGCGTTGGATTGCGTGAACCAGCACCATATAACATATTACCATTCTGTAGCAGATACGCTTGATAAACTGGAGGTGTTTGTCCCAAACAAAGATGTGGCATATACTGAAGTAACCTGGCTTGGGAAAGAAAAGGTGAAAACTGTGCCGGAATGGATCTCCAGAATACGTGAACAGTTGAGTGTGTCATTTGCGTGTCTGGGTATGAAACCGGCTTCGGATTATAATAGAAATGTCTATCTGGATATCTTGCGATATACCCGTCAAGACAAGGAACTGGAGAGTCGTTACCTGTCTCTGGAACAAGAATCCAGACAGTTGAATGTGGTATTATTTTTCGTAGTTATAGGGCTCGTACTGGTTGCTGTCATGTTTTGGCTGTTCAACAAAAGATCGAAAGTACGAAACCGCATCCATATTGCCCGTTTGAAACAAACATTGGATGTCTGTCAGAAAATCACCGCTTCTATCCCGGCTGATGTGGCGGATGAAAGTGAGATTGTACGTGCCATCGCTGGATCGATATTGCCGGATATGGAACAATTGTTTAGTGCGACAGGAATCAGAATCGGGGTGAGGGATGAAGAAGCTGGAGAAATTAAGTTTGACGAAGAATGTGAAAGTGAACAGGAAACTGAAGTAAAGCCGGGTAGCGAGATTGGTATAAGAGCCGACTTTAATTTATATGTACCCGATAAAACAGATCCTATCGGTATTTTGATTCTCTTTACCCGCCATCGGCTGAATAAAGACGAACAGGCGTTGGTGAAAGTAATAACTCCTTATATTGCTTGGGCATTAGACAATGGAATGACATTTATTTCATTGGGTGATGAACGAAATAAGCTGGAAAAACAAAGGTATGTTTATGAACAGCACATCGCCGGAAACAAACGTCAGAACCTGATAAAAAAATCCTGCCTGGCTATCGTAGACGGAATCAATCCGTATATAGATCGGATTATTAACGAAGTCCACAAGCTGACGGAAAAAGGCTTTATTAATGACGACCGGATAAAAAAAGAGAAGTACCAGTACATTGACGAACTGGTCACTACTATCAATGAATACAATGATATATTGGCGTTGTGGATTAAAATGAGACAAGGTTCACTTAGCCTGAATATTGAAAATTTTGAGCTGAACGAACTGTTTGAGTTAATAGGCAAAGGGCGTAAAGCTTTTGAAATGAAGAAGCAGAGGCTTGAAATAGAACCGACAGGGGCATTGGTAAAGGCGGATAAAGCTCTGACCTTGTTTATGATTAACACACTGGCCGAGAATGCCCGCAAATATACCCCGGAGGGAGGTACCGTAAAGATATATGCTGGGACGACCGATGAATATGTGGAGATTTCTGTGGAGGATAACGGACGGGGACTTTCGTCTGAAGATATAACGAAAATTATCGGTGAGAAAGTCTATGATTCTCAATCGATAGGGATGAAAGAAAGTACGGATCAAGAAGAACTGAAACGCAGTAAAGGCAGTGGGTTCGGACTGATGAACTGTAAGGGAATTATTGAGAAATACAAAAAGACCAACGACTTGTTCAGGGTGTGTACATTTAACGTAGAGAGCACACCGGGTAAAGGAAGTCGCTTCTATTTCCGGTTGCCTCCCGGAATACGTAAGATCTTCGGGATCTGGCTATACCTGATCATATCTTGCAGTTTCTTCTCTTGTCAGGATGAACCGATGCCGGAGAAACTGAAAGATGTCCCTGTCGACTCCGTAACCTTGGTAGCTGAAGAGGAATACGAACGTTTATTAGACGAAGCTTCCCGCTTTGCTGATACAGTGTACTATTGTAATGTGATAGAAAATTTTGAACTCGCTTTGCAGTATGCCGATTCGGCACTAAACCGACTGAATGCACATTATAAAAAGTATGCTCGCCATCCTCAACGATATATGAAACTGGTGGGGAGTGGAGTACCGGCCGAACTGGAATGGTGGGTGGAACCGTTCAATACCGATTTCCATGTGATATTGGATGTGCGAAACGAAGCGTCAGTCGCTTTCTTAGGTCTCAAAAAACTGGATGCATATAATTACAATAATGTCGCTTATACGGCATTATATAAACTGACTGGAGAAGATCAGTCTCTGGAAGGTTATTGCCGTCAACTGGAACGGTCGACTACTAATAAGACAGTAGGGATTATTTTGTGTATTCTTTTGTTAGTGGTTTCTCTTTGCGGCTATTATCTTTTGTACATGCGCAAACGGCTCCTGAACCGCCTGAATCTGGAGCAAGTCCTGGAGATTAACAAAAAAGTATTTGCCTCTTCACTGACACGTACGCAAGAATCGGCAGAAGCTTTGCAACGCGAAGAAGATACGCTGAAAGAGATACCACAGAGAATTGTAAATGAAGCTTTTGACTCGGTAAACGAACTTTTGACCATAGAGAGGTTAGGCATTGCTGTATATAACGAAATGGGACATCGGCTTGAGTTTGCTTCCAGTCCTCGCATGAATGTGACTCCGGAAATTGTACAACAATGTTTTGACTGTCAGTCTTATCTTTCGGACAAAGACATGCAAGCATTACCTTTGCTGGTCGATGCGGGAGGTGAACATCAGTGTGTGGGTGTATTATATTTGGAAAGGCAGGAAGAAAGCATGCAAGAGGCAGACCGCCTGCTGTTTCAATTGATCTCCAGATATGTAGGCATTGTGGTCTTTAATGCAGTTGTCAGGCTTGCTACGAAATACCGCGATATTGAAGCAGCACATGAAGAAACAAGAAGAGCTTCATGGGAAGACAGTATGCTGCATGTACAGAACATGGTACTGGATAATTGCCTTTCGACCATTAAACATGAAACGATTTATTATCCGAATAAAATCAAACAGATCATCGGCAGGTTGAATGTGCAGTCCCTCTCAGAAGAGGAAGAGAAGGAGAGTGTAGAGACCATTAGTGAGCTGATAGAATATTATAAAGGTATTTTTACGATATTGAGTTCGTGCGCTTCACGTCAGTTGGAAGAGGTTACATTTCGGAGAACAACAATTCCGGTTGCCGATATAATGGCATATGCCGGTAAGTATTTCAAGAAAGCTGGTAAAGGGGGTGCTAATAAGATAACGATGGCTATAGAGCCTCTTGAAGCTAAAGTAATAGGAGATATCAATCAATTGCGTTTTCTTATGGAAAACCTGATTGATGAAGCCCTCTCTTTCCATCAGGATGGAGAGTTGATATTAAAAGCTGTCGCAGACGGAGAATACATTCGTTTCCTGTTTACAGACAGAAGACGTGAAAAACACGTAGAAGAACTGAACCTGTTGTTTTATCCGAATCTGGCACGTATGACTTCGGGGGAAAAAGGTGAGTTGCGGGGAACTGAATACTTGATATGCAAACAAATTATCCGTGATCATGATGAATTTGCCGGAAGACGCGGTTGTCGCATCAATGCCGAACCAGCACAGGGGGGAGGATTTACAGTCTATTTTACTGTACCTAAAAGATAAGAAAACTAATATACATAGATAATAGTATGGAAGATAAGAAATTTAAAGTAATTATTGTAGAAGACGTCAAACTGGAACTGAAAGGAACCGAAGAAATATTCCGTCATGAAATACCGAATGCCCAGGTAATTGGTACGGCAATGACGGAAAATGAATTCTGGCCTTTGATGGAGACTCAGTTACCCGATATGGTATTGCTGGATTTAGGGTTGGGAGGTTCTACGACGATCGGTGTCGATATTTGCCGGAACATATTTAAACGCTATCCAGGGGTGCGGGTGCTGATATTCACAGGAGAAATTCTAAATGAAAAGTTATGGGTAGACGTATTGAACGCCGGAGCAGATGGAATTATATTGAAAACAGGTGAATTACTGACCAAAACAGATGTGCAGGCCGTGATGGATGGCAAAAAACTGGTATTTAATTATCCTATTCTGGAGAAGATTGTCGAGCGGTTTAAAAAATCCGTTGCCAATGACGCTAAACGTCAGGAAGCTGTCATAAGCTATGATATCGATGAATATGACGAACGGTTTCTCCGCCACTTGGCCTTAGGGTATACCAAAGAGATGATAGCTAACCTGAAGGGTATGCCTTTCGGAGTGAAATCACTGGAAAAACGGCAAAACGATTTGATTGGGAGGTTGTTTCCGCAAGGTGAACGGGTGGGAGTAAACGCAACCCGGCTGGTGGTTCGTGCATTAGAACTTCGCATTATCGATCTGGACAATCTGGAAGCCGATGAAGAGTAAATGGCGCATTCCGCATCCGGCAACGATGTTCTTCCTGTTTACGCTGGCAGTCATCTTTTTATCCTGGATATTCGATATCTATGGACTAAGGGTACAGCTTCCGCAAACAGGAGCGGAAATTCGTGTGCAGAGTCTGCTGAGTCCGGAGGGGATTCGCTGGATGTTGCGGAATGCGATCACTAACTTTACTGGGTTCGCACCACTGGGCATGGTACTGACAGCAATGTTTGGCATCGGAGTAGCCCAACATTCCGGATTTATCGATGCTTGTATCCGACAGGGAGTGAAGAACCGGAGAAACACTAAAAAAATAATTCTTTGGGTGATTATCCTGGGATTGTTATCGAATATAGTGGGGGATGCAGGTTATATCATACTACTGCCGATAGCAGCTACTCTATTCTATTCGGTTGGATTGAATCCGGTAGCAGGAATCATCACTGCATACGTATCGGTATCTTGTGGCTACAGTGCCAATGTGATGTTGAGTACAATGGATCCGTTGATAGCACGTACCACACAAGAGGCGGCTATCGACTCCGGAGTATATCAGGGAAACACAGGACCTTTATGCAATTATTATTTCATGTCTGTTTCTACATTTATTATTGGAGCTATTATTTATAGAATAACCTGTAAACAACTGATTCCTTCTTTGGGAGAATATGAAGGAATGCAAATATCTGAGGTCTATAAACAACTCTCACGGAAAGAACGTCGGGCTATGACTATGGCAATCGTAGTAGGGATGATCTACGCCTCAATCATACTATGGGCTACTTTTTCATCTTGGGGTATTTTGCGGGGAGTAAATGGAGGACTGATACGTTCACCTTTCATTATGGGCATTTTATTCTTACTATCGTTGGGAGCTGCAATCATGGGAATGGTCTACGGATTTAGTTCCGGACGTTATCGTACGGACGGAGATGTAATAGAGGGACTGGCAAAACCGATGAAGTTATTGAGTGGCTATCTTGTCATTGCTTTTTTTGCTGCTCAGATGTTTGCTTGCCTTGAATATTCACATCTTGATAAATGTGTGGCTATCATAGGGGCCAATTTGCTTTCTTCGGTGCAAGCAGGTCCATTATGGACTCTCATCCTGTTTATATTGTTCACTGCTGCAATCAATCTGATTATGGTTTCTGCGACTGCCAAGTGGGCCTTTATGGCTTTTATCTTCGTACCTGTATTTGCACGGATGGGGATTGAACCGGATATGACGCAATGCGCTTTTCGGATAGGTGACAGTGCGACGAATGCCATTACCCCATTTATGTTTTATATGCCTTTAGTATTAACCTATATGCAACAATACGATAAACAGACCACTTATGGTTCGCTTTTAAAATATACCTGGCGATATTCTGTATATATATTGATAGGCTGGACTATGTTACTTTTTATTTGGTATTTAACTGGCTTACCTTTAGGATTATAGAATAGTGTGGTGAAAATGTAAGTAAAAAAAGTCATAGATTCTTTTGGAGATTTCAGAAAAAGCACTACCTTTGCACTCGCAATCAAGGATGGTTCCGTAGCTCAGCTGGATAGAGCAACGCCCTTCTAAGGCGTGGGTCAAGCGTTCGAATCGCTTCGGAATCACAACGTAAAGGCAAGTAGTCTGTAAAAAGACTGCTTGCCTTTCGTCATTTTTCTGGCTATCAGACACTTAGTACTATATCGTTTCAGATCAAAATCGTGCGAATTTCTTCAAAAAGGTAGAAAACAAATAGAAAACATGCCCAAATAGGGGGATGGTAGAAAGAATTTAGAAAACAAAAATGAGTCTAATTAGAGTAACCCAAAATACACAAAGGATCAATAAAGAAGGTAATGCTCCTCTTTATATTTCTTTTTATTTAGGAAAGGAGAAAGTAGTCATACCTTGCAAACTATCTGTCTCTACAACAAAATTTGATTCTAAAATAGGAGTAGTCAAAGGTATTACTAAGGAGGCAAAAGATATTAATCTGATTATAGAACAATTGAAAGCAAAAGTTAATGATATTCTTGTTAAACATAGGCTTAAAAATATTATCTTGAATAAAGAGTCTTTCATGCGAGAATATAACAATCCTTCAGATTTTAAGTCCTTTCATGATTTTGTTGCATCTTATATGAAGACATACAGTAGAAGACTGGAAATGGGGACATTTCAACATCATAAAAGTTGCATGGGAAAGTTCAAGAAGTATTGCGAAGGATTACAATTCCACGAGCTAACAGAAGATTTTCTCAGAGATTATCTAATTTATATGAAGAAGACTTTACATAATGCAGATTCTACAGCTCAACGTAATCTGTCAACCATAAAAATATACGTATCTGCTGCAATAAAAAAGGGATATATGGAAGACGATCCTTTTAAGGATTTTGGTGTGAAGCGAATAAAAAGTAATATTGATTATCTCACCGAAGAAGAATTGATAAAATTCATTAGTTTATACTATGATAGAAGATTACCTGAACGTTTAGAACGAACATTAGGTTTCTTTTTATTTATGTGTTTCACCAGTTTACATATTTCTGATGCTCGACACGTCTGTCTTGAACAAATTAATAATGGAATACTTACTTATTATCGGATTAAAAATAGAAATTGCAAACCGGAAGCAATAAAAATACCGCTTTCAATTCCAGCGTTCAAGATCATAGAGGAACTCCAAGGAAAAAGAAAAGAAGGCCACCTCTTTACTTCATTGCAATGTGATCAGGTTGTTAATAGGCAAATTAAAGAGATCGCATCCATATTAGAGATAAAGAAAAAAGTGTCAGCAAAAACAGGTAGGCATACTTTCGCTACTATATTTCTGAAAAAAACAAAGGATGTAGCGACATTGCAAAAGTTATTAGGACATAGTAATTTGAAAGAAACAATGATCTATGCACATGTACTTGATGAAAGCAAACAGGAAGGAATGCAATGCTTCAACTGCTTCGCTATTTAATTGTACTTTTGTGCGGTTAAGAGTTATCCTTCTGATAAATAAAAAGATGCGGGCGCACAATATTTGTACAACTTAGTACAACGCCCGCACTATTTTTACTTCATTAACAAATCCCATCCGGCTTCAATATCTGCCATGACTGCGGGAACTCCGTTTTCTACTTGGCTGATGGCCGCGGCAAAGGCACACATTGTAGCTTTGTCGTCGATGTCTGGAATATAAGTAGATGGTACCTGCATTTCACTGCATACACGGGTAATATATCCTGATGTATTGTTTTCACAGGGTGGTGCATATCTGTTTATAAACTCAGCAATAGTCTGTCGGTTATGTAGTTTCCGATAATTTTGCAATAACTTGATCAAAGCACGATAGCCGTATGCCATCGAACTAAACTGTTTAAAACTCTGGTCTTGACTGGGAACGATTTCACCTTGCCATTTATCCCGATCATGTCTAATGTTACCGGGATTGTTGTTTCGTAATCCTCTACTCATTTTCTTGTTTTTTCTAAATGTTAATCATATATTTACAGCGCCTTTGTCAACCAAATATTAATTGAAGTACCATCTTATAAACTGTACAATTCGTGAGAACCGTACAGTTTTATTTTTTAGTCAATGAACTCTTCATACAGTACCTCCATAAAATCGGCGCTTTTCATTGATCCGGGAATGATCATATTCTTACCGTTATAGGGCATATACAGATCAAGATTATAGCTCTCAGCGGTATTGACATTCAGAATTTCATCGAACTCTTTCTGAGTAAATTTCTTTTCTTCCATCTCCACCTCTTCATCCAACTTCTCAGATTTGAAGTTAGTGACCTCTTCCATATACTTGTTGAAAATTGGCATGAACGCTTCATGCTTGTCGTATTCCTCTTGGGTGAGAGCAGATTTTAGCATTTCAGGAGTAAGGTTACGAATGTCCTTATCCCCACGGGCCTTATTTTCCAGTTCGTCTATTTCCTGAAGCTGTTTATCATACCCCTCCGGCTTCAACCCCTCACGGGCTTCCTTTACATCCTCTTCAAACTGTTTGCGAAATTTGCCGTAATAAATACGGGTCATCATCACTTTAGATTTGAGTTCTGCCGACAGCTCCTTATCTTTATAAGCAAGAAGAACGGCTTTCAGGATAGATGCCTTCTTAATTGCATCACTGAGTTTCACTTTCACGATTTTCTTTTCTGTTTTTGTTTCTTGATTTTCCATTGATTTTGTTTTAATGTTATTCTGCGATAGTGTTAAATATCATACCGGATACTGCCTGTTCAACAGCTTTCTCAAATGCGATGCCGGCTGTCAGAGCCTGATCCCGTTCCGGTTCATTCTCCTCAGATGGATTGACCATATCGTTCAGTCCACGGGTAACCGTAAAGGAATACTTGAAAGGTGCCATAGCGTTCGAATCTGTTTTTTGTACGGAAGCGTCAATGCGCTTGATCCGTTTACTGTCGTTATAGACTTCGACCGTTCCGGATACTTTAAATCCGTTGATCTCTTTCTCCACTTTCATTGAAGTGGTTACATTACTGATTTTTGTTTCTTGATTTTCCATTATTCTAATTTATTTGGCTCTAAAGAAGATAGAGCCGGATTGATAATTGTCTCCTAAGTATCTCGCTGTATAGTTTACATAGTTATTTTGAGAAGTCTGTACACGAGTAAATGATTGAGAGTTGAATGTATACGACTCTCCCTGTGACAGCATTTCTCCGATCGGAGCAGGAGATAAAGACTCACCCATACCACCGAGGAAAGCACCAATCGGATCAGACTCAAGGAATACTGAGAATCGGGCTTTCTCCCATGCTCCTTTAATAGACGTAAATGTACATTCCAAATGATATTCATTCGCAAAGTCATTAACGACCTTATAATCAAATTTAAAGCTGTTCGGTACAGGCTTGGCAAGGGTCTTGACCATGTAAGCTGTCTCTAAAGGACCCTGATTCATTGAAAACAGAGTCACATTTATACTACTGTAAGACTGCTCTGAAGCTTCAGCATAGGAAGCAACCATATAAACATCCACTTTACCGTCCGGCCAATTCGGCACATCCAGTACCACTGCATATTCTTGTTGCTGCATCTCCATAACGGACCTGTCCAGTGTACGGAATCGAAGTTCTCCGTTTGCTTGATGCCTTACCACCACACCCATATAAGCCCTGCTGATATCAGCTATGTTATTAATGGATATCTCAGCATTCTGCCTTAGCAGGATGGAGCATCTGAATTGCGAATTGGGATACAGGCCGGGGTCCGGATGCATCGAAAACAGATGTGGGGCTTTAGGATTATAGCCTGCATAATCTGAAATCCTCAACGGACTGCCGCTACCGCCGGGAAAATCCCATGACCAAGGAGACATGGGGGAACCCACAGCCGGAAGAGAGCCGGTCGGAGGAAGGATGATACCGAAATTCCCATTATCAGCTTTCCACCAAGCATCGGCATCCGTTACAAACTGTTTGTTGAATTTAACGGGCTTCTTCAAAGAGAAGATGTTCACATTCGCCCGGACCCCAAAATAATCGCTTGAGTTATCCCCGACGCTACCACCGTTTGCGTTCAGGGTATCGCGAACATCAAGATTCGTGAAACGGTCAGGAATAACATTATAAACAGCCATCCTCACCTCCTTTCCGAAGGAAAGTAATACTGCCAGACAAAGCGATATCGCCAGTTTCACCGTTATAGACATAATCACCTTCAATTAGTTTTTCATACTCAAAATCCTCTTTCTTTTGTTGTAAGGAGATTTTACCCCCCCCCCATTTTGTAACCATATTTTACAATAAGGTTACCTTCAATAAATAGTTTTACTCTTTCCATATCATTCAAATCTAAAATAGCATGTAAAATGATAATAATCATTAGCAGGAAGGGCCGGAACATCCGGCATAGAGACCGGTGTTCTGAAGTTGACGGACTCACCTGCCATCCAGTCGTTTCCTAAGCGTGTCGGTGTAGTGGAAGATGTTATGCTTTGTGCTTTCTCGGCAACAGTAACACCGTCACTTGCACGGGTCGCAACGACTTTTACTGACTTTAAATAGTAATTATTATCCAGTCTGCTTATTAAGTGGCCCTCTTGAAAGAGACTTCCGGAGTTGATAATCGCCGTACCGATTAAAGATATCTTTCTCGCTTCGATAATGCTGAGTCCAAGGATGCCGAACGAGTAAACATCGGCATGCGGGGTGACGATATCAACGGTCGATTCATCAAAGCCGTCCTCTGCGTTCAAGCTGTAATAGGATTGTGTCGTTTCACCCTGCCAGGATGGAACCTGCGATGTACAGATGAATACCTTTATCCTGACTCCCGTCTTATCTGATTTCAAGAGCTCGCAATCGGATATGTTCAGAGTTACCCCTCCATTGAAGATTGTAACCGAAAGCGTTTTAATAAGCGTCTGGGCTCCGTATGTGACAGCACATCCCAAATATGAATTAGATGGGAATATATCGGCCGGGACAACATTGTATGTTGAATCAAGTGATTTCAGCATCAACTTCACAACAGTGGCACTGCCGGAGGCAAGGATAAGTCCGGAGGGAAGCATGGTAGTGAATGGTACGGTAGCTTCCGGATTGTATCCGGCAAAATCACCGACACGCAGGTTGTACGATCCCTGAACAGGTATATCATAGGTGTAAGTTCCGGTCAGTAGCGCAATATCCGCTGCACGGGGGACATTGATACCGTAGTTTCCGGAATCGGCACGGAACCAGTTCGGGTCCTCCGTATTAAACATGATATTTCTTTTCACCGGTTTACGTTTGCTCCACATGTTAATGCGTGCAGCAGCTGAGAAATAGTTAAGCGAGTTATCACCCACACTTCCACCATAAGCGTTCAGGGTATCGCGGATATCCAGGTTAGTAAACCGCTCAGGGATTCGATTATATACCGCCATTAAGCAGCCCTCCTTTCTAATTGTTCAATTCTGTTTCTCAATTTGATATTTTCCTTTTCCAAAGCATCCATTCTCAACTCCGTGTCCGACTTCCATTCATAGTCTGAAAGGAGATGATTTCGGAGGAACCGGGCTGCATGCACTGCATACACATATGCGCATACAGCATAGTCCATCGTTTTAAAATCGCTTGTCTCATGGGTCAGTTCCGGAAGGATCTGCTCGGTGTACTGAGCATAACCACCCACATGGAGAAGTCCGTCACGATCTCTCTTCTTGCTGTTCCAGCGGTAGTAGATAGTGGGTGAGTCTGCGATCTGATCCAATTGCAGGGTTACTTCACCCAGATAGGTTTTATAACGTGAGTCGGAACCCCAGGTTGAATAGCCGGAGACGTAGTGGTTACCGGTGAAACTCCAGTTACCGCCGCCATAGTCCATGATATAGGATTTTCCAGAACTGGAATTGGTTGAGGTTGATGTTCCCCACCACCAGTACATGTGATCATTGGAGTGTACACCGATACCAAAGGTATTGTCAGAAGCCCTCACTTCTATTCCTCCATGGTCTGACCTGCCCTGGAATACAGCATACACATTAAAACCTGATGCGCCTGAGCCGCCATAAATTCCACTTACAGCAAGCCCACCATTAGTACTCAGGTGACCACCGGCATAAATCCTGCCACTTGCGTTAATACCTCCGGCGGTATGGATGGCATCGGAAGAGGTGCTGCCTACATAGAACTGTTTACCATTATAGACACGTACCCAGGTCGAATCTGTCATGTGAATGCCACCGCCATAGGATTCGCAATAGAATCCGTTACTTCCGCCGGCCCTGACCCAACCGGCAGAATATATATCAGAGGTAGTGCTAATCCTTCCGTTTGCATTTAAGGTACTGCAAGTCCAGGCGGCAGAAGAATGGTTTGAATTATAGCCGGTCCATATATGGTACATTGTGCCATAACTTGTAGCGTGATATTTTTGACTGCTTATATAAATAAGAGGAGCACCACCCCTTGAGAAATGCAAAGCACACATATCCGGAACATCAGTACCCCCATATCCATTAATCCATAAAGTATCGCCCCAATACGAATCAGGATTAACGCCTGTCATAGCTACTTTGACCCCCATACTATTATTGAAGTAGGTTTGAGGATTCGCCTGTTGTCCGCCGACATAGTTCGGAAGTATAAATGTGGCAGATGCAGAATTACCCATAAAGTGATTACCCCATATATAATTCCATTTACTTGCACTTCTGCCTAAATCATAAGTGTTGTCTGAATAAGGAGATATAGTGCCGGATATATTAATAGTATTATCAATATAATATGGTCTGTTAGCATTGTTCGTTATATGAACATAGCTTGTATTTTGACTACCTATTCTTATCTCGCAACCATTAACATTACTGTATAACCAGCCTCCATTGGCATAAAAAGAACCTGCGCTGACAGTACCGCCGGTACTCCCTCCTTGAACTGCAAATGTCCAACCTCCTGCACCATCAAGCCTAAGACTTCCGGCATATACTCCCGGCTGATGGAAACCAATACCAGGCTTAACTGTATTAGCTGTTCCATTTCCATTAACCATAAGACCCAAGCCATTATAGTCGTTGTTGCTTGCTTCTCTGAATGTTACATTATGAAAACGGGCATCAGTATAGCCCCAGTTACCAACATCCTTATTATTAGAATAACATCTAATTCTTCCATCTTCTATCTGATGTAAACCGGAATCATTGTCCCCAATAGCAAGTGAAATACTTGGTGCATCTCCACTTTTTCTATTAACAAATAGTTTACCATCACTATCCATAGTCATTTTAATACCAGCATCTGAATACCACCAATCAAATGACCATTGATTCCTAATACCAGCGCCTACTGTCCAAACAGGTTTATCCCCTGTAGGGTTTACATTATTATAATATCCAATAGAACATTCTGAACCACTTCTATTAACTACAGCAAATTTGCCATAAGAACTTCCACTATATCTAACAAATACTCCTTCATTATTATTTGCTCCAGGTCTAATTTCATAATTACCTGCTTGTCCTGCTAAACCAGCAGTAGTACCAGATAAACCAGTATCGACTATTCTACCATTAGTATTATATCTTGTAAATGCCCAAGCGTTGTCTTTAGCTTTAATCTCTAAACCTTTATTAGCAGATGTAAATAATCCACAAGGTGTACTGGTATTATATAATATAATATCACTTCCAAGTTCAACAATAGAATTTTTTATTTCAGCGTTAAATACTTCTCCACTCTGAGAATTGAAATACTTGACATAAAACGGTAATCCTGTAGAACTTATATCATATATAAGAGTTTTGATATTATCTAAACTTGCTGCTCCTGTCCATTTAAGACCACAATATTTAACTCCACCATAAGTAAAAGTACATAGTTTAGGAGCATCTTCATCTGTAGATACTCCAAATCCATTATATATAACTCCTGCATAAACATTAGTAGTACTATATTTCTTCATAACACTAAAGTTTACAGAGCCATTGCCATATATACCATTTCCTCTTCTGTAAAACATGGTACCGCTTGCATAATTATATTCAGAATCAGCAGGACTAAGTTTACATAAAGCAACTACCCACCACCCATAGTCTGAATATATATTTTGTCCCTCAAAGTAAGGAGTTGCAACTTTATTACAATCTTCGAGAAAAGCTATACCTTTCCAATCAGTAGCCCAAGAAGAACCTTTGCCATCTCTATAATATAATCTATTATTAGTGTTATCTGTTGAAGAAGGGCCAACAAGTTCCCAGGTAGCATAACCTTCTCCCCAACCTTTCACATGAATACCTGACCACCAGTTAGATGATGGCATGCCGGACATATGAAATAAGCCACTAATATTATAATTATCATAAGAGGTTGGAAGTATTGTGTCATTTCTTCTATCAATAACTCTTAAGTAATTAGATTTACTTGAATACTGAATACTGTTTTGGTCACCACCATACGCTAATGCATAAAGGTTGGAATCCACACTACCATTGGCCTTGAGAAATTGTGATGCGGTTCCATTAGGTGTTTTCTGATATAAATCAGGCAGTGTGATGACTCCGTTAGCCGCTTCATAGAGTGTGCCGTTCAACATAATGTTGCCACCACCGATACTTCCACCGCCACCGATAACGGAAAGTTTGCCACCTTCTTTCGACAGAGTGGCCGGGTCGTAAGGTAGCAGGTCGAGAAGGGTCGGAGCAGTATAATCGCCCACCGCATTCCAGGTTGTGCTACCTGTGATTAACAGGTTACCATCCAGTTTCCAGACTTTATGTGTCGGATCGTAATCGAGCAGGCCACCGTTTACTTTCAGTCCGCCGGTGAAATTCTTTTCACCGGTAATCTCCTGAGCACCGGCAAGGGTGACGAAGGTATTCAAACGATTCTGCAAACCATTGATTTTGCTAATCTCTAAAGTGGGGATATCAGAGGCTATCAACCCTGATGCGGACGTTGCGCGACCATAAGCGTCAACGGTGAGTTTAGTGTATGTACCGGCCTTTATTCCGGAAGGAGAAAGGGACAAGGTACGATCCGCAGACAAATCACCACCCCCGGAAAGACCGGTGCCGGCAATAATGCTACGGGTTTTATCCGCTTTGACAGATAGAGCAGTAGCAAGGGTATCCGTTTCGGAGAATCCGGCCAGGAACGCTTCAAGTTCCTTCCATTTGTTGATTGTCGAGTCGGTATCTGATCCGGTGAGAAAGGTAAGCAGGGTATTGGCTATCTCTGTAACATTGCGATATCCTTCCGTAGTTGGAAGACCGGCTCCTTTCAGGGCATTAAGGTTCGTATTTACAAAGTTCTCTGTTGCATATCCGGCAAGAGCTGTACCCAGATGTGATTTGTCGATCTGTTGAGAACCACTTTTCAAGAGTGCGGTCCACATGGCGGATTCGTCGAAGCTTGAACCGGCACTGCCGATTACTGACAGCCGGCCGCCCTCTTTTGACAGGGTAGCCGGATCATAAGGCAACAGATCAAGAAGGGTCGGAGCTGTGTATGTTCCATTGTCCCAGCCGAAAGTGATGTTACCTGAGATCAGCATATTACCGTTCAGTTTCCAAACTCTTTCGGTCGGATCGTAATCGAGCAGGCCACCGTTTACTTTCAGTCCGCCGGTGAAATCTTTTTCACCGGTAATCTCCTGGGCACCGGCAAGGGTTACAAAGTTCTCTCTGACGAAGGTCTCCGTAGCGTAGCCGGTAAGAGCGGAGGAAGTGATATAACCTTTATCTGTGACAAATTTCTCTGTCGCATATCCGGCAAGAGCACCGGACAAATGTGACTTGTCGATCTGCTGAACACCTTCTTTACCGAGGACACCCCACATGGCCAATTCATCAAAGTCAGAACCGGCATTGATCACAGACAGTCGGCCGCCCTCTTTTGACAGGGTAGTCGGGTCGTAAGGGAGCAGATCGAGAAGAGTTGGTGCGGTGTATGTTCCATTGTCCCAACCGAAAGTAATATTACCTGAGATCAGCATATTACCGTTCAGTTTCCAAACTCTTTCGGTCGGGTCATATTCTATCAGACCACCATTTAAAGTTAACTTTTTTAGGAAAGCTTCGCCTTTTTGCGTGATTCTGTAGGGATCATCCCCGCTGCTAAATTCGACACCTCCCAGAAGACGAAGTAAAAAATTGGTTTCGTCTATCTGCTTTTTACTGATAAAGATATCTTTTAAACCATCAGTAGAAACTTTCTTTAATCCTTCATTCAACCAGTATAGCACTTCTGCCACATGCCGGTTAGAGACACTGTGCTTGAGTACTGCTTTGTCAATGTAGTCAATGAGTTCATCTATAACTTGTTGCTGATCGGCCATATCAATTAAATTGAGGTGTGAACTGTTCGGTATGTATACGGGGATTTCCTATTTCGTCCTCTGAAAGTGATCCGGTGTAACGAACATCGGAGTCAACGAAATGAAGAGTCATTTTAATACTTTCCGGTACAGTGGAGCGTATGGCATGGGTGAGGTTGTCGGCTACGGCATTTACCCTGATGTTTCGTCCGGAAAGTCCGAGTATCTTTATGTCATCGGAAGCAAGCATATCCATTAAATGCACAAGCTCTTCGGTATTGCGATATCCGGATTCGACCTGAAGCTTGTCACGGGCAGACTGTCGCTCGCGGGCCTCGATATAATCATCAATGCTTTCGTCGTAAATCTGATAAGTGGAGTCGGACTCTATTTCAGACTCAATGTTACCGATACCGGTGACTTCAATGCGTTCGTAGGCTCCATAGGAGTTGAGAAATTCAAGTAAATAACGTTCACGGGATACTGTTCCGGGAGTGATGACAATAGTACAGCTTTTGGTTGATCCGGAATAGATATCGAAAACAGAAGCTAACTTTTGATTAGTTTGAAACAGTTTTTGCCGGAGCCGATATAGGTTAAGGGCTACCGGTTGTCCGGCTGTTCCGGATAAAGAGGTTTCAATGCCGGCTGCAACTACTTTTAATGCACCATCCGGATAAAGGAAAGGAATAGGTAGGAGTTCAGTTTCGCGGATGGTGATGATACGCCCGTTGGTACGGGTGGTCTTGAAGAAATTGACCGATGAATTGAGTAGCTTCCAAGTGAATATATTGCTGTTTTCATCTAACAGACGCCGTAGTAGCCGCTTGCTGATGCCTCCTATAACTGCTTTCAGAGAAAGAGCTTTAGTCTCTCCCTGGGTGTTTTGGACACTAATGGCAATATCTGTAGCTGAAGTTGAATCGGGCAGTAATATATCAGTGGATTCGTTAAGCAGATGTTTGGGACTGAGAATACCTGAAAGGATATCCTGAAGAAAGACAGTGAACTCACCTTCACCACTTCCGGAAAAGATGGTGCGGTCGGCCTGACGAATAGTGTAGCTGACTACTGAACTGGAGTTTATGGTCAGCTTGATGGGATTTCCGGCTAAAGCGATTGTAGACGGATATATGTTTGCTGTTAAACTCATAGTGCATTGTAATTAGTTTGTATAATGGTACCGGACACAGAAGAGGTCGAAGAGCAGTACAATGCCAGGAACTCTTCCCGTTCCGGAGTGGGGGTGGTGATGAAGCGGAAAAATTCATCGGTTGTAGCCCCGGAGGAACTTATAAATTTCCGGTAAGCGGCAAGCAGTGCAGTTACATTGCTTGTCTCGATTGCTGCTGTGATGGTTTTATCGTCATTCATGTTGCAAATATGATGTTTTGATCATGTGCGGCAAAGGACAACTAAAGCAGTTCTGCTTTAACGGAAAGCCCGTAAGTAATGGCATAGTGTACGCCTCCGTATTCTTTATCTTTCCAGATGATATCACCTTGAGACGTCTGACCATTGGGAACCCGGACCTTGTAGTAAAGGTCGAAACTGTAATTGATTTCTCTGATGAAGAACTCTTTGCTGGCTTCATAATCTTCTTGAGTAGGTACAGTAAACGGTATCTCAATATCTGAAACCTGATCACTTACCTCGTTTTTACGTAGCACTCCGAGCCATTGCGCCGGTGGGGTAATGGCCTTCTTCCACTCCTCGACTTGTGCCCGTATCTTGAGTTCTACTATGTTTTCACGGTTATTGTGAAACGCCCATTTGTAGAGTTGCTCAATCGTTTGTATTCCTTGCTCTGCATCCAAGTCCAAATCAGTTTCCCCGACAGGGATCAGGAGACGAAGGGTACGAAGACGGACAGTAGCCGGACGTGAAAGAAGTTTGGGTAATGTATAGCGCACTGTATCAAGGAGTAATCGTTGACCATCTATATTGATCGTTTGACTGAAATCAATATTGAGTAATTGAATTGGATTCAAGTGTACAGGAACTTCAACCGTATGATTGGAATGTCGGAGAATGGCGTCAAATCCCTTCCAAAAACGGGAGAACAGGCCATTATCACCAGTAAAGGTCATGGAGATATCAAATGTGTGTCCGTTGATGGCAATAGCCTCACCGCCGGGTGCGTAACATCTTGGCGATCCGTAGGGGTAGGGAGTGGATGCACGGGGCATGGAAAAGCAAAAGCATAGAGGAGTTTGGGTGTTTTGCTCCTCTGATAGTTCTACGCTGGCGCTGGAAATATTGGTATATTTGTGTACTTTTCCCAGGAGATAGGCAGGACAAACCGGTTGGTCATCGGGGTAAGAACCTTTCATCGGCAGGCATTCATCAATAGATGATATCTCTATATAACTGATGTTCGCCCCTTTATCCCAGGGGAAGAAGTCAGAGCTGCGGGCTTCACGAACTCCGGTCAGATTGTTCCGGACATAATAGAATCCATCCCATAAAGAATAGGTGAGATATCCTTTTGCTGTGTTACTTGACAAGACATGCCCAAAGGGTTTGAGAAATTTGTCGAGTGAGTCGGCAGTAGGGGTAGCTACTAAATTGGTATAAGGACCGGAGATATTGGTCGATGCGGAAAGCTTGAGTTGCTGTGCAGCGGCATAGTTGATAACAGGCCGGGCCGACTTGAGCAGGGACCAATTCAGTGAGGCCGGAGCTGAGATGATATCTTTGATAAATTTGAGATTAACGGTTTTATTTTTTCCATCAACAAAATACACCATACCAAAGCGACAGTAGAGGGCTTGCAGGAACTCGTTAATCGTGCAATCGGGTAGAAGGTCAGAGTAATCAATGAAGCCCTTGACTATGCTGTCGGCCATGTTGTTCAGAACTACCAGACGGGAGAGTTGACGGTGGGTTGAGAATGGATTTTCAAGGACCGTATAACCGTACTGGACGAATATAAAATTGAGTATCCAAGATACTTTTAAAAATGGGCTGATGGCATAAGCTTCAGGAACGGAAGTAAGGACGGGTTCGTTATTGATAAGGAATGTTTCCTGTCTGGCAGCTCCCTGAAGGGAGTAGGTACCATTCTCTAATTTAGCTATCTTGTTGATGTATTCGGGGTAGTAAGTGGTGGTTTCCGTACCGTTCACGGTTGTTGTATGTGATGGCATGGCTACACAAATGGGAAAGACGGAAAGAGCATCGTCTACGGTTGTTTCATTCATAATAGAATTGAGCAGGTTGATGACTCCGGCTGTTCCCCCTTCGGGACGAATAACCGGAGCAGAGAGGGAACGGAGTGAAACAGCATTCCATACCGAGTATATTTCGGACTCGTCAAAACCTATATTGGATACGATTCCTCCGGATTTGGAAGCTTGTGTGATGTTCATCTTACCTATTCGGTTGTAGACACCATCGGAGACGGTGACACGGCTATCCGGGGCAGGGGAGTAGGTACTATCCGGACGATGGACATGGGTGATCAGTGAAAGGTTGTTTCGGGAGGCAGGAAGCGTGGCAGGTACGGATTGTGAACCACGTTCGTTGTAAATAGGGGAGGTGTCTTCGATCTCGATGCTGAAATCGTTTTGAAGATCGAATATTCCTAATTGATTTTTTATCTTGAGTGACATGTGTTATTGTTTTTTGCGGGTGAATGGTTCCTTTGATTTATCTGCTAATTCTTGTGCTTCGTTGAGCTCGCGAAGCACGACGTATGCTTTGAGGTATTTAAGTTTCTCAATCAGTGCATGTAACTCTTTGATCAGTTGAGCCAAGTTTGCTTCCTTATCAGTCGGTGAAGAAGTTGTCTGAGAGATACGGGAAGTACTGTTACGGATCGGATCGTAATTGCCTTCAGCACGCTGGGGAACTCGGCCACTGCGGGCATCCTGAATGGCCTGTACGACAATGGGGTAATTAATGTGGTGCTGAAGACGGGAAAGATCTTCGGCATTGATGATCAGCTCTGCTCCGGATTCGGATATCAATGAGGTACGGCGGACGATTCCGGTCGGTGAATCACCTATGTAGGGAACATTCCGATAGGTCCGGCCATCATCTTCACCAATGACATCGTATCTGCCGGATGCCCATTGCTTGACTTGCACCTGAGCAGTTTTGGTACTGTCGGTATTGTTATCGGTTGCGGAAGTGGAAGAACTCCCCCCCTTAATCAATCCTTTGAGCGTTGATTTTGCAGCGGCCAATGCTCCCATGATCAGTCCGGAGAGAACTGCGGCACGGGCTGCACCGGTTGCTCCAAAGGTTGCAACAGAGTCGGGCATGGCATAGGCTTCGGCAGCAGAACGGGCTACAGCTCCGACGGCTACACCCGTGGCCTTGGCTATTTCAATATCAATCATCTGGCTCAGTACATCGAATAGGATATCGAGCATGGTATCAGCAAAGTTCTGCAGGGCATTTTCTTGACCTGATATCATTTGTCCGAGGGTATCGCCGATCTGTTCACCGTATTGCCGGTACTGTTGTGCCTGTTCGGTGAGCCTTTGTTTCTCCTTCCTGGCCAGTTCGTCTTTTTTCTTTTGAGCTGCATCTTCAAGTTTCTTCCGCTCTTTCTCTTCATCTTGAAGACATTTTACTTTAAAGTCGAGTAGTTGTTGTTCAATAGTGCGCCGTTGATCAGCGTCGAGATTAGCAATTTTGAGAACACGTTCCAGGTGCATGATGGTGAGATGCTCCATGGCTTCATTGTACTCTTTTTCTGTTTTCAAATTTTCATCCTTACCGGAAACATAGAGAAGTTTTAGGTCCTTTTGTTGGTTTTCATAAAGTGTCTTTTCTTCAGCGAGCTGTCGGTTCATCTGCTCTTTTTGCTGTTTAATTTTGATATCGTTGATTCGATTTTGAGCATCAATACCTTCTTTACTTTTTGCACCGGCTATATTAATGATACGTTGCTGATGTTCTAATTCGAGGGTTTCCATCCGGTCATTGAACTGCTGTTCAGTTTGCAAGGTTTCGTCCTGGCGTTTGAGATAGGCTTCTTTGAGTTCCGACTGGTGTTGAGAGTAGAGCTTGGCTTCTTCTTCAAGTCTCTTTTTAAGAAGGGCTTTGGCTTTCTCTTCATCAATTATGGGAGTTGTTATTTTGTTATTTGTAGTTTCTTCATTCGCTTTGTTGACCTCCTCTATGGCTAAAGCTGATTCGCCTATCTCTTTGGTTATTTCATCTATTTTCTCAGAAATTGAGGATAAATTTTTTCGCGTTTCATTAAGAGTTTCTAAAGCTTTTCCTTCTTTTTCTGTACCAAAAAGTCTGGAAATTTTAGCTGTAAGGCTATTCCGATTATATCCTTGTAAGGTATTGGTTTGGCGAATCTTCCAATATTGATCACTTTGGGTTTCTTCATCTTTTTCCAGTGTACGTTTCTGGGCATAAAGATTTTCAAGTTCTTGCTGTGCTGCTTTTAACTTGATTTGCTTTTCAAGTTGTACCAGATAATCTTTGATTGCGTCTGTATTGTTTTTCGTTAATGTTCCTTCATCGGTTAGTTGGGCATTGTAGTCTGGAATGATTTCTTTTAGATCATTTAAAGCCTTTCGACGAACATCAAGCGCAATTCCATTATCATTGATGACAGCAGTCAAAGCACGTATCTTCGATTCTTGTTGAATAAATGATTTATTGGTCTCTTCATTTACTTTTTTTATTCCTGATACAGAATCTTTCAATTCATCGTTTTTCTTTTTTAAGTTTATGAGGTAGGCTATAGCTGTGGCCGCGACTACGGCTATTATACCATAGGGATTTGTCATCAGCTCTTTCTTAATGGCTTTTAAAGACTTTGCTATATTATTATTCCAAAATGTAACGACTTTACTGATTATTACATCAGAGTTTTTAGCAGCTGTGTAGGCTATAAGGGCAATGGTCAATAATGTAATGGCCCTTTTGTTTTCATTGATGAAGTTTAATAGTTTAATGAGTTTTCCAGTCCAACTGACAGCACCATTTGCTGCTGATATGAGGGCAGGATTGAGCTTTTCTAATAATTCAATACCAAGTTCCTGCATGCGGTTTTTGGCTTGCGATAGTTTAGCTGCCGCTGTCTCTGATTTTGTGGCGGCCTGTTCCATGGCTACAGTTGTACCCGTAACTGCTTGAGTGTAGTATTTTACCTTATCGGCTTCATTGATAAGTACGGAGGCCACATTGTATCCTTCTTCTCCAAATTGCTTCTTAATCTGGGCTGCTGAGAGTTGCTTTTTCTGAAGGTTATCCAAAGCCTTCTCTAAACCGACGATTTTGGGATTTGTATCATCTGCTCCGGTCTGTAGGGTAAGGAAGAATTTCTTTAAACCGGTACCGGCTATTTCGTCTTTGATACCTTTTTCGGCCAGTGTTTCAATAGTACCTACAAGCTGTTCGATAGGAATTTCGGCAGAGGCAGCAGCTACTCCGGATTTGGTAACAGCTGTGGTGACGGACTCTACGGCTGCTGCTCCATATTTTGAACCGGCGGCCATGACGTTTGCATAGCGTGAAGCTTGGTCGGCACCATCACCGTATTGATTGAGAGAAAGGGTTACGGCATCGACTGCGTCCCTCAGGGTCATACCTGATGCAGAAGCTAATATAAGGGTCTGTTTTGTCACCTCGGCCAAAGCTTCTTTGTTGTCAAGAAGTTCGGGCTTGGCAGAGCCTACCAATTTGTAGGCATCAAGAATTTCTGTTGCGGACTGTCGAATGCGAATGCCGGATTCGGTCATTGTCGTCGACAACTGGACAGCTTGCTGTTCCAACCAGTTTATATCGTCTTTGGAAAGTCCGGTAAGAGCTTCAACATCGGCTTTTGCTTCTTCACGTTTGTTTCGCTGTTCTCGGAGTTGGTTGAGCTTCATAGAAACTCCGGTGATAGCTGCTATGACAGTACCGATCAGACCAATATATTTGTTAATGAATCCGGAGGCACGTGACCAGACATTACCTTGTGCACCTACCTCGACACGCATGGCGGCTTGTGCTCTGGAAAGGGCTTCAGTGACACGCCGATTCTGCTCAAGAGCAGCAGTATATTGTTTCGTTCCGGGCACTGCATTACGAAGCTCTTTTCGGACACGGGATTGGACAGCAAGGAGTTCGTTATAAGTTGCTCCGGAGAGGTTTTTGAGAACTCGTTCTGTTTCGGCTAACTGTTTTTCGTAATTCTGAAGAGTTCGGTTTTTTGCATCCAGTTCTTTCTTGAGGTCTTGGGAACGCTTTGCATAGTCTGCTTCTCTTCCGGTAAGTGACTTGAGTTTGTCTTCAAGACGAGAAATACTTTCTTTTACCAGGTCTATCTTATTAGTGGCTTCTGAGCCATCAATATAAAGTTTGATACTGCGGTTTAGGTCGTTTGCCATATTAGAGACTGTTTCGTTTATCTATGTATATTCGGGTAGCATCAATCAGCATGGTGTCGAAATAACCGGTGACGATATCGGCTAATTCATTGATCCGGTTACGAATTACAGGATCAAACCATTCGTAGGCCCGGCGGTTGCCTTCATTCTGTCGTCCGAGTGATTTGAGATTTGTATGACGGACAATACCGGTATCGATCTCGACCCCATTAATTTTTTTGAGGTAATTCCATTTAGAACCGATGAAACCTCCCTGACCTTCACCGGCACCCTTGTGAATGTAGATTCCATGTCGAGGGAAGGAGAAACCAAGACGGTTGATAATACCGTATTTGTCGGTGTAGGCCCGTGGCTCAAGTTCGCGGGCTATTCGCATACTGCGGCCGGCTATTCCGGCTCGTAATTGTCGGAACACACTATCTTGCCACTTTTCGACGGCCTTGTTATATGCAGTCAGTCTATCAGCATCCTGAGCCATTGAAAAGCGTTCGGTTTCTGAGACGGTTTCAAGGCGGATGAGTTTGGGTGTCGGGCTGTCAGATAACTGTTCGGATCTACGCTGGGAGGCATTATAACGTTTGATCTCAGCGCTGGAGGTACTTAATCTTTTATAGAGTCCCATTGTTAATCCTCCCAGTATGTTTGGTCAATGAAATAGGTTTCAGGTTGAGCCAAAGAGAATGTCAGTACTACACCATAGAAATTATCACCAATCGGTCCAATACCATTAAATTGAATGGTATCGTCAATGAATTCTGAAATGTCGGGGTCTTGCAGGATACAGTTCCGAATTTGTTTTGCGACAGCTTTGCATTCTTTTGCTGCCTGGTTGACTGTTTCCGGACGATCAGAAACAGTGTTCTGTACAACAATGAAAGAGAATATATCATTGTTATTAAGCGCATCGGCTTCGTTTCGTTTTGATTCAGACTCACAGCCATCAACTGCAATCAGGATCATGCCGGATACGGATGATAGTTTATCATTAAAATTATATAAGTCCTCAAGTCCGAAAGCGGTGAAGAATCTGGGCTTTTCGGGTGTGTGGGCAATAGGCTTTAAGCGGATGGCAAGTGTTTTGCCATATTCAAAGTGGTTGTATATCTCCATAAAAGTCAGGGGTTAGGTTATGGAGACAAAAATAGCCCGCAGAAAGCGGGCTATAAAGGACAGGTCAGGAGAACCAGAGCGTTAAGAGGATGATACCGGCGATAATGGATATACTTTTACCAGTTGCATTCCTACTTCTTCTTACAATAGCGGTCTCGACAGTGACAAAACCTATAATAATACAAAAGTCTATCATAGTTCTTCTCTTATTCGGGTAATAAAATCCGAATTAACTCACGAAGCTGCATTGCTGCACGTTCTTTTTCTATCGGTGATGTGCCTTCGGATAATAGGATATCGACGAGGGCTAATGCTTTCTCCTTATTCATGGCATTCTCCTTTCTTTTCTTTCTCAATTTGGTTAATAAGATTACGTATAGCGATTAATCTGTCATAGGAGATTTCGCAAAGCTGCTCACCATCGGCAAAAACATTATAATAGATATTGGGTGTGGCCTTTCCTTCATGAAGTACAGTGCACTTTTCGATCCAGGCTTCTTCCTTTACTCGTCCCATTTCGTACCTCCTTTCTTAGCTTTGATAACACAATAAATGGCTGCAAGAATGCAGGGAGGAAAGATGAACGTAGCACAAAGGCAAGCAATGGCACTGACATAGTAAGCGTCAGAGGAGGTTTTAACTTTGCAATCGGATGAGATAAAATCATCAATTGCGGAGTTGGACTGATTGGGGATTGTGGTTGGTTCCGGTGTACGGAATTGAGGCACGAAAATGGTGCCAGATTGGTTTTTCTTTTTCATATTACCTGTGTTTTGACGTTTAGTAGAATTCAGTCCTACCAGCTGAAGCGCAAGAACGGCTGCGCTTTCCCAAGTTCGTCAAAACACAGGTAGTATCCACTCCGTAGAGCAATAAAACCGAGGGAAAGGCAGCCGCCTATATATTTCAAAATTGGGGCATAAAAAAAGCCCTAACAAATGTTGAGCATTAACCGCGCTCTACGTGATAGGAAACACCCTACCTGTGTTTTGACTTTGCAAATATGGAGATAATATTCGAGAGTTGCAAATAATATCTCCATATTTGTTAGGAGCTTATTGTTCAGAGGGCGTTTTATTCAAATACCCAGTGCTTGTCCAGGACTATTGTCATTAATGTACGAATGTTTTTGGGAAAATTAATATAGGTCTATGTATTCTTGTTCTATATATCATCAAATTATTCTTGTAAATCTCCAAATATCTCCTTTTTGATTCGGATATAAATAAGTCTCTGCATATCCTTTGTTGTCCGAAAGTGGTATTTGAATTGGAACTCCCTTTGCAAAGGTTAATTGGGAACAAGGAAGATAAAATTCGTTTGTGATTTGTTTTAACATTTGGAATATACCTATAAATATGAAAAAAGAGTAGACATATTTCTTCTCCCATTCTTCATAAGAAAGACCTTGCAGGATAGAATATTTACTTGATGGTGAGTAGTTGTCATATAAGATTCCTCCTTGAATACAATGGTATTGTGTATGAGCGACAGCATTTCGTATTTGTCCGACATATGCATCTTTAAGTATACGTTGGAAGTTGGGGGATAGATCTAATAATTTTATTATACCTTCTCTTATTTGTTCGCTTTTTTGATTGGGCTTAAGATTCTTGAATGTCAAATTCCAATTATAATTTAAACCATTTAACACGTTTACCACTTGAGTGAATACCCGTAAAAAGTAAGAATTTTCCCATATATTCATATAGGTAATATGTTGTCTCATAATATCAGCTTCAAACTCAGAATTACCATAAAAAAAGTTATTTCCTTCTTTTTCATAATAATCATTGTCATCAGTAATATTTCCTATTCCATTAAACGAAATAAAATTGACTTGTTGCATACAATTAAGCCCTTCATCACCTAATCCAACACATGGGCGACCTTTGTAGTCAATGAAGCCATTTTGTTGACATAATAATAAATCCCCAGAATGCTTCATATTGTGTCGACATTTGTCAAAGAGTTCTTGTAACCCCTTTCTGACGTCTAACTCGTATTTATTTATTGAACTTTTTCTTACCATATGATAAATGAAAACACTATATAATAAAGAAGAAACATAATGGTCACTTTTCTGCTATATTTAGATGTATAAATTGGACAAAGTTTCTTTAGACCTTCTGTAAAGGTAAAAAATAAATTAGAAATTTCAAATGAATATGAACAACTGCACATTCCTCGTTACTAAACAAGTGAAGCCACTCTGAAGAGTAAAAAACATTGGGAAGGCAGCCTTAATCAGTCCGGCATTTATTCACTTTTCTCTTTCTTGGATGAACTTATTTACCAATTCAAAATCTAACTCAAGTCCAAGGATTTCCAAGTATGGTTTATATTTTCTTTTCAATGTAGATTGCTGTGCTGAATTATTGCCATTGTAGCAGAATGCTGCGATAAATTCCGGTTCTTTACTAATCGCCTTATACAATATTTTTTTTGCTTTGTCCGTTTCTCCCAAGGATATATACATGGCAAACATACCAGGTAAATTGTCATTGGTAACAATCTCTTTTTTGATTCTGGAAACATTTCGACATAAAACGAAGAAAAAAATCAGTGTAATAATCTCAACTACAGCTGAAGCAATTGCTATATCTAAGCCCATAATTAAATAATTTAAAGTATTAAAATGATTTTAATTTGTTACGATAACAAAGATAAGCTTTTTTTGCATATAAGCAACTGGGTGTTATGAAATAGAAATAAATTCTATTTCATTGTTTGTTCTTAGTATTTCAATAGCGTTTTGCAGTAAGTTTATAATGATAGATTTCACTTGAACAGGATATATACCAACAAGCCTTAAGATATGGACTATTTAAAGATACCTATTATGAGTGTAAAGAACGTATAAATTTATTAGTTACGTTAAAATTTTTTAGTTAGTTCATCTAATAAAGTATGGTCTATCTTAGGACATATATTTAGTAATATCTCTTTGTTGATAAAAGAAATGTCAGGTTCTATTATTCTTGCTTTTTTAATCAACTCAGAATCATAGTTTAGTAATTTAGAACAAAATTCATAAGGCTTTTGATACTGAAGATTATCAATATTGTAATAAATTTTACGTTTACGTGTATAATACATAGAAAAATAGGTAGCCAGTCCTTCTTCTAAAATAGTAGTCTTTTTCTTTGGATTGGGACATAAGCAATGTATCGCTTCATGAGCCACCTGAAATATTGCCCTTTCCATATTGTTGCTGCAATCTTCGGTGACCTGTATTATGACATGATTACAATCGTTTGGATACCATATTTGTGGTTGTTTTATATTAGCTAACTCAATACCAAGTATTGTATATCTTTTATCTCGTTCACCAAATAGGGCTTCAGCTTCGTTAAGCATATCGCCTAAACGAGAAACAATTGTCCATGTATATCCATCATTTGATGGTAAAGGACCACAAGAGAAAATATTATTATCTATCATATGAAAAGAGATTCATATTTATAATTAATTTAGTTTCTGCTAAATTACAAAATAATTTAAAGGCGGCAAAAGAAAATAATAATTTTGTATATTAGCATGAAAATGAAAGAATATGAATCAGGAACAGGAAATAAAAGATATACAGCGTAAGTTGTTGGAATTAACACATGATTATTATAGTTTTCGTGTATCGCTTTACTATGTAGCAATTATTATTTTAATAGCTCTTTTATTTGGTCTGACAATAGGATTCCTGTTATAAAAGAAATAATAGTCAGAATCATGGTTATTATGATATTTAGTGTTTTCATTTTTAAATATCTTGATTCCATTATTTCTCTTTTGTGTTGGAAATATTTTGATTTTTGTTTGTTTGTAATATATGTTTGATAGCTTCCAAAGGTTTCTATTGCTTCATATCCTTTTGCTGTAATTTCAATTGGTGAATCTTGCTCATCAGGATTTTCTTCAGTAATTAATTCCTCTATTACTAATTGTTTGCGGTATTCAACGAGTTGTACTGGATGCAACTTTACTTGGAGCTCATCCATAATGTCACATTGAATACGTTTTGAGGTAGGGTGCTTATATAAATTTCGTAGAATTATATCTTTAAAATGTGTATCTAATGAGTTCATATATCTATAAATAATCAATTCCTTATGTCGTGTGCCAACCGGAACCACCCGGCCATCCGATTTTACGGATGCACGACATAAGGAATTGATAGCTTTTGGTTTATTTTGGCAGGGGCTAAAGTACAAAATAATCTGAGGACAGCAAAAAAAAGGATAATGTTTTGTATATTAGCATGCAAATGAAAAATAGTACTTATGGATCGTTTTATCATAGACTATAATCAATTGAAGACCTTCGATAAAGAACTTATACAACTTTATCATCAGGAGGCTAATAAAAGAATTGATGACTTAAAGGAGATTGAATCTTTGATAACCGACCGAGCATATCGGTTGTTTAGTGTATATTATGCTGTAGAGATAGCAGTGATTGGCTACGTGTTTACACAATTGGATGATACTCGAAACATGGGATTGATCAATGCCAGTATGGCAATTGTCGTTTTTACTGCAATATCACTTTATTATGCGGTTAAAGTAATGAGGCCTCATGATGTGATGCCCGCGGGTAGGTCTCCGAGAAATTTCAAAATTGATAAGAAATACGATTATTTTAAAGAAAACAATTTTACCGATAAATATGCTTATACTATGGCTGGTGAATTGATGAATCTACAATATAAAATAGACTCCCAGAATGAAAAAAATATAGCAAGAATCAAACTCAACAATGCATCAATAAATTTCATGTTGGTAGGATTGATTCTTGCTATACTGATTTTTGTCCTTACAGTCATTTTTGAATGAGTTCGGGAAGAGTACGGAGCGAATCACCAATGTCCGTCGCTCCATTTGTTGCGACGGGAGTATCGTAGTCTACATCTGGTATGGTAGGTGTGGTACTCTCGTCTTTGAGGAAGGTTCCATAATTAAACTTTTCTTCGTATGTCATATTTGAAACGGGCGAATCCCTTATCACTACGTGCCCAAAAGGTATATCTGACCTTCAATCCGATTCTACGGATTACGCAATGAAAAGGGATTCATGTTATGATATTGATTGGGCAGGGGCTAAAGTACAAATTCGTAGTGGATTAAAAAAAGAAAAAGCAGAGTTTTTACTCCGCTTTAATATGTTTCCATAAAAATATGCCCTAAATATCTACAGTTTTTATAATGTTTTAGTAGAATCCTGTCTGTTCTACTTCTGTAGTTGGTTTTTCTGTAACCATGAATGGTATTGAACCATTTTCCTGTATCTGTTTTACGACATTAACAGAAGGGTGATGCTTGTCTGTTGATCCACAAGATATTATAGCCCAAGGATTAGTTCCTAACTTTAAGATATCAGGAGAAAAATTTCCCTCGGCCCCGTGATGAGCTATTTGTATTATACCAATACTTTCGGTCAACTTATCCAATCTTTCTTTTAATTGACTATAAAAGTCCGACTTGTTAGCAGAAGAATCTCCTAAATAGATGCAACTTATATAGCTGCATCTATCATATTCTAATACTATTTTTTTGTCTGTAGAAAAATAATGCGTTGCAGGAACTGCATAATCTCCTCCAGAAAATACAACTAAAGAGTTCCCATTGGCTTTCCCTTTTATTTCTTTATATATAGACTTTATGGCTTTCTGTGATATTTGAATATAATCAATGTTGTCTAATTTATTGAAAATCAGTTTTTTTTTCTTTGATTTTATCTTTAAATAGATTTACTCTTTCAGTGTAATTGTAGTTGAATGGGATAAAGCACCATTTATTCTCAAGTAATATAATTTTATGACCACTTGGTATTGTTCTTCCATTACCAGAGTCTCGATTATTACTATTTTCTTCGTTTACTCCCCTAACTTTTATTATCTCAGATCCGGGAAAATACTCTTCAGGACTATCTATTAAAGTATCCAGTTTATTACTTCCTATTTTAGATGTATTAATTGCTTTGATAATTAAGACAGCATCTTTATCTTCAATTAAAGGAATGACAACCTTCTTAATTTTACAGTACGTTTTCAAATACTCTATTCCGTTGACATGATCCGCATCAAAATGGGAGATAAATAAAAATTCAATCTCTTCTCCTTTCTTAAAAGTATTATTAATTATACTTGGTAAGTGTTTCTCCAAAGTTTTAGAGCCACAGTCATACACAATATTTATAGTCTGATCTTCTAAAACATGCTTTTCGGTATAAAAAGCTCCATGTCCTACAGGATGAAATGTTCTGATTAGCTTTGTCATAAGTCGTTATTTTAAGGATTATATTGGTTCTATATAGGAATGAAGAGGGAGTATCGGCTTCCCTCTTCTTGGTTGTGTTAATGCCATTTGTGTTTAATATGGTTCCGATAGCTTATTTTTTATATCATTAAATGTACCCTCTAAAAATTAGCTACTTCATAATACTTGAAAAAGTAGTATAGAGCCACTTTGTGCCATTTGGTCAATTCCTTGTCTCCGGAAAGGATGGAAGAAACGGTACATTTGTCAATTCCGGTGTAGTTGCTCAAATGTTTATTCTTTAATCCAAGCCGTTCCATCCGTTTTTTGATCCAGTCGAGAGTGATACCATCAATGTCTTTACGGTCGAAGTTTACGGCGGAAACAGTAAGTTTCCAGTCTTCCGGAATTTCATCTTTGAACATGTCCCGGACACGTTCCGTCAGTTCTTTCTTTGAAAGGAACTTATCATTAACCAAGTCCTTTTGCTCGGCACGGACAATCAGCCGGCCTTCTGAGTAGGACACAATCTCAATAGCGATATGGGCATATCGCTGATACTGCCTTGCGAACTCTTCAATACGCTTTTTACTCTCGGCAGAGAGAGGGAGGATTTCTAAATTCTTCATAATGCATCAATTTACGTTTTGATAATCGGTATTTTAAAAAATGTTATTCGTTGTAAAGGAGGGGCTTTCGCCCCTCCGGATCACAATTTGATGAGTCTCATATGAGAGATGTCGAAAATAGCGATCTGTTTATTTTCACGCCCGAATCGCTTGGCTTCTTCAAGGTTAGTGAAAATCCGGACGGAATCAAAATAGAACTCTTGGTTCTCTTCATTCAGCCATCCGCCGACCTTCTTTTCGTGCATCTCAGCATGGTTAAGAACTCTTTTCAGTCCTTCTTCTCCGAAACTGTCTTGAGTCTCAAGATAGGCGACTGAAATACCCTTTGTGACCTTTTTTAAGGTTGTGAGGTCAACCGTGAACCCATCGGGGTTCTGCTTTGCTATCGCGAGGATAGCTTCGAACAATTGTTCCATAATATAAAGAACTTATGCGGACGTCACCCGCGTTTGTTATGACAATGCAAATATACAATAAAGTTTGCTACTAACAAACTTTATTGGAAAATATTTATTTGTTCTGCATATTTTCATTCAGCTCTTGTTGTTTTCTCAGAGATTCATCCATCGTATACAGGGCATCGATCAGGAACCCTTTTTTTATTTCGGGCTTTTTGGTCATGTCTGACTGTGCGAGGGAGTCTAAAAGACGCATTTGCGAATCAAAGACGCGACCATTACTCTTTCCGTTTCCGGAAAAGATACGGGGAAAGCCATTGGCAAGATAGGCCAGGCTCCCTATAATGTACCAGTACATAATCATTTTCACTCTGTGGGGAAGATGGCTGAGAATGGAAGCATCTTTCTCCAGACGATTGATATTGAATGTTTTGCTTGTGTGCCATAAACAGGCCAGAGCATGGTTAATTTGTTCCGGGTCCTGATTCATGGCGTCAAGATAGTGTTGCAGGTGCATGAACTGTTCGAAGCGAATATCGAGCAGGCCATCTTCCGGACCACGGAATTTACGGAACCGGCAAAAGAATGCCCGATAGGGATTGACAGTGAGTTCCGGGTGTACATGGTATTTCATTTCGGTATCCTTTTCGCACATCAACAGGAAGTCGAAGAGTTCGGCCAGCCGATTGACTTCTTCAGGAAGAAGCAAATATTTCTTCTTGAGTGTCCGGAAAGGGATTTTATTGCCGGGAGTCCCAATGCTGATCTTTACTTGATGGCGATAGATATCCCGATACCGGCAAACATGTGCATTGAGACAATATAGCATCATGTGTACCTTCAGTTCTTCGATGGGAATATCGCTTTGTGTAAGATTAACCAGGTAGCTCAGTTGCTTTTCGGTGAGTTCATCCCAGCTTTCCGGAACTCGGTAACAATCATCATTTATCTGAATGGTGTGCATATTGTTATGATATAGAGGTGAATATTCGCTTTTCTTTGGAGTTAAAGTTTATAGCGGTAACGGTTGGTGTGACTCCTAACTCCTCAGCATTTTCGGAAATGAAATTTTGTATCTTTCCGGCGTAGTAGGTCGCTTGATCGGCGAAGAAATTACCGGTTGCTGCCTGATCCTGGTAGATGGGCCGGATAATGGGAGTAAACTCCGGTGTGTCGTTGATGGTACGCTGTTCACGTGAGGTCTGTGATGTATAGAGTTCAGCGGTTTTGTTAGCGAGGTAACGGAGTATGTGCCCCAGCAGTACCTTTTCTTTTGGTGTCAGTTCTTTCCCTGCGGTATGGGCATCAAGCAGACGTTGGTATAGGTCTTCTTTGAGCATTTCACGCACATTGCGTTCTTGCAACTGCCGGACAGTAGGTAGCATCATACGGAACGATACCGTAGAATACTCGATATTGACTAAACCGGTATCTTGAAATTCTCTGGCATCACGGATGAAGCATGAAGAATCTGTGGCTTGTTTGCAGTGCTCGGCGTATTCGGGGTAAGTTTCCGGATGATCGGTCAGAAAAGTGAGCAGCCGATCAAGGGCCTGCATGCCACGAAAATAGAAGCTTTCTTTAGCGGCGGCAATTTTTGCTTCATTGGCCGGCGAGTAGGTACCTTGTTTGTTTTCGACCGTAATTCCACTGTCTCCGATACGTATGCCAAGTTCCGGAGTGGCAAGCATTAGGGTGAGAGGCCCCAGGGTGCGGAGAATTTTATCATTCAGCCTTTTATCAGTTCCGGTCAGTGCCTTTTCTACGGTTTTAATACCGATGTATGGCGTCAGATAGATATCCATAGCATCATCAATATACGGATTGATGGCTTCGTCAGGCAGTGTAGCATTGATTTTGACTACTTTCTTGAGTGTGTCGATGTCAGGGATGATAGCATTCATTTTTCTTCTGTTTCTGAGGTTAAACCTGTATTTTTAGTAGCTCCTGTCCCTTTGTCAAGCGTGGTAAGCTGACAGTTGGTGACGGAAAAGTAGATATCTTTCGGCCATCCGTTTACGGCTTTGGCAAAATAAAGGGGAGTGAGCGTGGCTTCCTGAAACATTTTCATTAAGGCTTGTTCGATGATGAACAGCTCACGGGCTTCAGTACCGTTAATACTCTTACCTTTGCCGGGAGCGGCACCAATGATGGAGGGATGTACATTCATGCCGTAGCAGATAGTGTTGCTTACTTCCTCGCTGTCTTCAATGTATTCGCCACCCTTGAAGAAGGAATCTAAAGTATTTATGATGATATCCTTATCCTCAAATCCTTTTACTCGGTCATAACGAAAATGGGATACGAAGCCTTTACCTGCATTCTCTTCTCCGGCAAGAAAGTCATTCATGTCCTGAAGGAAGGTCTCTCGCCGTACAGCCTGGTCTGCTTCGTTCGTAATTTTTTCATCTGCATATAATTTTCCCCAGAAATCCTCTTTGATGTAGACGATATAGCGCAATGCCATTTGATTCTTGATCAAAGCCTTCTTAAAGATAGGAATGGCATTCCCAAAGTCGTACCATCCGGAAACGAATACACTCCACCAATATGGTTTACTGTAATAGAATCGTCCGGGAGTCGCTATGCGAATGTTATGGATGAAGCGGCGGTCTTTGACGATCTCTTTTATTCCCTTTTCATTGGGAAACAAACCCATTCGTGTCTTTAAATCCCGCAAAGGTGCCTGGCGGTCCAGTAGTGGCGTCGCAATTACATCATCCGGCATACCTTCATGCCATTTGGCTGAGTAACCATGATATTCACTCTTGCCGGTCTTCTCATTGATTACGCTAATACGTGAACAGGTTGCTTCCTTTGCCTTTACTTGTACCAGTCTGGGCTGAGTGTCCTGATTAAAAATATATTCGACGTATGCATCGTAGAAGATCACTAAATCATTCGCTATCTCCATCCGGATAAATGGTATGTCGTTGTTTTCTATAAAATCGAATATATCCGGGTATTCTTCGGGCAAGACTTCTTCTTTGATGATTTTTCGGGTTTCCTTATCCCGGTATTTACGATATACGAGGACACTATCTCCATATACTACCTTGTTTTTAAATTCCACATTGCTGCCGACAGTTACGTTTGCTCCGATCTTCTTCATAATGTCATACATCATGTTGTTATTCCGCCCTCTGGGAACAAACTTAATTGGAGCCTCTTTCCCTTTGGGAACTACTTCAACGGTAGAGGTCTCCCGGTCAGTTGTGATATCGCTATTATCACTGAACTTTATGATTCCTTTTCCGCCTTTGGTGACTGCATAAGTTTCATATCCTTTTTGAGATAATTGGGGCTCAGGTTGTTTCTTCTTCATTAGAAATAAACTTTGATGTTATTAAATCGTGTAATCAGACATCTCCGGATTTTCCTGGGAGCATACTCACCTATTTGAAGTATGTTGACAGTGCTTCCGCTACTATGAAATGAACTAAGTACCGCACGCTCGTAGGTAATGAGTTCACCGGTACTTTTTTTGCAAAATTCAATGGAGAACTCAATGGGTTTACCCTCTTTCCGTTGCTCCATAAGTTCCCAGACTTTACTTTGATGTATTCTGTCGCTTGGCATAATACGATAGTGCTATGATGATAAAAAGCAAAGGTATCCCGATACTGAGGCCGTTTCTTATGCCATCATCCGTACCGGTTGCTACTTTGCTATCTTTCTTGGTCTCTGTCCCGGATTCTCTTTGTATGGTTTGACCGGATACCTCTCTCTTTGAAGAGCTGTTCGAAGAGTGTACAGTGTCATTACTTTCCTGCGCGGTTTTACTCTGTTTTTCGCTCCCTTCAATCTCGATACCCGATAGCGGGGGTAGGCCGGTTGTGGGATCGGGTGTTTGTGCCGTGTCAAAATGGTACGTGATCTTCCAGGATGAACCGTGTTCGTCTTTAGTGGTTTTGACTTGTGAGGCAATGGTTCCGGTACCGGTATTGAGTTCATTGTAATTATGCTGAAAAGTTCCATTCTCTTTGAATTGATTAGAATGTAGAGAAGAAGAACGACAAGCAGACAGCAGTATACCAACTGAAATGCAAGCAAAATAAATGATAAGGTGTACATGATGTTTCATTGTTTACGGTTTTGGCAAATTAAATCGGTACATTTCATGGTTTTTAGCTCTGTTATCAAACGATTGTTTTCGTTGATTTTCAAATCCATAGTCTCAATACGTTTGGATAATGTTTCAACTTTATTTTCCCAGCGTGCCTCACTATCTTCTTTATCCTGTTTGAGTGAGTTGATGTAACTTCTTTGATCGGTGATCATTTCCTGGTAGACATCCTGCATCGCTTTCATTGCATCAGCTTCTGCACGTTTCTTGGTGTATTTGATAGTGACAAATGCTGTGGCGGTTCCGACTAAACCGCCGCCGAAGAGAAAGACCATGATATAATTTAGAATCTCATTCATCGCTTTTTTATTGCAAATGTATTGTGTACAAGCGCTTACGTAAAGGACAGAAAAACGGCACAATGTGCCGGAGCGGTATCGCATGTGCGATGATTTTTGAGGAGGGGGGCAGCATATAAGAGAGAAAAAAAAGTTTGAGGCGAAACTTTTTCCGAGGGCGGTGCGTGGTCTTCCGACAGATAAAGGGGAAATTTTTCCCCTTTAAGACCCTTTTTTCTTTGTGAATCAGTATTTTATTTTTTTTGCCGTGGGAATCTTCTGAGATTTAAAATTGCGTTAACATAAATTATAGATTTACGCTTTTTCTCCCCAAAAGTATCTCTTTGTTGACCCAATGCGGTTTGATTTTTGAAAAAATGATTCGGATGTCGGAAAAATAATTTTGAGACAAGAGAGCAAACGTCTGTGTGTGATGTGTAATATTTATTTGTGGCGTGTATTTAATGTGTTGTTTTACAGGTATTTGCGTTTTTGTATGTGAAAAAAAAGTGTTATATTTGTAATGTAATCAAAAGGGGATAGGGTTGCACTCCTATCACTTAAATGTTTAATTTTTAACGTAAAACAAAATGAAAAATGTATCGAGCGCAAAAAGCGCAGAGGCTAAAGCCGTAGTGTTAAGTAATGTAGCTAATAAGAAGAATGAAACAGCCCCTCTAATTGTGCTGCCATCCCTTCCAACCGAGAAAGAAGAAACGAAAGAACAGGTTTCGGCCAAAGTTGAAACTCCCGTTCAAACTTCCAAGAAAGAGAGTTCTTCCGTAGTAGCCGCACCCAATAAGCGTCTAAGTATTGATGAACTGACCGATAAGGCGGAGCGTGTTTATCTGCTCCGTCAGAAATATCAAGAAGTGAGAGAAAAGCGGAAACAACTTGAAAGCTTTACTATCTCACATGATAAAAATAATGCCCAACTTACTTTGGTAGACGCAAAAGGGCTTTCCATTTCTACAAGTAATCCCGTTGCAATTGGTAAGTTGTTATCTGATTGGATGTTAGATTTAAATAATCACTTGGCGAAAACCGAAGAAGAAATTCGTTCAGAATTGGAACGGCTAAATTAAAACAAAATCCCCCTACATCGTTGCACCGATGAAGGGGGAACAAAATCAAACCGAAGTTTAATTTTTAACGTACTGCAAAGATGGAAAATATTTTTGATTCTGCAAAAACAATTCAAGAAAAACGCACAATATTAAAAGGTTTATCAAAGCCGCTTCAAATTTTGGTGAAAGAGGCTGCTATTCCTACGGTAAACGATGGACTGAAAGCGATATACGCACAGTCTGGGCACACCGAACTTAAAACGCTGAAACAGTGGAATAAGGAGGGCAGGAGTATTAAAAAAGGTTCCCATGCCTTATGCCTTTGGGGTGCACCTAAGAAAGTAGAGACAACCCAAGTAGAAGAAGCACAGGGAGAAGATAATGACCCAATGAATTTCTATCCGATTTGTTTTGTATTCTCAAATTTGCAGGTATATGAAAAACAATGATTTAACTACTTATGGGGAGTATTTGGAAAAGCTATCCCCAAAACACGGACGGGAAAAGGTATTTAATGACTTTCTGCAAATAGTCGTTTGTTGCCTCTCAATGGGACGTAAGGAAGAACTTTATTTCAAAACGATAAAGCCCTATGACAAAACAGAACTGGATTTGTTTTCACAGGCTTTTGCCGCACTTGTTATGCAGATGGACAGGCAACCACTGGTAGACCCGTTCGGAGACTATTTTCAAGAGTTTTTAAGCAACGCCCAAAACGGGCAGTTTTTTACACCGTTTGGGGTATGTGAATTAATGAACCAATTGATTACAGCTCCTAAAGTAAATGATCAGCCTAAACAGGGAGATCGGAGGGTATTAGACCCTGCATGCGGTAGCGGAAGACTCCTTTTATCAGCAGCCCAAAAGGATAGAGCATTGACTTTTGTCGGGATTGATATCTCATATACCTGCTGTCTCATGACTATCATTAATTTGTGTCTGAACAGCTTAAACGGGGAAGTATTACACATGAATGCCTTGACGGATCAATGTTGGCATCGTTGGTTGATTATCGTTGATAGTGTAACCAAGATACCGACCGTTTATGAAGTGGAAACCGGAATAATAAACCAACCGCCTGCATGTGCGGATGATTTAAAGCCTTTACCGGTGACAGGGATCATACAGCCGGTAAAGAATATGATTCCCGCCAATTTTGTACGTTATACCCCTAAATGTTAGTAATATGGAGAAAGTTTTGCAATGTGTCAGACTTCCGCAAAATGGTAAAGGCACAATCGGGTTTAATTTGAAAGGAGAGTATTTAAAAAAATACGGTTTCCAGTTAGGAGATAAAGTAAAGGTGGAAATTAGCAAAAATAAGATTGTTTTATTTAAGACGGGCAATGTGCTGGAATGATTGAAAAAGTGGCACAGCGGGCAGCAAAAGCACTCTGACAGACTTTGAGAGAGGGGGGAGAATGCTTTTGCGTCGCCCGGCTGCGCCGGGGTGAAGCGGAGTCCGCCGATTGCTCTTTTGGCAGAGGGGGCGGGGTTTTAAACGCCTGAAATGGCGGTTGTTTGACGTAATTTTAGCAATTACGAAAAGCGGTATTTTATTTCCGATTGAGGAAAAATATTCCTCCGGTGCCGGTTCCCGGACGTGTGAAGTAGAAATTCATGCCGAGCCATAATGTGTCGAAGGCATCCGTAACATGGGTTTTGTATTGATCCGGATTGTCCGGAGTATCGTCAGTACCTTCCGGAGCTTTGTCCTTCTCAAAACCGTTTTTACCCTGCTTAATACCGGTTTGCTCCATGGCGATCTTGAGGAACTCGTTTTGATAGAGATTGAAACGAATCCACAGGAATTGCGGATCACCTTTCAATGCGAGATCGATATTGAGGTGTTTCCATTCATGTTTGGGTGCCTGCCCGACATATACCATTGCAGGAGTGTACCGGTTCTCTTTGAATACACGCTCAATGATATCCGCATAGGTTTCTGTTGTGGAGCCCGACTCCCAGGTAAAAGTATGATCATAGTAGACGACTACATCGTGATTGAGCTTGGGACGGTAATAGTCAGCTATCTGTTGTACCAGGTCTCCGAGTTTGGATGGGGTTTTGACATAGAACGATTTGATGATTTTCATCGTATTCCCGTCCAATTGTGCCACTACCGCTGTCGAGATTGACGCATTGGAGTCGAATGCAATATGCAGTTCTTTGTCAAAATCAAGGTCACCGTCTCCCAGGCAGCCGCAGGAACTCAGTTGCTTCCAATTACTTCCAAGATTCTTCAGCCTTCCGTTATCAGCCGGCTGATAGAAATGTATGCGGTCGTCCAGGGCACTGTAAAAGCCATTGGGAACTTTCATCAGCCGTTCGTTCAGGAAGGCGGTACGCCATACCAACGGGGGAGAATCACGCTGCATCTGCCAAATGAAGTCTTCTCCCAGGACCTCAAGGTTATCAAAGACATCATATTCACCATAAAATACAGTGTATTCCCGTTTTTTCTTATCATTCGGTTTGAGTGCAGGCTGAAACTTCCGGGCTATGTCAAGATCACGTTGAAGTTCCCGGATCATCCGCATGGTGTGTTCGGTCAGCGGTTTACGTTTGTAATCCTGAAGTTCTTTATACAGGTTGCGAATGAGTTGGATATGTGGGGGCTGCATCTCTTCCTGTTTGTCGAGAATCCAACGTCCCATGGATGATCCGGGCATGTCCGTTGAGTAACATACGCTGTGATGGTGAGGACAGTGCCCGAAATATTGCCGGTTTCCCCGGTTGGCCGGATTGACCTCGTTCTTTATCTTGTCATAGGAAAGGAACTTTGCCTCCGGCCCTATCACCCAGTCAAGCGACATGGAGTTTGCGGACATCCCTTGATTAAAGGAAAGAATGACCATGACCGTGCCATTCCAGAAATGGAAAGCATTACTCCATCCGTCTCCGAGTACCGGACGGACAGGCTTGGCAAAGCCCATGGAAGGTGGTGCTTTATGGCCAACGACATAATGGATATTTTGAATGTATCCCCATTCGGCGAGTGCTTTACAAATAGCCGGAAGGGTATTCCCCCATGCCTTGGCGTAGCTGGGAGAGATCATTCCACCCAATGAACCGGGCATTTCCCAGACGTTTCTGAGAATGAAGCGGGCGTCGATACCTTCTGACTTACCGGTACCACGCGATGCAACGATGTATTCGTCATGTGCGGCAATAGCCATTGCCTGGCGTTGCATTTTGTTGAAGAACTTCCGTATCACATTGGCCTGTTTCATCCGGAGTTCGTATGCCGATGGTATGGGAGAGGCTTGGGCTGTCATTCTTCAATATCCTCCTTTTCAATGGTTTGAATATCTGTCGCCTGTTTGGTCAACATATCTTTGCACAAGCTGCGGAGTTCCTGGCGGCGTTGCTCCAGATTGTCTATCACTTCAATACCCTCAAGTGTCGTCACATCGTCAGAAGGTTCAAAAGATGGGGGAATAAGCTGACTGAAGTCGAATGCGTCATCGTCTTTGTCGGAACGGGTGTATTTACCTATCTTGTCGAGAGCGGCGGCAGCTCCTTTGGCATCTCCGTTGTCGATAGCAAGTTGAAATGCTTTCTTTCCTCCTTCTACGATCATGTAGCGATACCAGGATTTGGCCGCCAACTGGATGTTACCGACCAGCCGGTTGATCATACCGATATCGCGATAGGCCTGTGATTGGGAAACAGGTTCCGCTTGCCCTCCACATCCGTGCATGAGAAAAGTAACGAGTTCCTGGTCTTCAATTAATGGGCTTTCCATTTTCTTACTAACACAAAGCATCATCCGATTCTTTATTTCCATCTCCTTTGGTGATAACTGGAGAGCGGATTCACCCCGATCTTTGAACAGGGAGCGTTCGATGCGGTCGTAGGTTGTGTCTTTTTTCGGCATAATTTAGTCGTTGATGATTTGTTCTTTCATGTATTTATCAGCAAGTGGCTCGGCCGCCGGACTTCCGGCCTTGGCTAACTTGATCACAGTTTTTCGGAGTTCGAATTTTGTTTGCAGGCGTCCCTGATGGTATGCTTCGTAGATAGGAGAATGATGATGATTTCTGCAAATATCACAGAAGTAGCTGCGTTCACCGGCAGGCAGCGAAATTAGAATGGCGATTTCTGCCGGAGGCAACAAAGCTGCGGCCATCTCTCTGATTTGTTGCAAGGTTTCATCTGATAACTCCATTTCTATTCTAATATTTCGTAACTGATTGCTTGATTATATGCCTGCTCGAACATTTCCGAGAAGTAATTGAAATGCTTTCCGGAAGTGAAATAGAAGCCATTTTCCCAGCGGTGATTCTGGTTCAGGTTCGCGGAACCGGCAATACCGAACTGATATTTGTCATTTTCCACCAATAACACTTTTGCATGACAGGAGTCAATCCGTATGCGTGGTGTGATGTTGGAGGCAAACAGTAACAAGTCAAGCTTGTGCCGTTTTACCGTCGCATCGAGCAGGAGGGTCAGACCTGTAATTTTTTTCTCATCGGACAGGAAGAAGAGAGGGCGTAAACTGTCCTCTGAGATACTGAATGTAGCGATCCTTATATCCGCCGGTCCGATTTCAGATAAAAGAGAGGGCAACACTTCATGTATTGCCCAGTCTCCTTTGTGCATGAACGGTTCGATAGAACCGGGACACAAAGTAAAAGGAAAGTTATCCTGAAACCTTTTCACCTTGTTCTGCCGATAATTCTGCCGTTAAAGCGGCTAATTCAGTTTCGTATTTAGCAATCCGGTCGAGTGCGTTCTGCAGAACAGCCTGCTTTCCCTCTTTCTCGGCCCTCTCTGCGGCTGTTTTGCTGTTCGTAATGTTCTGCTTCAGACGTTTGATCTGACGGGCTATTTCGAAGCCTCTGACCACTGCATTTTCACTATACTCAGGACGTTTAGCATCAAGCTCTAAGGTTGCCTGTTTGCCTTCTGCGTAATCGTCAATCTGTTTCCAAAGTTTGCGACGTTCGTCGTCCAACTTGCAGAGTTCTTCTGCGAGGGGGTGACGTTCCTCTGCCGGGATATCCGGATTCGCAATATCATTATGGAGACTGGCGTACAGGGGAGCGATCTCTTTGATACGGGCGTATGCTTTACGTAAGGCAGGAGTGAGGGATTCTTCTGTTACGATCTTGACGCCTGGAGTGTTCAAGGCATCCAGTTCGCCCCGGATAGCGGAGAGCTCTTTCATTTTCTCCTCGAACTCTTCATTTAAAGTTGAGAGTTCGTCAGCATGATTTTCCGTGTCACTCTCAAGTTCGCTGATACGGTTATGCAGTCCGTCGATCTCCTCTTGGAGTCGGTCGATTGCCTCTTTCCGGATATCGGTTTCTTGAGTCCGTTGTTCATCATTCAGTGTTTGAACGATCAGGATCTCTTCGAATGCAGCCGGGTAAACAGAAGGAGCATCTTTTATTTCCCTGGCTATTTTAGTCAGTATATTGACTAATTGTGTAAAGTGGGGATCGAAAATGTGAGGATTCTCCGGTGCCTGGGAAAGATAGTTCCCATAGCTGCTCTTGGTGTTTGCCTTTGCTAAGGCGTTAAAGAGTTCCATACCGTCAGCGTACCTACGCTGACGGTTTGACAACCATTTTTCTAACTGTTCGTTTCTTGTCATAAAATATATGTATTATGTTAACCTCCGGGATTTGGAGCCGGTTTTAGGCCTGCAATGACTTCCATGTCGATTGGTGTCCCTAAAACAACAGCCGATTCATTTGCGTCACAAGTGGCTGTATAGGCAGTTCCCCGCTGATCGGCGGCGAGCTTACCACCATCAAAGGAGGGTGATACATCGGCATACATGCCCGGTTTACCCATCAGGAATTGTTGGCCGTCGGAATCTTCGAAGACGAAGTACCCCGGAGTGTTCTTGACAAGTGTACTGAAAGCATGCATTCCCGGAGTATTGCCGGGGAAGAAAAACTCTAAAGTCTGCTTAAAAGATTTTCCGTCCGTTTCGCCTTGAATTTCCGCTTTATAACCTACTTTCCCTTTTGTGGAATACAAGTAAATCGGCTGAGTATAGGTTCCGCCGCTTGGAAAAGTGAATGATCCTGAAGCGGTAATCAGGTCCTCATTCGTAGTAGGCTTTGCCGGAATCATTGGTACGGTTGAAGGAGCGTCATACGGAATAAAGAGCAGCCGTCCTTTATAACCTCCCATGTTGTTTTGCCCGATATTCCATTTTAACGGGGCAAATGCCGGACCGGCAGCCAGAACGGTTAAACCGTCTGATGTCAGAAGATGATGGCTGATCCAGTTTCCGGTATCCGGAATGGCCGCTTGTACTTCCGGAAACAAGAACAGGCAGCAGATAAGCAGGCATGAAATGCAAAGAATAAATCGTTTCATAATCAGGTAATTGTTTAGTTTATGTAGGGGAAGGTAAGAGTCCCTTCCCCCGGATTAGTTAAGTATAGGCTCCGGTAGCGGTGGCTACTTCACCGGCAACAACTGTAACCTGTGTATTTGCCGGTTTGGTCTTGCCATCGGCATCAGTGAACTCGATGGTGTATTTTCCCGGAGGAAGTCCAATGATGCATTGGCCGTTACCGCGTTTGGCAACTTTTCCCTGGATACTCCATTGGCCTTTGTCGGTGCCGGTGATGGCTACCTGCACTCCACCGGTTTTACAATAGTCGCCGGCCAGGTCGAGAGATTCGTTCTTCTGCTCGTTACAGCGGAAGACTTTCTCATGCCAGTCATTGATACGTGTATCGTATCCTGCCTGTAACCAGAACTGCCATTCGTTCGGGTCCTCGTAAATATCACGTATCTGGCAGAATTTAGAAGCCGCTTGAGTATTGAACGCCACGTCTATGTTACCAACTTTCTGAAGGGTCAGCCTGGAACCTTGGCCTAAAGCTTCGTGGGAGGAGACAATCAGGTTCGGACACATGGCGTCTTCCCGCAAGAGTTCAAGCATGCGTTGCATGGAAGGATATTCCTGCATGCGTAACTTATTACGTAATGCTGAACGGGCAGCTTTCAAAACGGTTTCAGCACACAAAAGCTGTGGTACACCGCCTATTGAAGAATGAAGGTAGGTGTTTGCCCCTCCGATCCATTCCACCAGATTCTCGTAAGCTGCATAATCTGTATCTGACGTTGGCGCGGCAAACTCTCCGGAAATAGCGAAATTACCACGGGCCGCATTTACATCGCCACGAGTGATCAGCATATCCATCTTGGTATAAATACCATCGAAAGCCCCGCCGGGTGAGTTGGAATCTTCATCCCGTTCGGCAGAGAACAGGCTATATACGATATCTTCCAAATGCGAACGTACCAGGGTAAATGCAACCTTGGTCTCCATCGGATGTTTTTTCGTAGTGTTGCTTACCGGAGTACCACCGATGATCAGCAGTTCGTTGTCATCGTACTTCTGGGAATTTTCTTTGGTGATGCAGACAACATCTTTCGGCTCGATGACTGAGGGTTCGTAACCTAAGAGTTTATCGACCAGTCCGAAGTTCTTTCCGATTTTATACGATTGCGTGCCACCGGCACGACGCCGCTCGTTGATACGTGCGTGTTTGCCTTGCAGGTCCATAACATTCAGCTTCAGTAGGTTTGCCACTTCGGTGAGGGTGGCAAACGGCAGCGCACGAAGTGCCTGGTCATAAATGACCAGTGCTTCGTTCAGCTTAGAGACATCAATTAGTTTATTTGCAGCCATTTGAATAGACTTTTTAATAGTTAAAGTTTAGGTTATTAATACAGGCCCTCAGCTTTTAATTTCTCGGTGATGGCTTGATAGTTTCCTGCGTTCTGGTCACAAAAAGCAGATAACTCTTCCTGGGTTCCGCTACCTTCAGGCTCTTGTTCAGGAGTCAGACCGGCATGCCCCGGTGTAGGACCGTTCTTCAGATTCTTCACTTGCTCTTCAAGTTGGGTGATTTTAGAATCCTTCTCAGTGATAGAGTTCTTGAGAGTACTGATCTCGTTATCCTTGCCGGATGTAGAACCGTTCAGCTCTGTAATCTTCGCGTTGGCAGAGTTAAGTTTCTCTTCAATATCGGTCTTAGCCTGTACAAGAGTAGCATTCTCTGTCTTTAATCGTTCCATTTCAGCATGGATAGAGTCCAGGTTTTCAGCAGACAGTTCGGTGGTTTCCGCTTTATCTTTTGAAATTCCCAGGAAAGAGAGGAAGCCGGTCCATGATGGTTTGTAATTCATTGCCTTTTCTTTTGGGATTGTTAATGCTGGCACAATATTCGTGTCCATACCCGCTGCCAGTAAAACGGAGGAGGAACGGTCGTATAAGCGCACGGCATGGGAATTGGCCGGGATATCCACGATGGAAGCCTCCATGATTTCTGCTTTGGTAACAGTTTCGCGTGTTTGTCCCGGAAGCAGATATTCTTTTTCGGAGGATGTGGCCAGGATACGTATACCAATACTTGCGGCCCGTAAGGTCCCTGCTTCGTATTTCGCGGCAATGGTCTTCGATAAATCGTCTACCTTGTCGAAAACAGGAATAGCAGAAAGCACGTCGTCCTCTATCTTGATATCGTCCCAATATCCGATTGCTTTGTAATCACACCATAGGGGTGATCCTTCATCACGGAAATGCCCATACAGCATCACCGGGTTGTCAATGAAAGCTTCAAGAAGAAGTCCAGCAGTAAGAACCCGGTAGCCGTACCGGTTGAGTGATGAATCTGATAAGATGATGCGTTTTTGGCTCATTGCACTTATTTTGTTGCAATGATACGGCTATATATAATGATGTCGAAGGACGGTTATAACTCTGTAACAGGTAGTGGAGGATAGGCACCTTTTCCGGAAAAAGTGGCTTCAATTCCGGAAAGGTCGGAGGCCTTGATTCCTGTTTTCTCTATCACGGTTCCCAGAAGCGGGTACTCTTTGCTTCCATACAATCGGATATTGCCATTCGCATCCTTGCATCTTACTACGCAACCACGTACATTGATAGTCCGCAGGATGTGAAGTTCTGAATCTGTCAGTCCTGTGCGTTTCAGGCGGATGGTAAGGGTCTGTTTGTATAGCGTACCGGCCTGAGTGTCGTCCGCTTCCACATCTGGAGAAACTCCCATATAGGTGATAGGCAGGTTTCTCCAGGTATTGGGCCGGTGAAGGCTGATAACGGCTGAGTGATTGATGACTGAAAATAAACTTATTTCATCCGTGAACAGGAAATCTGCCTGAATGACTCCTCCGATATTGTTTGTATTCATATTCTGTTGATTTACAATATACTATCTGTGATCCTCTCTCTTCGAACATTTTTCACTCAAAAAAAGGACATTTAACTACGCTTACTCGATGAATTATTCTCGCTTTTTATAGCTCCTTTTTTCTTTTCTCCTCACTTTTGCCCTCCAACGCTGGTAGTGTTTGAGAAAAGCTTCTTCCGTAAGAGAATCAATTCCATACCTGCGCATGAAGAATTGCACTCCATCAATGTATTTGATTCCATACCGGTGCTTCTGTTCGTCCAGGTATTCATGCAACTCCGCCCACATCATCAATTCTATTTTCCGGGAAATGATCACCTGGGAGCGAAGTCCTAAATAGTTGTAGGTCACTGGCGATTTACCTATACTTCGTTCAGGCAGACAGATTTCTAAATTACCACGATCAACCGGAGCTTCCGACGGTCTCTTCTGAAGAAGGTCGAATATTACGTGATAGATATTCAGGTTATCGGGAAAACGGACCGGATCAGAGGTCAGGTTACAGTATTTGCCGCGGATATACTCACATAGATGCGGAGGAACTTCGATTTTGGTAGTTATCATTTAGGTCATAGAATGGTTTACGCTAATATACAAAGTTTTGCGGACATAAACAAGACTTTCCGGAACAAACTAATCCCCCTTGCAAAAACGGTACTCCTTTTTTGTGCAACTGTGTAAATCGTGCAGTATTATCATATAATGTGTTGATTATAATTGGTTTATGTCTGCACGAAACATGGTACGTTTTTGTACGATTGGTTCATTGTGCGTACAAAATACAATTTTGTGCAATTTAGTACGAGGCGTACGTTTTTGTACGAAATTTGTGCTCTGTTTAAATATTTGATTTATAGTGTAATAAATACCGAATTGCACCTTTCTGCACGAAAGCACAAAAATATTCTATATTTTTAAGGTAGTCTCTTTTACAGAAGAAAGAAAAAATAAAAATAATATATAGACACCTCGTTGCCGGCTTTACTTCGTCTCAGGCACAGTTGTTCAAAACGTTCTTCTAAGCAAAAGGGGGTAAAGGGGGAACGACCGAAAAAACAAAGCCGCGATACGCTGATGCGTACCGCGGCCGGATAAATGTTCCGACTTGTGCTATCGCAAATCATTCGGATAAAACACTTGAGATACCAACTCGTACTCACGGGGCAGTGACTTCACACCTACACAAACACATATACCTCTTGCTGCAAGCTCATACAGCCGTTGTGTTGTGACGATAGAACCCCGGAAATGATAGTTACTGCAAAGCACAAAATATGCAGTTGCGAGGTCAAAGGAATAAATGTCCTTGCTTATGATCTTAAGCGCATCGGACGGAATCTTGGCAAAACCTAAACGGACGGCCAGGCGTGCGATCAACTGCTCACGCTCGACGGGATCAGGAGATATGACTACGAATATTTTATTCTCTTTTTTTATCATTATAATGTTGTGTATATCAAATAAAAGACGTATCTTTATAGGGTAATAAATTGGGATAATATACTCCTATCGTCGTGAGTAGAAATGAACCCAGGGTTTGGATTTTACGAACTTCGCGCACCGGCGAATAATTGTATAATCATCCGAGAACTCAAGTAATGCATCCGTTAACTCTTTCTGTTCCGTCTCTTCCTGAATAATCCAACATGCACACTTTATAAACAAGTCATAGGAGGACGCCTCACAGTGATCCATTACACGAATACTTCCGCATTCCGGAATGCTATCCAGGAGCAGATACACTGCGTTATAAAAGCGATTAAAGCGCTCCGGATTCTCTTTGTATACGGATATCAATTCGTTAATATTGGTCAGTTTAAAAGAAGATAGGTTCATGGCATGTCATTTTATGGATTATAACTCAATTTTTGCTCAGGTTCCGGAGGGAGTGGGGGAGCATCCCGCTTGGGATCGAGCATTTCAATACTTTCGGCTACGATTTCAGAAACGGTTCGCTTCTGCCCGTCATTTGTTTCATACTTCCGGGTTGTGAATCTGCCTTCAATATACAGTTTGCTCCCTTTGTGGGTGTACTTCTCAATGGTTTCCGCCAATCCCCTCCAGGCTACGACGGGTATCCATTCGGTTCTCTCCGGAATCGTTTGACCGGCTTTGTTTGTATAAGCACGCTCTGTACATGCAATAGAAAATTGGGCTACTTTGATACCGGCTTCAGTGGTACGGACCTCGGCATCACGTCCCATGTTGCCGATAAAAATACATTTGTTTACACTCATTGTTTTTATGTTTAAGTTAGAAAACGAGTTTACCTGTCGGTTGTGGTAACCGGCTATTATCTTCTTCCGGGATAGGTTGGGCTCCGGTTCCTACCGTAAAGTACTCTACACCTCCGGATTTATCATCTACAACCGCCTTCCCGTCCTTATCGACTTGAAAAGGTTTTCCGGTTATACTGTCATATTTGTGAGGATTGAATACATAACCTTTCCATGCGCAATACATTATAAATTTCTTCTTAAATGCAGTTGGTGATACAAACTTTCGTTGCTGATTGTCGTATTGGCAAAATGCGTCATATAAATCTTTCCGGGGTAAACGGACATTGAGATGCTCTTCTCCGGAGAAGTATTCATCAGCCCAGGAGATGAGGGTTTCACCCATTTCCTGACGCAGCTTTCTTTGCTCTAACCTTTCGCCGGGAGCCTGGACAACGCCATAAGTCAAATACAATTGGACGCAATTGGCCAACAGGTTCCAGGTAAGATTCCATTGTTCAAAATCCCACTCCGAGAAGAAGAGGACCCCGAAGTCGTCAACCGGCTTATGGGTATCGTTATAGAAATCGGAGAATGCAAGCAGCCACTGGCGGTCCGTGTAACTTGAACCACTGCCACGGATGGCATGGTTGGTAGCAATATACATTTTGGGTGATCGCGCAAATGGTAAAGTGATCCTTCTACCTCCTTTATAATTTACTGACCAATCCCCGGTAATGTTGGGGAACAGAAATTCAAAGTTGAAGTTTTGTAACACGTCGTCAATAAAAACGAGTTTAGTGTTTTCCTGAATGTCATTCCATACAAATTGATCATTAAAAAGATCAGAGCGTTTTCCGGGAATATAGGCTGTAGGAATGATATTACGCATCAATTCCCCTACAAGTGATTTCCCGGAACGGCCGTTACTTTCTCCTACTTCAGATTGCTTGCCATCCATGCCGATGACAGCTCTGGCCACATTATTGTCTTTCGCTTCCATAACCATGTATCCGATTGCACACAGTTTACTAAGGAGATGGATACGATTTTCATTCTCTTCTTCCGGCTCTATTTCTTCAGCAGATTTTCGCCAGGTAAAGTTACTGGTGTTGATCAGGAACTGGAGGTAATGGGATTTCTTACCGGCCTCTGAAAGTTCATAAGTAAATGTGTTATCTTGCCGGCTAAAAGTAACCAACGGTTTACCCAGATATTTGGCCGGTGTCATTTTACGTTGCTCTTCCCAGATGTGGTGTGTGATATTCTCGTAACCGAGTTCGCTTACAGAGTCTCTTGTGACCAGCCAGCAATTTTTATCAAAATAGAAATATTGGGATTCCCGGTTGGGTTTAACGAAATTGGGCTGAATGAATTCAAGCAGGGATAACTTGTCCGGACCCACATATTGAGACACGCCTTTAATCAACATTTCATTTACCTCAGTCTTGCAATTATGCTTGGCAAACTGAAACAGGTAGTCACGGGCATCAGAGGCATCGATAGCACGAACGACAGGCGGTTCAAGGTGAATGAACTGATAACTCTTATCAATTCTCCGAAGACGTCCGAATCCTCTGTTTTGCAAGAAGTTTTGTGAGTTGACATAGCAGAACTCATATTCAATACGTTCATGTTGGCTACGATCATATTTTGTGACTTCTCTCCAGAACTTTTCATCATCGTCAAAAGGTTGTGCCAAGATTACTTTTCCATGTTCGTCAAATTTCCATCGATATCGGCCGAATAGGAACTCCGGCAGGTTACGCAGGAGGTCGGCATGACGCTCGGCAAAGACTTCATGAGAGTGGAGTCCCCATAACTCCTGCAATTTATGATCTGTCCAGGTAGTTACCTTGAACATCTCAACGTATTTACCCAAACCTTTCTTTTCATTACATGCAAACTCGATATCGGCGGCCAGCTCTTCTTCCTTTCCACGCAGAGAATTTGCAAGCAGATCATCAAGGCCTTTGTCTCCTGCTTCGTTCTTATTAATGTGTCCGACGAATATTTCAACGAAGATGTTCCGGTTCTTGAGAGAACGCATATATTCTTTGAAATTTTTTGCTGCATAGAAAAAACAGCGGGGACGCTTTTCGACCTGATCATTGATCCGGATATTGGAGCTGATATCGTCCCAGTCCGAATCAAAGATAAAAGCAACCTCCTGTACCTCACAGGTAGAGATGATCTTCACCAGGTCTTCCGGAAGGGCACCGTAAAGACCGAGATTCTGTATACCGCTGACTGCGATTGAGGGGATACCGTGCTTACATGCTTTCTCCGCTTTCTTTTCACCTTCCTGAATATAGAGACGGGGTATCTTTGTCTTTGACTTATAGAGACTGCGTATACGCTCCGGAATATAGATCGGAGTACCGCTGCCACGCGGGGATTTGTATTTGTAAGGTTTACCCTCTTTATCAAGGTGGGCATCCGGAAACTGCCATCTGATACGATAATATTCTTGAGGAGTACCAACGTCCCTTCTTTTATTATCTTTCCGGGTGAAGACAACCGGCATTCCTTCCAGATCATAATATTCAATGATGACATCATCTCCCTTAGTGGTTAACATTCCTCGTTCATCAATAGTACCAGGACGGAAAGTACGTTGTTCGAATATACTTTGTGTATCTCCTGTCTTATAGACCTTTGCTGTGACATCCTCAAAGGTAAGACCTGATTCTGCCAGCATCCTGGCACAATAACTGTCGACATCGATGCCTTTGGCAGCCTTGCTGCCTTTTTTCATCTTTTTTGCCGGCTGTTTCTTGATGGCCGGACGTTGATCAAGAATGACATTGAATTTTTTGGCAAGGTATTCAAGAGCATCATTGAAGGTCATTCCTTCAGCAGACATTAGGAAAGAAACCGAATCTCCACCTTTCAATTCATTGCATCCAAAGCACTTAAAGACTTGTTTGGCCGGACTAATTGAGAGTTTCTTTGCGGCTTTGCACCGGGGACAATCGCAATTGTAATTCACTCCGGAGCGTTTGAGTTCATGGAAGTCTTGTGCAACATCAAGCAAATGTCCTGTGGCAGCATCTTTGATACGTCTTATCTCATCATCATTAAAATACATAGTTCAAGGGATTAGTTACATGATCAGTTCTGTTTCATTGATTCGGGGTCAAATGAAACCATTTACAATGGATTGGCAGAGGACTGTTTATGGGAGATCGTACTCTTCAGTAACGGATTCGTTTATCACGCTCTGCAGAAGCTCCGGATCTTTATAGAGGAAGAGGACTTTAACCATACCGTCCTTTACAACTCCCATTTCCATCTCAATTTCAAAATCGTTTTCGTGGACCTTATCTACGATCCGGTCTACGACTTGTTTATCTAATTCGATTATATCTATAAACATAGGTTTTCCTTCCTTATTTATTTAGTTTGAATTAATAAATCGGCAAATCATATCCTTGCTGAATAAGGTATCTTATAGATTTCATGCTTAGTTCTCTACTCGAATGATACCTGCTATCAACACCTTCTTCATGATAATGAAACATAAACTCTTTGCAGTTTAAGAAAAAAACAAGTTCCCTACTTTTTACATTATCTTCTTTTCTCCTCGAATAATGTATAAGAAATACAGTATCCGAAAACATTGTATTGCAAAAGTCCTTAGTAATTGGAGGATTCCAATAATCTAAACTTGGACAGCAGCCTTCAATTTCAATTATTTTCAAAACATCTTCTTCTGCTATACTCATTAATCCTTTATTGCCTATAGTAATTTGCTTCATTTCTAAACTGTTATACGTTAATACCTTGCTTCTTATAGTACTGGGAAATCTTCTCTTTTTGCTCTTCGATTTTCAGATCAAGTTTAGCAACACGATTAACGAGCCTTTCCCGTCTGGTTTCAAGCTCTTTCAGTTTAGCAGCTTGTTTTGTAATTAGTCTCATTCTTCCTCCTCCTGTAGATATAGTTTCATACCCTTTTTAGTTAGTCCCAATGTATGTGTATCATCAGCCCATTCATTAGCCACTTTTATAGAATCCGCAGGGCAACCATAGGTAAGCCTTACTTCATATTCACCACCTGGAGAAATACTATCATCTCCATATCCAGCGACCAACTTGCTATCAAAAGCCATCAGATTACCATAGTTATTGGCAAAGTAAATACCTGCCTCTTCACACCCCTTATATGCTTTCTTTAGCTTGTTAAAAGCCTTTTTTTGCTCGGCTGTTAGTTCACAGACCGGATATAATCTATCATCCATAATGTTCCTAATTTGTTAAGAGCCTCATGATGGGTGAACATCTATTTAATTGCCGGATTCCTGCCGGTCCATCCGTTATTGGCTCGTTTCTGTACTGATTTGAATTATAATAATTTTCTCATTTCTTGTTCGAGATACACAACATCTTCCGCTTTAAATCCTTCACAGTTTGCGAGTATGGGACAAACGATTTCAATAGCTTTTTTCTTCATTTCTTCCCTACCTTTTTCACGAGCACCTGACTCTACCAAGCAAATAAGTTCGTCAAGGGTAGAATAATCCCAATTGTCACCATCCAGTATTTTATTATATAACTGGTCAAATTTTTCTTCATCCATATTGATTCCTTCTATTCTGTTATTCGTTATTTGGATTATAGTTAATCATGTGTTCAAATGCCTTTGTACGGGCATCGTAAGCAATCATAGTAGATTCGTGAACAATATCAAGCTGCTGCTCATGTGACAAACTACTGATTTTCGGATATAGCCGTTTATATACCTCTATCGCTGTTAATAGCATGGTATCATCTTCCCCTACTCCGTGATATGTGTCATATATCTTTTGGAAAATAAGAGCTTGTTTTATAGGTGTGGAGCTCAGTTTTCCAACTCCTATATATTTCTCGATAGATTTATTCATTACTGTTTAGTTAGGAATTAAGCTTTGATAAAATAAAATCAGCTAACTCTTGCGTTTCTTTTTCGGTTTCTTGTTCTTGAACTTGACAAATGAATCTCTTTATATTAAAGAAAGTACCATCAAATGAACCTTCAATAATATAAGTGCCTTTACGATCTGTCTCTTTTACAAATTTTGTTTTCATTTTTTATTTGTTGTACGTTGATATTCTGTCTTCTATATTATCTCCTTCCTCCTCGAGCTGGAGCATTGTAGGTAATTTGATATTTTTTTCGCAGCATTTCTATGTACTCAGGAGTTACATTTTGCGGAGCAACAAGTACATGTGTGCGGTTATCAAGGCGAACCATGACCTTATGTTGCTCTTTTTGTGCAGATTGCATGCGCATTTGTGCGATAACTTCCGGATTCTCGTTTGTAAATAGATTAGCTTTCTGTCTCTTTGTTCGACTTGGAGACGGGCTTGGTGAATGTACTGTTTTCATAATGATCAAAATTAGTGTGGGCTTCCGGGAATCGAACCCGGCTTCAATGATTTTACATTGATATGCCTCCTTACATCAGGCCCATTTTGCCGGGATTCACATCCCGGCTCTTTTGTGTAACAAATCCCTAACCAGGGGCTTTAACCCTACGTGTGTCCTTTCACACGGCATTAAAAATGAATAAATCAATTAAACTTCTATGCTTGAGAAAATAAAGTATAACATATAACCGGATTCGCACCGGGCACATTCCTTATATGTGCTTTTAGTTAATAATATATGGTTGATATATAGAAGTTTCGTGTCGACGGATACGATACTCTGTACGTGGTCTTCTTACTCTTTGCATGGTATATGATATATTTGTTACTGTTGTCACTTCTCCAAGGGAAAACAAGAGTAAGATAACTCCTGCTGTACATTGCCTGGCAATAGGAGATAGATCAAAACTAATTCCGTAATTAGTGCAGAACCACCATGCCCCCAACTCAGTCACTTTACTTAAACCTAATTTTGTTTTTGCATTTCGGAGAGTATTGTCAACAGTGCTCCAACTCACATGGAAGAAATCAGCTACTTCTTTATAAGAAGCTCCCCAAGCAATACGTTCGATGAACTGTTTTTGGCGTTTACTTAGAATGGCATTACGGTTCATAATTTGATCTCTGTAATTTCCCAACAATTTTCAATACCATATTTTAGAAATACAGTCTCAACAGCTTCAACTACTTCTATGCTGGGAGAAGTTATACCTTTAAGTTTATTGTACCAAGAGGTTCGATTATTGATACTAAAGACACTATACAGTTCCTTTTTTAAACTTTCAATCTGCCCTAATGGCACCCTTTCATATGCTTTTTTAAAAGAATAGCGTTTTTTCGCTATTGTCATTTGTTTATTCATCGCTTACCTTTGTATCTTTATGATTTACGTCCGCAAACATATATATAATATTTCAAATTATGAAATATTTAATTGAATAAATTGAAATACAATTTCATATAATTATATAAAACTCTGATAATCAATTCATATATTGAAACATGAAAAAGAAAAAAGAAACTCCAATGCATCCCGTTGTGGAAAATATCCGTAAAATAATTATGGATAAAGGAATTACCCAAGTTGCTGCATCTGAACTTGTGGGTACTTCTGCATCTCAAATGAGTAAAATTTTGAATGGAGAAGTACAAATTAGCATTTGGCAGATTTCAAATTTTGCAACTAATCTTGGAATGGAGATAATAGACGTATTTACATATCCTAATAAATATGTAAAAGCAGAAGACAGGAATGATAATAAAGAACCTATTGAGGCAGTTCTCCAAATTAAACTCAGAAAAGATAAAAAAGATCAAGTACTGAAGTTGATATTCGGAGAACATAACTTAGAAATACTTAATAAATAATGAGAAAACAAGAACTTTTTACTTCAATAGATTTATCTTCTGAACTGCAAGTATCAGGATTAAATATAAATACGGTTTTTAGTTATTACAAAATGGGAATTTGTGAAGTAACCATAAAGGAAACCGATAGTAATGATGAAGAAAACTTTCTTGCTCCTGCTTTTACAGCCAATGAAATATTAGCTTATATTCCTACTTCTCTATATTTAGGAGATGAATTTTATATTGGAACAAAAGTGTTCCAAGAAGATTATTATGAAGGGACTGAAGTTCCCAAGGACAGAGAAGATATAAAGTTGATTATTGAAAAAACAATAGATGATACCTATTTTAAATATATTATTTCATATTTATATCCGGATAAATGTGGGAGGGTTGGCATAATGCAAGAAAATGGAAAAATTTTGTATTTATACGGAAGCGGTTTTTACTTACCTGAAGCAATTGGTAGATTCTATTTATTACTGAAAAACAATAAATTAGTAGAATAAATTGATGTTTAACATTAATCCTTACAATAAACTATTGGAGCAAAATTTACTAATGGCTCTTTTTAGAAAGAAAATCACTAACATTTATTCCAAACGAATTATGAATCAGAGTTTAGCATATTGGCTTCGGAATCACAACGTAAAGGCAAGTAGTCTGTAAAAAGACTGCTTGCCTTTCGTCATTTTTCTGGCTATCAGACACTTAGTACTATATCGTTTCAGATCAAAATCGTGCGAATTTCTTCAAAAAGGTAGAAAACATGCCCCAATAGGGGCATGGTAGAAAGAATTTAGAAAACAACTAAAGTAGTGGATGGAAACAAGTAAAGCCATCTGGATGTTATATAACCAATATTAATGAAATACTAACTATTAACTACTAAACCATGTGTTTTCATAATTCAATGTCTGCCAAAGCTATAAAACTGGCTACACGTTACGGACGAAAATCTGATATCATTGAGATATATCGGGATGTTCTTAACGAACAATATCACATTAACGCCTTTAACTTTCCCAAATATCCGATTATCACTGCATCTGATGAGATACAGGTATTCAATTGGGGACTTATTCCCTTTTGGGTAAAGACAGAAGAGGATGCTGAAGAGATGCGTAAAATGACCTTAAACGCAAGAGCAGAAACAATATTTGAAAAGCCGTCGTTTCGTGAATCTATAATGAGGAAAAGATGTATCGTTCCCTCTACTGGATATTTTGAGTGGAGACATGAAGAGAGTAAGAAGACTCCTTATTATATTTATGTTAAAAATGAATCCATCTTTTCAATGGCAGGCATTTATGACATCTGGACAGATAAGGAATCGGGTAGGCAGCATGCTACTTTCTCCATCATAACGACTGCTACAAATTCGTTGACGGATTACATACATAACACTAAACACCGAATGCCGGCTATTTTGTCACCGGAAGATGAAGAACAGTGGCTGAATCCTGAATTATCCCGCGAGAATATTGAATATTTCTTTAAACCATATTCTTCAGATGAAATGGGGGCATACCCGATAGGTAATGATTTTATAAAGAAAATGCCAACGGACAAAAGTATTTTGCAGCGGGCATAAAGTTGGTGTATGGCTTCCGGAATATTATCAGATTGGTATTTTATCACTTTTTTTAACGGAAAAATAACTATCGTTATTGACTTTTCAAAAAAGTCAAAAGATGAAAAAATATATTGTGTTTACATAAGATTCGTGTTACATTTGAACGATAAACAATTAAAAAACACAATAACCATGAAAAAAATTATTTTATTACTTGCTTTATGTTTTACCGCAAATAATTTCTTTGCGCAGACTACTGATCCGAATCAACTGAAGAATGAAGGTAATGACGCTTTGAATGCAAAAAATTATGCTGTTGCTTATGAGAAATATAGCGAATACCTGAAATTAACTAATAATCAGGACTCTGTTACTGCATACAACTGTGGCGTATGTGCGGATAACATAAAGAAATATAATGAAGCTGCCAACTATTTTGATATTGCAATTAAAAAAAGGTACAACTTAGCAAATGCATATATCGGTAAATCGGCTGCCTATCGTGATATGAAGAATAATAAGGAGTATATTGCTACATTGGCAGAAGGTATCAAAGCTGTTCCAGGCAATGCAACGCTTGAAAAGCTATATGCAATATACTATTTAAAAGAGGGGCAGAAATTTCAGCAGGCAGGCAATATTGAAAAAGCAGAAGAGAATTATAAACATGCAACTGACGTGAGCAGTAAAAAGTGGAAGACTGATGCTTTATATAGCTTGGGAGTTTTGTTCTATAACAATGGAGCAAGTGTTCTGCAGAAAGCAACTCCTTTAGCAAATTCGAACAAAGAAAAATATGCTTCCGAGAAAGCCAAAGCAGATGCAGATTTCAAAAAAGCCGTAGACTACCTGGGAGAGGCAATTACCTTGTCACCCAATAGAACTGAAATCAAACAGATGCAAGATCAAGCAAAAGGAATGATAAAATAAAAAGATTATCCTAAAGATAGAAGAGAATGGGGTTGCTAAAATCAGCAACCCTATTTTTTTGTATGCATCTGTTTTTTATTGTAAGTTTGTCACTTGAACTAAACAGTGAAAAAAAGAATGATGCAATCCTATAGTAAAAATGAAGCTATCGACCGTATAAATAAACTGGCCAAAACAGGAAAAGCGTTTCTGTTTATTATAAACTATAAACAAGATTGTTCTTTTGTAGAGCAGATAGATAATATAGACCCGTCTGAGCTTCTTTATAATCTGAATGGCTTTAGCAACTGTACGTCTGTACCTATACCTTTACAATCTCCTATAACATGGAGGCCGACCCCAATATCGCTTGTACAATATAAAACTTCGTTCGATATTGTACGCAGAAATATTCTGGGAGGAAATAGTTTTTTAACGAATCTCACCTGTATAACTCCGGTCGCTACAAATTTAGGATTGGAAGATATTTTTTATCATTCTCAAGCTTTATACAAACTTTGGCTGAAGAATCGCTTTGTCGTTTTTTCCCCAGAGATATTCATTCGTATAGAGAATGGGAAGATTTGTTCTTATCCTATGAAAGGAACAATGGACGCAACTTTACCTTCCGCCTTGGAGGTATTGATGGAGGATGAAAAGGAGGCGGCAGAACATGCCACAATTGTTGATCTGATACGGAATGATTTGAGTATGGTGGCAGATTGTGTAGCTGTAACCCGTTATCGCTATGTAGATACTCTCCATACAAATCACGGCCCTATTTTACAGACCAGTTCGGAAATCAGTGGGATTTTGCCGAAAGATTATGTTTCCTGTTTGGGAGATATTCTTTTCAAGCTTCTCCCTGCCGGTTCCATTACGGGAGCCCCAAAACATAAAACGATGGAGATAATAGAACAGGCGGAAAATTATGATAGAGGGTTTTATACTGGCATTACCGGATACTATAACGGAAAAAAGTTGGATAGTGCCGTCATGATTCGTTTCATTGAAGAACAAGATGGAAAAATGTTTTTTAAGAGTGGAGGAGGGATTACCTGTAAAAGTGACTTAGAAAGTGAATATAATGAAATGAAGCAGAAAGTTTATGTGCCAATTTATTGAAACAATACATATAGAGAGAGGAATAATATATAATCTGGATTATCACACGAATCGGATGAACCGGACACGTGCAGTTTTCTGGCCGGAACAGCCAGCGTTAGAGCTATCAAAATACCTTTATCCTGTATCAAGCGAAGGAGTGATGAAGTGCAGAGTAATCTATGGTCGCGAAATAGAGGAGATTACATATACGTCTTATCAGATACGTCCGGTACATTCTTTACAGATTGTTTATTCGGATGATATCGATTACACTTACAAAAGTACAGATCGGAGTGTAATTAATGAACTTTTCGCTCGCAGACAGGAACAAGACGACATACTAATTGTCAAGAATGGACTTCTGACAGATACATCTATAGGTAATATTGCTCTTTTCGATGGAAATGAATGGTATACCCCAAAACAGCCTCTCCTTAAAGGTACCCGAAGAGCATCATTGTTAGCTATGAATCTAATCAAGGAAAAAGAAATAACCGTAGAGCGGTTGTTTGAATACTCTCAAATCTGTTTATTCAACGCAATGATCGACTTTGGTAAGATAAAGATTGATGTCAATCAGGATCTCATACGGATATAACGATTATTAACAAGTTTATTTCTGGTCTGTTTGAACAAAACCTCTTTGGGGCATGTTATATAGATGTGTTTTTCATAGTATTAGATATAAGATTAATTAAAGAGATTGTACCAGCTTGTGATAAGT
>ERZ808035.234-NODE-234-length-60978-cov-7.247040_pt1 | contig 60978 bp, 45 predicted proteins | sample MGYA00380189_ERZ808035 | MGnify/ENA primary metagenome ERZ808035 (study PRJEB31490, sample SAMN06133407) | mouse gut metagenome | isolation source: M5_1 | host: mice | place: China: Chengdu | collected 2015-05 ... | reverse complement strand
CGCACTGGCAGAAGCCGAAAATATCTAAACAACCATCTTGCTTTTCATCAGGCCAGCGTGCTGCGGTGGTCTGTTTGTGGTACTTATTTTTCAACCTGTATAAAATTTTCAAAGTTCACAAATTTCTGCTTGACTTTTTATTTGCAGACTTAAATTTCATCTCCCTAGATGTTCAATAATGTGCTCGCAAACCGTAATACATCTATTTTGTTAATCGGTTTACTGTTACCTACCACATTTGCGCTCAACGCTCCCGCCACATTCCCAATAAATGTTCCTATCTCTATAGGCGCACCTACTGCTGCATATAAACAGGCGGCTGCTAAAAATGCATTTTCTGCCCCCATAGTATCCTGAACCACCAATGTAAACGCAGGGCACTCACAAATTCCTTTTTGTTCAATTCCATAGGCACCATTGGATCCTCTTGTAACCCAGCCGGCAGCATTTAACCGCTTGCACAACTTTTGCAGTTTTTCTTTCTCTGTCTCATAGTAATCTGTATAAATAATATGCAATTCCGCGGAATCAAGTAAAAAATAGTTTAACTTTTGGTATTTTGTAATTAAATTTGGTTTTATATTTGACGAATCCGTAAAACATTTTACTGCTAAACATTTGGCCTCCTTCTCAAGATACTCTATAATATTACGATCAAACAATCCATAACCATAATCACATGCCACTACCATATCATAATCTTGAAGAACCGCTTTTACCCTATGCAGCAGATTTTGTCTTTCTTCCACACCATATTCCGGTATTTCCGGCAAATTATTAACTGCAAAAATTTTTCTGTATTCATCTCGCTTTTCATTTTTCGTCAGGAAATATTGTTTCTCCAATATCGGAAATTTGTCACTATATATCAAGTCCAGCCCTAATTCTCCAGACAATTCGTCCTTTGCTCTTTCTAATATCTCTGTATTGTTTCCACCAATCGACAAAAACGATACATTCTTTACAAATCCGGCAATATGCCTGGCCGTTGCCAAAGCACCTCCCCAATAGCATTCCGATTTCTGCATTCTGGCCGAATATACTCTGTCTTTATTCAAAACACCTTGTATAAAACAATAGGTATATTTATCTATTATCATTTCTCCTATGACTAATACTTTCATGGTACCGATTTTCTCAGCATATGAACGTATATCATCCATTGAATACTTTTGTGTAAAATCAGATATATAAGATTTTACCTCGCTCGGCAAACCTCTTAGGGCATTGTTAATCAATTTGGTAGAACTATATTTTTGTCCGTATGTAAAAGCTATCCTGCCACCGTGTTTTTCGACCAGCTTTTGCTCTCCCGTAATCGCCCCTGTAATATCGTGATAAGACTCTTTATACTCTTCTCCCTTTACATAAATGTCAGGTTCCACAGTTTCCACAATATCGTCCACCGTGAACCCTTCGGAAAGCATTACATAATCTATATATTGAATCGCCTCCAAAAATTTCAATCTCATCTCATCATCAAAATAAGGACGCCCCGGACCCTTGCGTACATATTTTTCAGATGTAATGGATACAACCAATACGTCTCCCATTGCTTTGGCTTGTTCAAAATGCAATATATGCCCCGGATGCACCAAGTCAAAAACCCCATGACATAATACTATCTTTTTCTGTTCAGCCCGTAAGTCTTTCTTTATTTGCAAAAATTCCTTTTTAGTAACAAACTTTCCCACTACTCTCTCCCATTATTACGCAAGTATTATATTCCACTCACTAACAGAATCTAAATCTTTGGCAATATAATCGGCATTTAGTTCTTTGTAATTATATCCTACCCCTAAAGATTTCATGCCCGCCCTTTTAGCTGCCTCAATCCCGACCGTCGAGTCCTCAATTACCAGACAGAACTCAGGCTTCACGCTTATCTTCTCACAGGCTTTTAAAAAAATCTCTGGATTCGGTTTCGAATTCACAACATCTTTTCCACATACAACAGCATCTATATAGGGTTCTATATTTGCCTTTTTAATAATTTGTGGCGCATTGCTACTGGAAGAACCAATTGCAATTTTCAATCTACTTTCTTGCAGCATAACAAGTGCCTTTATTGCTCCCGGCAGCAAAACATTCTCCTCAGATATGGATAGCATTTCCTGATAGTATCTATTTTTCCTATCAGACAGTTCTTTCTTTTCAGACTGCGTATATATAGTATCTGATTTTTGCAGAAGAATTTCTAAAGAATCCATACGACTGACCCCTCGCTGTCGTATGTTATCTTCAATGCTATAATCGTCAATCCCTATTTCATCTGCCAATCTTTTCCATGCTATAAAATGTAGCTTATCTGTAGATACAAGCACTCCGTCCAAATCAAAAATTACGCCTTTAATCATCCTGCATCCCTTTACTATTTCCCCTGCGCCATCCAAATTCTGGTCGTATAAGGCACTTTAATATATTTACTTCCTTTCGCCTCCACTACTTTCCGAATCTCTTCATTGATGGCGTCAAATTTATCCTTAGACTGGCGCTGCACCGTCCCATGTGACTTCCATCCTTCTATAAAATCCTCCGCAAGAATCTCATGCAGCACGGTCCCCTCTACATAAACCACTTCACCGAACAGGCCGCTCTGATTGATCACTTCCGTCTGGTCTTCCCTTCTGGTTCCGTAATTATAATCTGCAATTTCTCTTTTCAAAATGTCCTCAATCTCTTTTTGAAGGGGATCATTCAAGTCCCTGTGATTCCACATACAGGCAAACCAGCCTTTTTCTTTGAGAATCCTTTTTGCCTCCTGCAGCGCTTCCTGACGGTTGCAGACATTAAAAGAAGATCCAAAAGTTACCAGGTCGAACGCGCCCGCCTCCATTCCCGTGTGTTCACCGACGCCCTCAAACCATTTAACCTTCTCATATGCACTTGTTCTTCTGATCCCGTTTGCGCGCATCGCATCGTTAGGCTCTACCGCACTGACATGCAGCCCATACTCCGCCAGTTTAAGTGTCAGGTGCGCTGCCCCCGCTCCCACGTCGCAGGCGCTGTCCCCCGCTTTCACACCGGCAATTTCAAGCATTCGGTCAATCGCTTCCTGTGCATAATCCGGGCGTTTCAAATATGCCTCAGCCAGTTCTGTGTAATCCCATTCTGTTTTCATGATTTTCCTCCCTTTTTACCTTATCTCCGCCACAGAAACATTGCAAAAATGATGCTTTACCTGATCGTATATCACCTCTTACAGCTCTGCACTGTCCATGACCTTGAGCGGTAAGGAACTTCTATTTCATCAAATTCTGTTATAATCGTCTCTATTTTCCTAAGTATTCTTTGAAATCCTTCTTCGCCTGCCTGTACCTGAATATCGTTTACAGACCTCCACGTATTCATATATCTCTCTTTGCTCATGACTTCCACATGGGGCGCCTCCGCAAAAAGAATGTCTTTAAAATATCCACCGGCTAGCAATTTTTCCTTCATTTCTTCCGTCGAAACCGATTTCCCGGAAGACACTCTCTTCATCATCGGCACCTCTGCATAAACGATTTCTTCTATCCGTTGATGCAGTTCACTGCTCTCGATGTCCCTTGGGTTCCAGATTGCAGTAAAAAAACCGCCCGGTACCAGAATCCGATAAAACTCCTTCACCGCCAACTTACTGTCAGCCCAATGGAAGGATGAACCCATCAGTGCCCATTTTACACAATTATCCTCAAGCCCTGTTGTTTCTGCATAACCTTCAGACCAGGAGAATACCCCCCCCCATAATTTTGGGCAGCTTCCGCACGCATCGCCGCATTCGGCTCCACAGCAAAACCACAGAGTCCGATTTCCACCAGGTTCTCTGTAAGCTTACCGGTTCCGGCGCCTATATCTGCCACTTTTCCCTCTCCAACCATGTTAAAAACATGGTTTTTCAGACACTCCAATACCACCTTGGAATATCCCGGTCTGTTTCCATAGAATTTAGCCAGTTCAGTAAAATCTCCGTGTTTCATTTTTCCTCCATCCTGAAACATACTGTGTTAAAATATGCTTTTCTTACGCAAAAACTGCCATCACATCCCGATGCAATGACAGTCAACATTTCCATACCTATATCGCATCCATGCAGCTTTTCTCATTTATCCTAAATGACTATAATTATTATCGGCATAAAGCACTGATTGCTTTAACACTTCTATGAAACACATCGAAAACTCTGGCAAAGCTTATCGCCCTTCTTCTGCCGATTTTCGCCGGCCAAAGCCTCTTTTCCTACTTCAATACTCTGACCAGCTTTCCTCCCGCATCAATCTCCAACATCTTCGCGGTTTTATATTTCTCAAAGTTCTTGGCCCCTACACCTACAACCGCAGGGACAGACAGTTCTCCCGCACGAATGGCCATATGCGAATTAGCGCCGCCAAACATCGTGATAAAGCCTTTGATCTGATGAGAAAATATCCAGTCATATCCCGGGTCAGCGCTGGGTATCAGAAGAATCTTATCCAAAAGATCCTCCGTCTGACGCCCCGCCTCAAGAATATAGACTTCCCCGATTGTCTGCTGTGACGTAATATAATTAGGTTCCGAGTCTGGATAATAGAACGCCATCACTTCTTTCGCGCTTACAATCATCGGCGGAAGCGTAATGGAACGTGTCACTTCATAATCGCATTTACCCTTCTGTATAGAACGCAGGAAGCTCGTCCTGCCATCTGCCGCAGATGCATACAGCTCATAAATGTCACGAACAGAAAGAAAAGCACACTCTTCTTTCGAAATCCCATACTCCTGACCGATTTCCCCCACCAGCTCAAGCACCATGCTCAGGTTTCTGGTAAATGCAAACTTGCCATACTCGCGTCCTTCTATAACTGTCTTGATAAAATCCATCAGCTCCAGTATATCATTCGTCAGTCCGTTTTCATATAACTTTTCTTTCAGCAGACTTAACTGCCGCAATGATAGACGGAACGCTTCGCTCTCTTTTTCCCCTTCTGCTTTTGCATTTTTGCCGCCCCATTCAAAGTACATATCCGGCGCCTCGTCATAACGCAGTGAGGTAATGTCATAAGTGCCCGGCCGCAAATGCCCGTATTTTCTGAGAAACGCTCTCTGCGACATCTCTAAAAAATCACGATTCATATCGGAGCTTACCGAATTGATACCGCCCATAAACGCCTCGTAGTCATCCTCCGTAAAAATCCCGCACGTTACGAGCGAACGCAGGATCTGCACTGCAATAAACGCCGCTCTTGCAAGCCCGGCAAAAGGAAGCGTCCCATAGCGTTTACAGTCCTCCAGAAGCCAGTAAATCTTCTCAATTCTGTCAAGACCACTGGCCATAATCTCCTCATATCGTTTATTCAGAGTCTGTATCTTCGCATAGTCCTTACGCCACAGGCCGTTCTTATGGTCAATGATATTGTTCGTCACATCCCTGAGCGCGTCTACGATCTTATTGACTTCCTCTTCCGAAAACCCATAGTTTTTGAGTATTTGTATTCTCTGAGGCAGGTCAAACGTATAACAGGAAAACACGATATCAAACTCCGCCTTGTCATGCTTAGCCGGATTCTCAACCAGCCGGTCCAGATAATAATTTACCAGCTTGTCGCTCATTTCTTCCTCTAATCCCGCCGGAACAAAGGAATTGAAACTTACCCTCACATCAATATACGGCAGTCCGCCAAAATCCACCATCAGTGGGAAACTCCTCAGATTACGATACCCATAATTGTCTCTCTGATATGCCCACACACTATCGGTAATAATCTCACGGTAGAGCGACAGTGCCAGCGGCTTCGGGCGAATACCGATCATTTCCGCAGGATTCCAGTCCGTCATAACACTGTAAAGCGCCTTTTCACCGCATAAAAACGGCTTTTTTCTCTGCGCCCGTCCTATTTTTTCTTCAATTCGTCGCAATTCCTGTTCCTGCCGCTTTTTGTCAGCAGGCTCTCCCTGTATGCACAAGGCTCTTACCTGTAAGATATAGAGCACATCCGTCTCCGCAAACGCGAACTCCACATCCAGATTATCCTGTCCGAAAAAGTCTTCTAATTCCTGCAATACCAGACACAGGCGCTCCATCCGCCTCTCCGATGCGGATATTGATACCGCCGAATCATCCGTTCCCGCATCCTGCCATCCTTTATCTATGACCCGTCCTTCCTCTGTCCCAGACTGCCCATAGGTATTTTTCTTAAATTTGTAATATAGTTTATTCGAATTTCCGTTTCCAGCCGTTACCGCTGAAGTTGATCCATTATCATCATAATTAATCACGTAATAATTGCCAAGTGTATTCGGGTCCAGCGTGAAAGCGACGCCGCATATGCTGACACCGTCAAGCATAGGTTGTACCAGCACCTGGTTCATCCCATTGTCGTCATCATAAGAGCCAATGACGGCATCCACCGCTTCCCGGAATGCCGCTGCGCCTGACACATTGGCTATAGACTCATATTTCCCCGCCTGCGAATTATCGCTTGTGTCTTCCGCAAGGGAACTGCTTCTCACAATAACCTTTGTACTCCAGTCCAGCATTAGAAAATGGTTTACTATCCTTTCAGAATCAGCTTCCCATTCCCCTACGGTAAACATATACTGTGGCAATACTTCCGCATGTTTTAGTTTTTGATAAAGCCGCTGCAGCGTCTCCGCTTTCGTGCCCAACCTATTCATAGCTGTTCCCCGCCCTGACAGAAAAACAGCCATTGCAACTTGATGCAATGGCTGTCTGTATATTCCATCTTATCTCTGCATCCATGCAACAATTCGTATTCATCCAGAATCACTGTATGGTATATCGGCAGATTATTACATTTTCTTTAGGAACCACCCTTATATACTGTTCAACCTAAACTGCGGGGCTTTTACTCATCCTCCATCTGATTCAGCCTTTCAATGATATAGCTTAATTTCATTGACTCAAAATTTGCGTCAATCAAATCAGTAATTTTCCCACACAGTGTTCCGGGCAGACGTGTCTGATTATAAATAAAGTCTTCAATTGCTCCTCTGTACATATTCCTCTTGACAACGTAAGCACAGATACCATCCAATGTATTCAGAAAATCCCCAAACGCCTTCATGTTTTCAAACCCGTATTTTTCGTATTCCTGCAATATATCAAAGTTATACCGCAGTATGGTCTGTCCGAATAATTCCTCAATCAGAGCCGGCGTCTCCTTCGGTGCCTTGACATAAAAAGTCCGCAGGGGAGCGAACACATAATAGGGTTCTAGCAGATTATCCAGATAATCCTTTAAATTCTTAAAAAGCAAATCGTTATTGATTTTCTTTTCCACCTCTTGCAGATTCGTTGTTTTATTCTCTACAACTTCTTCTTTATAGGTCATCAAGAAACCAACGATACAATCCCTGCTTTCATCGCTCAGTTCATCCTCTTCCTCTTTCAAATAGCTGTCAAGCTCCTGTTTCCACGTCTCACCCGCCATTTCCTGCAGCTTATTTAAATACTTAATGCTTTTTTCAACGTTTTTTCCCATATATCAATCTCCATTTTTTAATAATCAAGCTAGTCTTTTGCCGATTTTATCGCCAAAGACAATAGTCGAGTACGGCCCTTCAAACCTATTATTTTTCTCTGGTTTAAATTCCCAAACAGTATTCTTCCCAGAAATTGACCGACTGTCTTCCAAAGTTTTCTTCTTATTCATTATCTTGCAAATTCCCACTGCATACTGCATAAGCAGTTCCCGCTGCTCTTTTTCAAAAGACCTTCCCTTCTCGATTTCTATTGTCAGTTCAGGTTTGCGCTCGGTAATATATTTATATGCGATTGGTGTAATAGAATACAGCTTATATTTACTCACCTCTTCTACGTTAATTAATTTGACCGACGTCGCATTCATCCGCTTTATGATCGCATTCAACCCGCTGGCTGATACTTCTATGGCGCATGCAAGATCCCCATGCAGCATGGTACCTCTCTTAGCCAGAATTGACAATATCTCATCTTTGTATTTTGTATTGATCTGCTGCACTTCATTCTGCGCACTCAAACATTCCAGATACATTTGCGCCACATCCATCAGAGCACACTCATACCCGACTTGCACAAGGGTTTTTTTCTCATTTTCCGCAACCTCGGAGTCTTCCAGATATCCTTGCGCAGAATATCTTATGGATTTACATTCCTCAAAGAGAATGCTCATTTCTCCGAAGTTTGCCGCAATGATAAACTCAATCAGTTTCTTTGCCAATCCTTGTACTTTTTCCCGCATCTCTTCCTGGGATGCCCTAAAAAAATTGAATACATACTTTTCCCGATATGTTCCCATAGGCCCTCCTTTCTCATCCACTCTAAGCGCACCGCCTGTGAACGCCCACAATTGAAAATTTGTTGTCTTTACAAGTAACCAAAACATCAAAGTAACATATTTCTTCCGCACATATTCCCTGACATTCCCGTGGAATATCCCGAATGCAATATTCATTCTCTGCACTCGGCACCTGTATGCACGCTAAAGGTTCCGCCACTTTACCATTTCTCGAAACTGCTTTTGCTGAACAGCTGTTTACATATAGTTCCAAAAGTTTTGCCGGAGTTCCTTTCAGCATAGTATCGCGAAACGCCGCAACTCCAGGTGAAAAAGAGGGACATATAATGGTATCCACCAGCGCAGTATCTACGAGAAGGCGATAATAATCCGGGTCTAAAAGCTCTGCGCAAATGGCAAATGCAATCAGCCCCAGCTCCTGTGTAATCAACAAATGAACTTGATTTCCATAAACCAAGTCTTCCCGTTCATTTTTCCCATCCTCCGTTATCAGAATAGCCGGCGTCGTTTTCTCCTGACGCAAACACTCCACACCGCCCGGTCCCAAGACAACAAGAGTATTCCTCCCATCGCAACATATAGTAGGAGCCACCACAAAGGAGCAGCATTCCGGATGTTCACGCATTCTGGACTTTATAGCCTGCAATATAGATTCGCTCCCCAATATTTCCGGAAAAACTATCATCCCGTACTCTTTAGGAAACAGTGCATCGAATATTCTCAACACTCTATTCTTTACAATCTGTTCATTCTCAATCCCCTTAACCCTGACCGTACATCCCGAAGGCGATTCCCTCTCGTCTGTTTCAAGCACTGCGTAATCCATTACCGAAGATAACGCAATACTCATTTCCCATCCGGCTTCGGTTTTTCTTAACAGTCCCGTGTCATTCCAATAATGCATAATTATCTCAAACGGTGAAACATCCCCGGAACGTATTATCATATAATTGGTAAAAGCGGCATTTAGCTTCCTTTCCCGATTTCGCTCTGACTTTTTCGTATCCCATTGCGGTAATATATGCGGATAAACAGCGATTCCCGTTTTTTTATGATTTATATTCAGCGGCTCCAGTCTGTAAACAACTCCTCTGTTCTGCCACTTTGAATACATATCAATTCTCTTTTCTACTTCAATGGCCAGTCGATATATATCTTCCCTGTTATTTTTACATTCCTTTTTTAATTGAATTAATTCTTTATTCAGATAAGCTATTTCTGTATCCGTAAATTTATACTCATTCGCCGATGCATTCAGAATCACAGCCAAAAAATTTTTATATTTGTTAAGGATATCGCGAACATGCTCCTCGCCCGCCACTGCCCATTCAGTAGAATATTTCCTTTCATCTTCCTTAGACAATAAGGAGCAGAGAAAAGCCAACAAATCAAAAACCGTATTGTTTTTACCAAGTACCATATAAAACTCACCCTCCTATGAGGAAATTATAGCACTTTTTGGCCCTGCTTGCAATATTATTGTTCACTTTTTGTTCATTTTTATTCTTCTGGCATATCATCTCATGGAATGTGCTCCCTTACAGCCTCGCTGCATTTCCTACACAACCTCCACATTCTGTATCATAACCGGCTTCCCGGTTTCCTGATACACCCGCACCACACTGCTCAAATCCCCGTAATAGGCGTCGCTGAGCACCACCGCGCGGTCCATATCCGCACTGTCGTCATAGATTCCCCAGCCTTCCGCCAGGTAGCTCTCCACCATTTTTTCATACGCTTCCCTAAGCTTGGGCCGCATCGTTTTGACCGTGGAGGAAATGAGGGGATGGGGCCTCCACAGCAGCGCCACTTCCTCCTGCTCCTCCTTGAAGATTTCAAATACCCGCTGCATTTTCTCAATCATTTTTTCATCGCAGTGTAAGAGAGCGCCGATACTCGTATTGTAAAAAATAATTTTCTTCCATGTGCCATCCGGCTTTTCTATCACTTTTCTCCACTCTTCTGGCACCGCAACATCCTCTTTACGGACCGTACGGACCCTGTCAAGTTTCGGCGAACCGAGTCCCAGTATTTTTTCCTCCAGTATCCGCCTGTCCGTATACATTTCCGGCAGATTATTTGCCCTGGCTGCCTTGATAAATTCACTGATATAAATCTGACGCATCTTCTCAGACTGCACAATCACTTTATCCGCCCAGATAACTCCCGGCAGAAAACAAAAATGTTTCATACTGTCTATAGCGTCCTGGTCATCGAGTTCAATCTCATTTAAGACAAAATATGGTATGTATACGAGGCACTCTGTATACTTTTTCAAATTTTTGGAATAATACTGCTCCGGCACACTGGTGACAACATTACAGTTATCATAGGGATTGTGGATATAAATCACGTCGGGATGCCGCTCTTTTAGATTGTAATCCCCATAATGGGTAATCTCAATGTTATCCGGATACTCCATGCCCTCATAGTGCATTTCTCCGAAGCTGCCGTCAGCGTTCAAGTCATAGTAAGGGATCGGCACCACATAAGCGTCGCATGTCTCATCCTCCCGCGCCGCCAGATACACACTTTCCAGCGAATCCCACATACTCGCCTTATACGGCAGGAATACGACTTCCTTCCTGACCGGCATGTGGTCCAGTGCATTCTCAGCCCTGGTCAGCACACTCTCCAGCTTTTTACAGGCTTTCTGCGCCGGCATCGTTTCCATCTGTGTACTTACCTGATATAACTGTTCGCAATACCGTTCCAGACAGGCAACCGTCTCTGCGCCGCCTTCCAGTCTTTCCGTAAATTCGCCAATCTGGATCGCCGTCTCCTGACAGTCTGCAAGCAGGTTACTCACAGTCTGATACTCCTTTTTCTCCAGCATGTCCCTGCACTGTAGATGAATCTTATGTATTTCACCAAATATGTCCTTAAGCTGCTTCTTCTGAAACTTACGCATAAAACCACCGCACTCCAATCAATGTTCTCTGCCGCTCAATCACCGGCCGTCCGTTTTTCTCTTTTTCTACGTCAAAAGCCGTAACACCAGCTGTGAATTTTGCTTAGTCTGCGCCATCATGGACGCGCCCGCCTGCTCCAAAATATTTGCGGTGGCATTATCCACAGTCTCCTTTGAAAAATCCGCATCCCTGATCCGGGATTCCGCCGCCGTCGTATTCTCCACCTTATTATCGTTATTGCGGATCGTGCTCTCTAAGCGGTTATGGGTCGCGCCAAAATAGGAACGCACCTCTGAAACCCTCTTCACGGCATCCTTCAGGCGGTTCATCGCTTTCTGGGCATACTTATATCTGGAGATGGTAAGTGAATTTATCCTTAAGGACTTCGTATCCATCCACGGTTTCTCAATGACAACCCCATCCCCGGACACATCGCCGACTCTGATCCAGATTTTATCCTCCGCTTCTTTTTCTCCATTTTCCTCAAAGAAAAGGAACCGTTTCGCATCTCCCTCAAGGTTCGTAATAGGATGTTTACCATACTTAGTATGTGTAAAAGTAAGATTCCCATGGGACAGTTTGGCCACGAGCGGCGCCTGTATTCTGCCAAGCTCTTCGTTGATCTTTTTTAAAAGCGCCTCAGCTGCATACGCTCCCTTGGGTACCTCTATCTCGTAGTGACCCCCGTCCACATCAAAGGAAAGATTACTGTCCTTTGGTATATCTACCCCGCCGGAAATATCTTTCGTCCCTGTCATAAAGGCAACCCGGATATCCCCATCCGTCTGGTAAAATACACTGAAAGCCGCATTTCCGCCGATACCGTCTATGATATAATACGAGCCCGGCGTCTTATCCGGGATATCCGCCTCACCGGACAGCACAAAAACAAGCGCGTTTGCATCATTACTTCCCGACACGCCGGTATTGATTCCGCCGCCTATCTTTGCCTGAATCAGATTTTCCTCAAGCCCTGCTGCCTTAAGCTGCTCATTCAGCTTCTTCTGAATATGGTCCGCCATTTCCTGTCCGCTGTACGTACCGGGATCCAACTGCATAGTCAGCGTTACTTCCCTGCCGCCATAGGGATCAGCCTCTGTACCGCCATAAGTGAAGTCCAGCGACAATACATCGTTCACCCCCTCCGCGATCTCCGTCTTATTGTTCGCAAGATCCTTTCGGCCCATTGCATAGGTGGCGCTTATGGAGTTTCCCTTGACAGGCTCTACCGTAAAATCTTTATGCAGCTCTCTCGGCCCGCGCAGCACATTCTGATAAAAACCGCCTGAAAAACTATTGTTTGACTGGCTATTCCATAACATTTGGCTGTTAGCGCCCGCTTTCTTCATCCTGATGACTACGCCGTCAACAGTTACGTCCGCTTCAAACACGCCCGCTTCCACGCTGTCAAGCTTGCCCTGCAGAGCTTTCTTCAGGTCGTCATAAGAATATTGCGTAAAACCGGCCGCCGCATCATAATCCACGGTAAACGAAGCCGTCTTCCACGCAGACCCCGGCGTCCGATATTGAAAAGTCAGATCGTTATTCCATTGGTCAATCCTGACCGTCGGCGTAAGAAGCGCCGTCCCATATATGGTCGCCTGTTTATCCGCCACCACTCCGGGAATGACCGTGGGGGCTCCGGAATCCGCCTGCTCTTTTGGTTTCTGAAAGATACTGCCCCTGTCTGAGCTTACCGAAATCGTTGTATTGACTGTCTTTCCATCCGTGTCTACAGCTTTTAGCTGCAGTTTCCCATCAGGCGAAAAACCGGCAAATTCCGCGCCGTAATACTGCACATCATACTCGCCAAAAATCGGCTTCATCCCCGTTTCATAGGAGGCGCTTATCGTGGCCCCTCCGTTGACGGTGGTAAATTTGAGCCGTTTTGAGGTCCCGCTAAAACTGACGTTTACCCCCTGGGAGCTCATCTGATTATTAAGCGTATCTTTCAGCTGGTCCTTCGTATAGGTTCCGTTCAGCGTAGCTGTCACCGGCTTACCATTCACAGTAATCTTAAACGTATATGGACTGTCAAATTTGATGGAATCCTGCACGTCACAGTTCAGGACAATCTCTCCCGGATCATCCACATTGCTTTTATTTCTGTAAATCGCCGCTGCAGCCGGGCATTTTGAAGAGTCAAAATCCAGCTTATGCCCCGTATCAGCCACATCCGCCTCCAGATACAAAATACCGCCCGACACCCCGGCGTGAACCGGGATCCCCAGCTGGTTTTTGATCTGTGTCGTCAAATGAGCTGCAAAATCTGCAGCCGAGTAGGATTTACTCGTATCCAGCGTAACTTTCTTGTCCACGCCGTTATACTGGAATACAAAGGTATCCGTCTTCCCTGCCTCAAACTTAATACTCCCATTCATGCTTGGAGCCGGATAACTAGAGGTCAAATTCACTTTTGCCCTGCTCCTTGAAGAATACATATCCCTCAGAAAAGTAGACTCCAAATCCGTGGTATCAAAAATAATATTGCAGTTCGGTCCTTTCTTCCTGGTCGTCAGGGTGAGCCCGCCGCTATACCCCACATTAACACCCGCATCGCCCGAAAATTTCGCGTCCAGCGCGCTCTGTAAGTTTGCCCGAAGTCCATTGGCATCGTATTCTCCCGTTTGCAATTCAATGATCTGCGTCACGTTATTGACCGTTATTTTCATTTTGTTATTGGTGCCGTCAATCTTAACTTTATTAGGCTGGTTTCCCTGATACTGCAGTACGATTGGATTTCTTGCTGTCGTAGCTGCCGTGGCCGTCGTATCCCCGCCTGTCACTGCTCCCTGGCCGTCCTTACCTGTTCCCTCAGCCAGCCAGTGTTTCACTGCCGGCGCCTGCGGCGGAAGCCCGTCAGTGCCCGTCGAGGTAAACGTTTTCTTGTCCCCCTTATCTGATACACTGCTGAAGCGGTACGGCGCTTTCGACTTGGCTGCATCCGGCAGCGCATCGTTCAGCATCTTTTTGAAATCCGCCTCCGTCTGATATATTCCCTCCACCAATACAACATTATTGTAGGTCACTCCGCCCACAGTCACATTAAACGCTTTATTTCCTGTGGAAATCGTCAGCGGATACGGCGTCCCGTTCGGCTGCCTTACGTCAGTGTTCGTGGTCGTAACACCCCCGATGCTTGTCGAATCCTCCCTCTCATACATGGTTTTAAACAGCATGTCATACCCTGCGTTTGTGCCGTAGGCGTCAACCCTCAAATCAATAAGTCCCAGTTTGGAGGTGGAAAGGTATAATTGGTTATTGTAATCGCCCGAAAAGCCGACGGATATCGTATCCAGCAGATCCGCCATCCCCGCATTTCCTGTCTTCGCCACACGTATCGCGTCCTCCACCCCTTTTTGCAGCTCGTTGAGGTTCGTATATGTAATATCTTTCAGCGTGATGACCGCTCTCTTGTTATCCATGACCAGGGTAAACTGGTCATTCACCCCTTTCTTGATCTCCAGAGGTAAATTGGCAGGCGAAAAATGCTTATAACCCATCACAAACGCCAGCCGGTCGTTCTTGTCGTCATGCTCGTAAGTCTCTGTCTCCCCCGGCACATTGTAATCCCGTCTCGTAAACAATGTTTTGTAGGCGCTGCTTTTCGGGTCGATACCTACCTCGCTTTTATATCCCTCGACCTCGGAAGTGACAACCAGGCCGCTGTACATTTTTCCGCCGTCGTAACTGCTGGCCGCACTCACTGTCAATTTGTGCGGCGCCAGAAGTCCATCCAGCACAGACGCCATTTTCCCAACCGTATAATCCCCCTCCGGGATCTTCACTTCCACAGCCTGTTCACTCCCATTAGACTTCACCCAGAGAGTATTGTTGCTGCTGTCAATATGATATTGGCAGTGATATCCATCAGCGGGATCGTTAGAAAGCACCATCGCGCCCCTGAGCTCCGCCTTCGTCGTTTTTATCGGCCCATATCCGATATTATCGTAAAACACGGATGTAAATACCTGCTCTACTTTCGGGTTATCAACTTTAAACATATTTCCCTTAAGACCGGTGATAATACTTTCATCGCTGCTCAGTTTGATACTGTGCCCATTATAATCCTCAACCGTTATCCCATCGTTTTTCAGTTCATTTTGAAGCCATTTCATGATCTCCGGTCTGGTATAACCCTGCTTCCCTGTCATACTGTTCGTGGGAATTGTCAGCTTTTTAGTGACTTTCGTGCCATCCAGCTTGACAATATCAAACGACATCTCATCATTCTTACCCTTCTGGATCGTCAGTTCCACGTCATCCGTCGCAAAGGTCGTTGTCCCGATCAGCGCACCTGCACTGCCGCCGATATAAACATCGTGCAGCAAATAATCCAGTCCGCCCGACACATCATTAATCTTAATACCGCCTTCCAGATTCAGGTTACAGGTCCCTCCGCTCGTATACTCGAAACGAAACCCTTCATCCAGCAGGCCCGCATCCTCCAACGCCGTATCTATTTCATCTATTAGTTCGCCTGTCCTATACATTCCTGCCGGTACCGTTACAGACACCGTTTTAGGCGGCTCACCCTCTGTAAGCTGATACTCGACAGTCAGCGTATTCGTACTGTCCGTAACCGCATGCCACTGATCAGGCAGCCACTTGATATTTCCTTCAAACTGATACCATGGATGCTCATGCTCCATAAAAATATGTTTTTCATTAAAATACGTATTATCGGTAAGCCTGTTTATCTCCTTCTGCAGTTCGGCGAACTCCAGCTCCATCTTCATTCGGTCATCATCCGTATACGTCCCATTGGACGCCTTAACAGCAAGTTCCGACATCCGATGGAGCATATCATGCGTTTCCTCCAGAGAACCGTCGCCAATCTGCACCCATGCCACACCGTTCTGCGCATTCTGTGTGCCCTGACTCAACCCCCGGACCAGTCTGCGCATCTTTTCAGACATAGCCAGTCCTGCCGCATCATCCGCCGCCCTGTTAATTTTATAGCCGGAAGAAAGTCTTTCCGCAGAACCCGCTTTTTCCTTTTTGCTTATGTTCAGATTCCGACTGGCATTTGCCATCAGCATATTATGCTGTATTGAAGAGATTCCCATAGAATAACACCCCGATTCTTTTCATGCCATTCTGTTTTAACCATATTTAAAGCCATACTTTATATAATATATCGGCATATGTGGGTTCTTCTAAGCCCCCCGCACTACACAATTTTATAAAAATTTAATCTAAAATTTCTAAACAGGACCTCATTCTTCACATTCCCTGCATTGACATCTATTTTTAAAATCTTTATCATTATAACATATTTAAACACTTTTTCACTCCAGCAGAAACATTTGCATGTATGAAAATATTTTGACAATATCAACACTATTTTTACATCTGTGAAGAAAGGACTATGATATGTCGTCTCAAAATTCAGTGATTGAAGAGATCAGGGAACAGCAGAAAAAAGCCTTTGCAACCATGACACCCAAAGAAAAACTCGCCTACTTCTGGGATTACTACAAAATACACACAATCGCTGTGGCCGCCGTGATTGTCTTTGTCGTAAGCCTCGTTAATTCCTACCGCTCCAGCAAGCCCACCGCTTTCTACGCGGTTTTGATAAACGCGGATACCTACGATGACAATGCCGCCGCAGCCAATGCGTGGAACGAAGGGTTCATGGAATACGCCGACATTGACCCGGAATCCTATCAGGTAAATATTGACACTTCTATCGGAATATCCTCCGGCGGCGGCGACCAGTACGAAGTCGCCAGCCGGCAGAAAATGATGGCTATGATGCACGCGGGTGATATCCACGCGATTCTGGCGGACACGGAAATCTTTGAAGGATACGCCCGCCTTGAATACTTCTACGACCTGACTGCCGTCTTTACCGAGGAAGAACTGGCTCCCTATGCCGATCTGCTCTACTACACGGACGGTGCCGCCTTCGATGCAGATACAGGCGATTCGCTGGAAGAATTGGAGGCAGCGCAGGAAGCCGTTTACAGCATGGTCATCGACCACGGTGATCCCTCCTCCATGGAAAAGCCCGTGGCTGTGGGCATCCGCATTCCGCAGACAGGAAACAGACTGGGCGATTCCGGCTACTACGATTACATTTCCGAGCGCGATTACACCTTTCAGGGTTATCCTTCCGAGATTGTAATAGGGATTCCTCTGTCAGTGGAGAACCCGGAGATTACACTGCAGTTTATCAACTATCTATTCGATGGCAATGTCTGAAATCCCTTCTATCACTCGGCGTTCATACTGATTACAAACAATTCGCGCCGGAGCTTATCCTAGCTGCTCCGGCGCATGTTTCTTTTCAATCGCCCCATTCTCTGTAATAGCTCTTTCCCGGAATCATGTCGCGGTTTCCGGCTGAATGTCGGTCTTTACAGAAGCTCCCGAAGCATTTTGTTCAACGCCTCCGGGTCAGCTTTCCCTTTCATCGCCTTCATGGTCTGCCCCACAAGGAAACCAATCGCCTTCTCCTTACCGTTCCTATAATCCTCCACAGACTGGGGATTCGCCGCGATCACTTCCTCTATGGTCTTTCTCAAAGCACACTCGTCGCCCGCGATCTTTAACCCCTTCTCCTCCACATACTGTTCGGGATCGACATTCTCCGCAAACATCACCTCAAAAACCTCTTTGGCCACCGAGCTGTTAATCTGCTTCGAATCGGTAAGGGTAATCAGCTTTGCCAGATTTTCCGGCGAAAAGCACAGGTCGGAAGCGTCCACTTCGCGCTCTTTCATCAGACGCAATGTCTCCCCCATAATCCAGTTGGAAACTTTCTTCGGCTGCGCCCCCAGCGCCACCGCCGCCTCAAACAAATCTGCAAGCGGCTTCTCGCCGGTGATAATCTCGATATCATAGTCGGGAATTTCAAATTCTTCCCGGTAACGCGCCATTTTTTCCGTGCGAAACTCCGGCTGCCTTGCACGGATCTCCTCTAGCATCTTTTCACTTACGCTGATCGGCGTCAGATCGGGATCCGGGAAGTAACGGTAATCCTGGGCGTCCTCCTTGCTTCGCATAGCGTAAGACTCACCCTTCGCGTCATCCCATCTTCTTGTCTCCTGCACCACGCTTTCACCCGCCTCTATCAGGTCGATCTGCCGCTCCGTCTCCGCCTCAATCGCCCTTGTAATCGCCTTGAAGCTGTTCAAATTTTTCATCTCTGTCCGTGTACCGAATGTCTCCGCTCCTGCCTCCCTGACGGAAAGGTTCACATCCGCCCGCATAGAGCCTTCCTGCAGTTTGCAGTCCGATGCACCCAGATACTGGATCACCTGACGGAGCTTTTCCAGATAGGCGATGACCTCCCCCGCGCTCCGCATGTCCGGCTCGGACACGATCTCAATAAGCGGTACGCCGGAGCGGTTGTAGTCCACCAGACTACAGTCTTCCCACTCGTCATGAATCAGCTTGCCCGCATCCTCCTCCATATGGATCTCGTGGATGCCGACGATCTTTTTTTCGCCCTGCTGCGTTTCGATCTCCACGCCGCCGTTTCTGCAGATGGGAAGGTAAAGCTGGGAAATCTGGTAGTTCTGCGGATTGTCAGGGTAAAAATAATTTTTCCTGTCGAACTTTGCATAACGGGTAATATCGCAGTTTGTCGCCAACCCTACCGCTATGGCATACTCCAGAACCTGTCTGTTAAGGACAGGCAGGGAACCCGGCATTCCTGTGCAGACCGGGCATGTCTGGGTGTTTGGTGCCGCCCCGAAAGCAGTGGAACAGCCGCAGAATATCTTCGTTTTCGTGGCAAGCTCCACATGGACTTCCAAGCCGATTACGGTTTCGTATTGTTTGCTCATATTTATATTTACCTCCAATTGCTCGCAAAATGACGTATTTCAGTCATTCTCCCACACGAAACTTAGAAGTTCTTGGCATCGCGTCCAATGGTGCGATGTCTTTAGAACTTCTTTTCGCGTTGCTCGTAAGTATATGCGGCCCTGATCAGCTTTTTCTCCTGAAAACAGTCCCCGATCAGCTGCAGGCCAATCGGCAGCCCCCCGCTGTCCTCGCCGCAGGGAACGCTGATGCCCGGCAGCCCCGCCAGATTCACGGCGATGGTATAAATATCGCCCAGGTACATCTGTATCGGGTCACCCAGACTTTCTCCCAACTTCGGCGCGGTGGTGGGCGCCACAGGACCAAGAATCAGGTCATATTTTGAAAAAGCCTTATCAAATGCCTTTTTAATCAGTGCCTTCACTTTCAAGGCTTTCAGGTAGTAAGCGTCATAATAGCCGGAACTCAACACAAAGGAGCCGAGCATAATACGGCGTTTTACTTCCTCCCCGAATCCCTCGGACCGGGATTTTTTATACATGTTATGAAGACCTGCGTACTCTTCGGTACGGTAGCCGTACTTGATGCCGTCGAACCGCTCCAAATTAGAGCTCGCCTCTGCCGCCGCAATGGTATAGTAAGCCGGAATCGCATATTCCACCAGGCTTAGGTCAAACCGTTCCACAACCGCGCCCTTGTCCTCCAAAACCGCCGCCGCCTGCAGCACGGCCGTGCGCACCCCGTCATCCAGCCCTTCCCCCAGATAGTCGTTCGGAATACCGATGCGCATCCCCTCCACATCCTCTGTGAGCGCTGTCATAAAGTCGGTGTCGTCCCTGGAAACGGAAGTGGAATCCTTCGTATCATGGGAGGCAAGCGCCGTGAGCACAGCCGCGCAGTCCGTCACATCCTTGGTCAGCGGACCGATCTGGTCCAGGGAGGAGCCGTAGGCGATCAGCCCATAGCGCGAAACCGTGCCATAAGTGGGTTTCATCCCCACCACCCCGCAGTAGGACGCCGGCTGTCTGATGGAACCGCCCGTATCAGAGCCGATGGCATAAATGCATTCACACGCCGCCACCGCCGCCGCGGAGCCACCGGAAGAACCGCCCGGCACATATTCCGGGTTTCTCGGGTTCTTTGTGGGACCATATGCCGAGGTTTCCGTGGTGGAACCCATGGCAAACTCGTCCATATTTGTCTTGCCGAGAATCACAGCGCCCGCCTTCTGCAGATTCTTCACAGCCTCCGCCGTGTAGGTCGGCACAAAGTTATGCAGAATTTTCGAGGAACAGGTAGTGAGCAGTCCCTCCGTGCAGATATTGTCCTTCACTGCAACCGGCACGCCCGCAAGAGGTCCAGAAAGCTCTCCATCCTCGATTTTTTTCTGCACCACCGCCGCCTGCGCCAGTGCGCCGTCCCGATCTACCGTCACATAGCAGTTATACTTTTTATCCTCTTTTTCAATCTGCGCAAGCACAGCCTCCGTGGCTTCTGTTGCGGTAGTCTCCCCCGCCCTGATTGCCGCCGAGAGTTGTGTCGCGGTCATTTCCACTATATTCATATTCATTTCTGCTCCTCATGTATAATCTGCGGAGAATGACCGTATTTTGGTCATTCTCCTATGCGAGACATAGTAATTCTTCGCGAAGCTGCCTTTGCAGCGAGCATTAGAATTACTTCTCGCATTATTCAAACGTCCGCGGCACCACAAACATCCCATCCTTCTCCTGCGGCGCATTGATTAACAGCCGTTCCCTTTCATCCCCGTTCGTCACCACGTCCTCCCGGAACACATTTTCCACCTGGAACACGTGGGACATGGGCTCCACATCCGCAGTATCAAGCTCACCCAGCTTGTCGATATAGTCAAGCATCCGCCCCATATCCGCCTTCGCCTGTTCCTTCTCTTCTACGGACAATTCTAGTTTTGCGAGAATGCCCACATATTCTATTGTCTCGTCGTTTATCATATTTGACATGTTTTTCTCTCCTATCCGCGAGTTTAGCACTGTTACGCCCTGACCTTAATATGCACTTCCCTAAGCTGCTGCTCCGTCACATCCCCCGGCGCACCGCACATCAGATCCTGGGCGGAACCGCTCATGGGGAAGGCGATCACCTCTCTGATGTTCTCCTCGTTTCTGAGCAGCATAATCATGCGGTCAACGCCCGGGGCCATGCCCGCGTGAGGCGGCGCCCCAAACTGGAACGCATTGTACAGCGCGCCAAACTTGGTCTTCAACGTCTCCCCGTCATAACCCGCGATGGCAAATGCCTTCTCCATAATCTCCATGTCGTGGTTGCGCACGGCGCCGGAAGAAAGCTCCACGCCGTTACAGACGATATCATACTGGTACGCCAGCACTTCCAGCGGGTCCTTCGTATTTAACGCCTCCAAGCCGCCCTGCGGCATGGAAAAGGGATTGTGGGTAAAGCCGATCTGTTTCGTCTCCGGGTCGCGCTCAAACATGGGAAAATCGTTGATATAGCAGAAGCGATAAGCATTCTTTTCCATCAAATCCAACTTCTGCCCGAGTTCCGTGCGAAGCTGTCCCGCATAGAAAGCTGCCCTCTCTTCCCTGTCCGCGATAAAGAAAATCGTATCGCCCACGGAAAGTCCCGCCAGTTCGCGAAGCTCTCCCTTTTTCTTTTCCGGGATAAACTTGTCAATGGGGCCCTTGTAGCTAAAGTCCTCCGCCACTTCCAGATAACCGAGTCCGCCCATCCCCATGTCTGTAGCAAACTTTAACAGCTTCTCATGGAAACCCTTGGACATATCCGCGTGCACCTTGATCGCCCGGACAGTCCTGCCCTGAAACGGTTTGAAGGTACATGCCTGAAAAAAGTCTGTCAGGTCGATAATCCGCAAAGGGTTCCTCAAGTCCGGCTTATCCGTTCCAAACTCCAGCATCGCCTGTTTATAACTGATAATCGGATAAGGCGCTTTTGTGACGACCGCCCCTTCCGGCGCAAATTTCTCAAACACGGCGGAGAGCACTTCCTCGCCCACCGCAAACACATCCTCCTGCGTCGCGAAGCTCATCTCAAAGTCCAGCTGGTAAAATTCGCCGGGTGAACGGTCCGCCCTCGCGTCCTCATCCCGGAAACACGGCGCAATCTGGAAATACTTGTCGAACCCCGACACCATCAGAAGCTGTTTGAACTGCTGGGGCGCCTGAGGCAGGGCGTAAAACTTGCCTTTATATTTCCTTGAAGGCACTATATAATCTCTGGCGCCCTCCGGGGATGATGCGCACAGAATCGGCGTCTGAACCTCCAAAAATCCCATCTCCGTCATCTTTTCCCGCAAGTATGCAATCACTTTGGAACGGAAAATAATGTTGTCTTTCACTTTCTGGTTGCGCAGATCAAGATAGCGGTATTTCAGCCGCACATCCTCTCTCGTTTCCCTGGAAGTCATAATCTCAAAAGGAAGCTGTCTGTAAACCCTGCCAAGCACATCCACTTTATGCGCTTCCAGCTCGATGGTACCTGTGGGAATCCGTGGGTTATACGTCTCCTCGTCCCGCTTCTCGATCAGGCCCTCAATGGAAACGCTCATCTCCTTGGATAGCCCTTCCAGGAGGGAAGTGTCCCGCATCACTATCTGCAGCACGCCGTACATATCCCGCAGATCCACAAAAGATACGCCCCCGTGGTCCCTGATATTCTCGATCCAGCCCGCCACACGCAGCTTTCTGCCGATGTCGCCCTCGCTGAGTTCCTGTAATGTTACGTCTCTGTACTGGTTTTTGATTGTCATAACTGTCTCTCCTTATCATAAATACGTCTTGTATAAGCAGATTCGAGATGCTCCGCATCTCTCATTCGCGTTGCTCGTCATAAGCCTTCCAAAACATTCGCTCATGCAAGCATGGCTCATGTTCCATAAGCCTTCTGACTCTGCTTATACACGCAAAACGCCCCGGAACACATTGCTGTATTCCGGGACGGATATTTTTGATTATCCGCGGTACCACCCGCATTGGTAAGCCGCCATCCCAGACAGGATGCAATCCGCCTTACCCTCTCAACCACTTAACGCGTGTCACGTACTGCCCTAGCCTTGCTTATGACATCCATGTCATTGACACTCTTGTCATTTTTATATCTCTCCTCAATGGTACGATACCACAAAATTCAGGCAGTCTGCTCCGGAGTGTTCCCGTCCCTGTCTTTCACAAACAGCGCTCTCAGTCGGTGACGCCGTATTCCTGTCGCTTCCCTCAGGGTGAGTCTCCTTCATAGCATTTCGCAGAGAATGCTGCTCTTTAGCATTCTCTTGCGTGAAGTTTGAAAACACTTGGCGATGCTCTTTCGAGCCTAGCGTTTTCCTTCACGCTTGTATACATGTATAACATAATCCTTCCCTATGTGCAAGCATTTTATTCCAAAAAACAGACTGTGTACGCGAAAAAGTACAACATCTCTTCCCGCGAAGATGCGGCAGAAACCGCATACATGCTACCATTTTGCATCATGGGGCAAATCTCATAAATAAATCCTTGCCGTCCGACCGATCCCGTCCGCATCCAGTTCCATAAATCCGCCTGTTTCCCCGTCGTACGCAGCAAAGGAAATCCTGTCGTCCGCCTTGCGGATCCGATAAATGCTGCCCTGCGTGATGCATGCCGCCCTCCCTGTATAGGGAATCCTCTCCGCAGAAACCGCCTCCAGAAGCGCAAACAAAACCGCGCCATGCGCCGCCAGGAGTATCCGCTCCGCATGGCAAAAATCTTCCGTTATTTTTTGAAATGCCTGTCCGGCACGCCTGATTAACTCCTCCTTGGACTCCATACCCGGGCAGTCGCTGTCGGGATACTTTGCCTTCATGTCATCTAACGACATGCCCTCCCCCTCGCCAAAACCGCGCTCGATGAGAAGTTCTTCCACAACGATCTTCTCTTTCGGATAATCCAGCCGCCTCGCCGCAATCTCCGCGGTTTCGCGGGCCCTCTTTAAGGGACTTGAAACAATCGTGTCCATCCGCACGCCGAGCGCGCTTAATTTTCGCACCGTGTCGTCCACCTGTGCCCTTCCCTTTTCGTTCAGTGGAATATCCGTGTGTCCCTGCAAAAGCCGCCTTTTATTCCAGTCCGTCTCCCCGTGCCGGAGCAAATATATGTCCATGATCCGATTCCTCTCTTTTCCTTCCCGCTCAAGACCGCATCTCTTTACACGCCCAGTTTCTTGATCCGGTCTACCGCCTCCACGGTATTCTCATAACTGCCAAACGCCGTCAGCCTGAAATACGTCTCGCCGCTCGGTCCAAAACCCGACCCGGGCGTGCCGACCACATTCGCCGTCTCAAGCAGATAGTCGAAAAACTCCCAGCTGGTCATGCCATTTGGCGCTTTCAGCCAGATATAAGGGGCATTCACACCGCCGGAGACTTGGAACCCCGCCGACTTCAACCCGTTGAGAATATAGGCCGCGTTCTTCATATAATAAGCGACCAGCTCTTTCGTCTCTCTCTTTCCTGCCTCGCTGTAGACCGCCTCGCCCGCCCTCTGGATGATATAAGGCGCGCCGTTGTATTTCGTGCCGTGCCGCCTTGTCCAGAGTCCGTGGAGCGCCACATTCCCTGCCTTCAGTTCTTTCGGAACCACGGTAAAGCCCAGCCGCACGCCGGTAAATCCCGCATTTTTTGAGAAAGAGCGAAGCTCGATGGCACAGGTTCTCGCCCCTTCGCACTCGTAGATGCTGTGGGGCACGTCCGCCTCGGATATATATGCCTCGTAAGCCGCGTCATAGATAATGACGGAGCCGTTTTTGTTGGCGTAATCCACCCACTCCTGCAGCTGTGCCTTCGTGATGGTGGATCCTGTCGGATTGTTCGGAAAGCACAGATAAATCAGATCCGGCACGGTCTTTGGCAGTTCCGGCGCAAAGCCGTTTTCCGCCGTGCAGGGCATATAAATCACATCGCTCCAGTTGCCCGTACTCTCATCATAAGTGCCTGTTCTGCCCGCCATCACGTTGGTGTCCACATACACCGGGTAGACGGGGTCACAGACCGCAATCTTATTGTCCACGGCAAAAATTTCCTGAATATTACCGGAATCGCACTTTGCCCCGTCGGAGACAAAAATCTCGTCCGCATCAATCCGGCAGCCCCTCGCCCTGTAATCGTTCTCCGCAATCGCCGTGCGCAGAAACTCATAGCCCAGATCCGGCGCGTAACCGCGGAACGTCTTTACGTCCGCCATCTCGTCCACCGCCCCATGAAGAGCGCTGATAATTGCCGGGGTAAGGGGCTTTGTCACGTCGCCGATTCCCAGTCTTATCACCTTTTTGTCCGGGTGAGCCGCCGCGTAGGCGTTCACCTTTTTTCCTATGGTGGAAAACAGGTAACTCCCCGGAAGCTTTAAATAATTATCATTTACTTTAACCATAATCGTATGACCCTGCCTTTCCTATGACTGCATCGTAATATTATGTTAACCTTTTTTCACATCCCATACTTTCTCTATATGTCTTACCGTGTTTCCTGCTTTCTTCTGCCGGCACAGTTCCCCTTGACGTACATATCTTTCCTGTCCTGCGTCTCTTCTTATATTACTATCTCGCCCTCAAAAACCGTCGCCGCAGGTCCCGTCATATAGACCAGGTCCGCCTCCCTGTCCCATGTAATGACAAGATCGCCGCCGAGGAGCTTTACCGTGACTGTCTCCTCCGTCAGACCGTTTAAGACACAGGCTACCGCCACCGCACAGGCGCCCGTGCCGCAGGCCAACGTTTCCCCCGTGCCGCGCTCCCACACACGCATCTGCACGGTATTCCTGTCAATCACCTTCACGAACTCCGTATTGGTCCGCCTCGGAAACCGCTCATGGTTCTCAAAGTATGGGCCGATTTCCTCTATGGCAAGGGCGTCCACGTCATCCAGATATACCACTGCATGCGGGTTTCCCATTGACACACATGTCATTTTATAATCCTTTCCCTGCACGCAGACCAGCTCGTCAACCACCCGGTCATTCTCGCTGATTACGGGCACAAGCGCCGACTTAAGCTCTGGCGCGCCCATATTGACTTTTACCTGTTCCACTTTTCCTTCTTTTACAATAAGTGTCAGATATTTTACGCTGCCTGCACTTATGACGGTTATGTCAGTTTTTTCGGTAAGCCCTTTGTCATAGACAAATTTCCCTACACAGCGGATGCCGTTGCCGCACATTTCCGCCTGGGTGCCGTCCGCATTGTACATCTCCATCTCAAAATCCGCCTCGCCTGACGGATTGATAAAGATCACCCCGTCCCCGCCGATGCCAAAATGCCTGTCGCTCAGACGTCGCACCAGCGCTGGCTTCTCCTCCTGCGGTATCTGTTCACGGCTACCGTCCACATAGACATAATCGTTGCCGCACCCTTGCATTTTCGTAAATTTCATATCCGTCTCCATTCCGAATCATAATTCCAGTTTTCCTTCAAGTATATATCCATCCTAAACCTGTCACATCCGCATCATGGCAAGCACCATCTGCGCCTCCTCAACCAAGTTGGTTCCACTATCCATGCTGCATTTCTGCAGATAACGGTGCGCCTCCTTCTCTGTCATATGGTTGCGGTTCATCAAAAGCGCCTTTGCCTCCTTGATCAGGCTTTCCTCCTGTGCACTGCGCTCTCTTGGGCGCTGCCTTTCCCGTCTCTTTCGCCGCTCAATCGCCTGCCCCATCATATCTATCGTATTGATCAGGTCGTGTACCTTAAGAGGCATGGCAAGACTCATAATATCACGAAGATCGCACTCCTGCAACACGTTTGCGGAAGCAAGCAGCAGCATCTCAAAGCCTTTCGGGAGGCAGGCGTGCAGTTCATGGTACATCATATCGGACATCCTATAGCTGCAGATCACAAGCCCACCGTTCAAATCGTCCATTCTGCTAAGCGCCTGGGACCCTGTCGTGCACACGCTGTCTACCCGAAACCCGTTCTTCACAAGCAGATTTCGGATGCCTTTGGCGTCCTCGGGCTTTGGCAGAACCACTATGATGTTAAACACACGCTCACCCCCTTCCCACATATGAAGCACATGTTATTTTATTCCGACTGCCCCACAGCCCATTAACAGGTTTTAAAACCGATTCAGATACTCATTGATTTCCCAATCCGTAATCTGGCTTCGGTAACGGTTCCACTCCTCCTTTTTAAGCGCAATATATTTCTCAAATACATGGTCACCCAGCGTCTTTCTCATAAACGCATCCTTTTCCATACAGGATATCGCTTCCGCCAATGTCCCCGGCAATTCTTCAAGTTTCCGCTCTCTCCGCTCCTGCTCACTCATACGGAAAATGTTACAGTCCACGCTCTCCGGCACAGACAGCTGCCTCCTAATCCCGTCAAGTCCCGCCCGCAAAACTGCCGCCAGAGCCAGATACGGATTTGCCGTAGGATCAGGGCTGCGAAGTTCCATCCGCACCGCATCTCCCGCTGCCGCCGGAATCCGTATGAGCGGGCTTCGGTTCGTAGCGCTCCATGTGATGTAGACAGGCGCCTCAAAGCCCGGCACAAGCCTTTTGTAGGAATTGACAATCGGATTCATGACAGCCGTCATACCCCTCATATGTTCCATCACGCCGCCAAGAAAAGCGTATGCGTCATGGCTCAGCCCATGCGCCCCCGCTTCATCCGCAAAAACATTTTTCCCGTCCTTCAAAAGCGACATGTTGATGTGCATGCCGGAGCCATTTACGCCATATTTCGGTTTCGGCATAAAACTGGCATGCAGTCCGTGCCTCTTTGCAATGGTTCTGACTGCCAGTTTAAAAGTCATAATATTGTCCGCTGTCGTCAGCGCGTCGTCATATTGGAAACTGATCTCATGCTGTGCCGGCGCCACATCATGGTGGGACGCCTCCACCACAAACCCCATGTCTTCCAGCGTAAGCACCATATCACGCCTTGCATTCTCCCCCAAGTCAACCGGACCGACGTCAAAATAGCCTGCCTTTTCATGGGTAAGCGTGGTAGGCATGCCATTTTCATCCAAATGGAACAGGAAAAATTCGCACTCCGCTCCCACCCGGAAGGTAAATCCCATCTCTTCCGCCTCCTGAACAGCCCGCTTTAACACGAAGCGAGGGTCTCCCTCAAACGGCGTTCTGTCAGGACGGTACACATCACAGATCAGACGCGCCACCTTTCCCTGCTGGGGTCTCCACGGGAAAATTTCCAGCGTGCCAAAATCCGGATGCAGATACATATCCGACTCCTCCACACCGGCAAATCCCTCAATGGAAGAACCGTCAAACATACAGTCGTTATCAAGCGCTTTTTCAAGCTGCCCCGCCGTGATCGCCAAATTCTTCAAATTTCCGAAAATGTCAGTGAACTGAAGCCTGATAAACTCCACATCCTCCTCCTCGACCAGTTTTATAATATCTTCCCTGCTATAGTTTTTTCTCATGCGGTACCGCCTTTCCTTCTCTTTCTAACTCTGCTTATGCGCGAAACAAGGGCGCTCTATCCCTGTGAGAACGCCCTTGTTCGGTACAATCATATCAGTTTTTTGTTTCTTTTGTCAAGCTACATCACTCTTTTGTCAGGTTCGCGCCGTTTTGTAAGCACTATTACAGTTGCCCGAGATGAAGTTTAGCTTTTAGCGCCTCTAAATCGTGATCTTGACAAAGGCTCTTCCTCTCCGCCATCACTACCATAATATATAATACCCAGGCATACTACTTTACCTTCCAAAGGCAGCCAAATTTGTATTGAAACTCCATTGTGTTCCTACATCTGCTCAGAAAGCATTGCCTAAACCGTGTGCCAACATTATTTTAAATTCCACTCTGTTTCTATATCTACGAGCTAGCCGGATTATGTTCGTCATATGGCTTCAACACTTTAAATTCCACTCTGTTTCTATATCTACCAATGACCCTGCAAACATTTTTTTTGTGAAGCGAGCTTTAAATTCCACTCTGTTTCTATATCTACCTGCGTGACCTTCGCGAGTATCTTAGAAAGCAGAGTATCTTTAAATTCCACTCTGTTTCTATATCTACCCCTCTGGCATCTCCTTTCTGATCCTCTTTGCAAACTTTAAATTCCACTCTGTTTCTATATCTACCCGCCCACTATACATTCCCATTAATGCGCCACTATTTCCCCCCTTTTTGTCTACCTCCCCTCACACAACCATTTTCTATTAGTTAAATGTACCATAATAATACCACCGACACCCAAAGAATCCAACCCAATCCCTCCCTTGTCTACCCCCTGCTGTTTTCACGCTATTACCGATCGACAATAATCACTATAAGAAGAAACTGGTCTTATCATCTTCTTTCCCCCAGAACTCCTTATCCAGCCACTTTTCCTGGCGGCTCTTAAAAATAATGACAGAATCCATTTCTTTATTGATATGCGGTTTCAATTCCTGCTGCAGTTTTACGAGCTGCACTTTGGATATCTCTCCTTCAAACACTGAATTCTGTATATGAGTCAGATATTTTTTGCAGATCTTAAACACATGGGACCAGCGTCTTTGTCCGTTATTGTCCTGACTGATATCATATACCAATACCACATACATATTTTACCACCATATTTTAAACCCTTCATATTCTTTTTCGCCAATTAAATGTTTCGTCAACTTATACGCCTCCAGACGCATCAGATATTGATAGCTGACCTGCCGTCCAAGCTCCTTATGCATAATCGTTTTCTTTAACCGATCCTCCAACTCCTTTGCGATCAGCCCGGAAGCTGCTTTGGTAAGATGCAGAAAATTCAACTCTTTTGTAAAGCTATCTTCCGTAATCTGCCTGCGATTCAGCAGGGAAAAAATTAATCTGTCGCCAATGAGTGGTTTAAACACTTCTGCAATATCCAGACAAAGAGAAAATCTCCTGACTCCCGGTTCATGTAAATAGCCGACTGTCGGATTTAGCTGTGTATGGTAAATTTCCGTCAGAACCTTCGCATAAATCATGGAATTAACAAAAGAAATCAAGGAATTTATCATATTATCCGGCGGATGCATCACTCTCTTTTCAAAGCGGATCTCCTGATCCACAACCACATTCCATGCCGCATAATAATGTTTCCTGATGTTTCCCTCTATTCCCATCAGCTCCTGTATGGAGTCTGTATCTGGTATTTTCCTCCGCAGATCATCCACTTCTGCCATATACGCAGAGACATCCTTGCCCCGCCCGTTATAATATCGAAGATTTCTGTATATGTTATCTGCCGCCGCCTCGATAAATTTTCTGGCGATGACAATTCTCTTATCGTAATCAGAGTAGTGTTCTACCTGTTTTACCAGTAACTGCCCGGCCAACAGTTTCTCTTTCGGATAAAAACTTCCCGTGTAAAAATTGTAGTAATTAAAAAAGTGAATCGGTATGCCGTACTGTGATATATAACTGATAAAAGAAGTATTGAAGGTCATTTCCGACATCACGTAAATATCGTCAATCCGCTCTATCGGAATATCCCTCTTGTCTCCCTCATATGGCGTAAATTGCAAGGTATTGTCCTTCCTTCTCAAATCGCCGTTATTATAAACATAAAAGCTCTGTCCCATAACTCTCCCCTAATAGTATAGTTTGTGGTTTTCGATATAAATTCGTCAAATAAAGCACAGGTCATGATATGCACATTTAGCGCATATTTTCTTTTGGGTAAACTCCGGCGGCAGCACTTGTTCCTTCATGGCATTAATGTCACACATAATCCGTTCGATCTGTTCTTCATCTTCCTGAGACAATTCTACCAGAAGGTTTTTCTTTAAAAGGGGGTAATCAATTTTAGCCTTTAACCCATCCACGCCCCTTTGCTTCAAATAATATAAATAATATTTCACCTGCCAGATACCAGCCTCTTCTATTGCCCTGCTTTTCTTCACCTCATGGAGTTCTTTGTGCTCTTTGATAAAATCAATATTGATCACATTGTCAATGTTAATGTGCTTGTCCCCTCTCTGATAACTGTTCTCATCCAATAATTTACCCAGCATGACATTTTCATTCTCCGCCTCCATACTGATTTCATGGATGAAATACCACAATTTTCTCGAACACACAAAATAGTAATAAACCATAACTCCCGTGATTCGCTCTTCCATCTTCACGCTCACCCTTTCTATACAAAAATAGGGTCCTCAACTTTTACAAACTTTTTTGCCCGAAACCCAACCCTGTCATCATAATCGCAGTCTATAACCGCTATCTTTTCATAGGTTCCAATCTGCACGGGACGACAGTTCCTTGCCGATAACCCATTACGGACAGCCTTCTCATACTCTGCAGCAATATAATTCTGTATAGGAACCGTGTATTGCATGATCCGATTACGCTCTTTTATCTTCTCAAGCATAGCGGTGTGGGAAGAGCGGATTTTCTTTGCCCCGGCCTCAATTTCCTGCTGATATAATGCATACACGGGAAACGGAATGACATCCTTTGTAAAAATATCTTCCCTTATCCTGATTTCACTGCGATCCCGCTCATACAACACGATATCCTTTAACTTCTCCATCTGTTTCCTGTATTTTTGCATATAATTTGTATTTGAAAGCCTCTCCGTCGTAAAATATTTCTCCACCATCTCTATTTTACGTCCTTCCGACAGCGTTCCACCGCTTACCCCTTTCAATGTTTCTTCCAGCGCCATCTTGGACAATTCAAAGATATCTCTGTCAATAAACCCTGCATTTGCCCCTCTTTGCTCTCTTCCCGGCACATATGGCTGTTCTAAATATTTATCCTCTATCTCGGTATAGACAAAACAATTGTAATCTTCGACTGCCTTTTTCCCCTTTCGATTCACCCTTCCCATTCTCTGCAATAAAGACGGGATATCCTGCAATTCGGTGAACAGATAATCAAAATCAATATCCAGACTCGCCTCCACAAGAGATGTGCTGATCCAGATCACCGTCTCCTCATGTTCGATATCGCCACATTCGCAAATGGCATTTTCTTTTCCAGCCCTGTCCCGCTGTATAAATTTTGAATGGAGCAAATGTATCCTGTCCCCGTTTTCCTCCCCAATCTGTTCGCAAAGTGCCCCGTACATCCACTGTGCCTTCTGGATGGTATTACAGATAACAAGTATTTTCCCGGAAGGCGTCCTTATCTTAGCGGCATTATCTCCTCCTGCTTTTCCTGCTGGATCTTTCTCCAAGAGACATTCCCGAAACTTTTCCGCTATTGTTTCCGCCTTCATCATTGCCGGCATCATTTTCACCTTATGCCGCACCTGCTCCCTATCGCAAAATACGCCGTATGCAAATTTTTCGACTTCTTTTTCTATCAGCTCTTTGATAAAAGGCGCCAGCGTGGCCGTTGTAATGGCGATCCTGCCGCCCAGTTCCCGGATCATTTTCAGCCCGAAAACCAAATCCGCCAGCAAATCTGCCCCATACATCTGAATCTCGTCGATCACGATTTTTGAATAGGACAGTGTGGCAAGCTTCAGCTCATAGGTCTGGTATTGGAAAATAAAATCAAAAAGCTGGTCTACCGTCGATATGGTGAGCGGCATGGCAAGCTGTCTGCTCCGATTGTGATAGGCAATTACATCCATCTCGCGACATTGTGCGCCCTCCATACTCCCTTTTTTCTGTGCTTCCTCCTGCCTCTCTAGCAGTCTGGAAACTGCGTCCGAATGTAAAAGGCCAAGCTGTTTTCCTACCCCGCCGCTGCTCTCATCATCAATGATTTCTCTTCTGATTCGGTCATACATTTTGTTAATCGCCGTCCTCACAGGCAGAAAGATAAATCCCTTATGATCCCCGATCCATAACAAAGCCGCCTCTGTCTTCCCCATACCGGTCTGTCCCACGACCATAATGTTCTCGTCCTGTCTTTCGAGACAGAATTTTTGCATCTCATTGTAAGAAAAACCTCTTTCCTCAAAAAAACGCTCTGTCTTGTACATCAGAAAATCATTTTTATATTCAATTTCCGTCTCACCGCTTGCCGCGTAATCGCATTTATGTAAAAGACCCTTTACCAGAATCATTTTCCCTTTTAACTCTGGCTGCATGATACAGTTTTTTATTCCTTTGATTGCTTTCCTGCCCGGATGCACGGCGCACTCCCACTGTGACAGCAGCTCCTGCGCCAGGCTGCGCTTCTCCGTATCCTCCAGCAGATAAAATACATCCCCATAATCGTGGTGAAATCCCACGGCAAACAATAAAATGTAATACTCCGGCAAAGCGCTCTTTGGCATCAGATACATGGACAGCACGTTGTGCGGGATTTCCCGATCTGCATCAAACTTAAGTTCACTGGATTCCAGCCGTTCCTGCATCCTTGGATTCGCTTTCCCTAAATCGTGGTATTCACACGCCTTGCACAACAGTTCGTAAATATCCCGACTGATATACCCCAGCTCAAAAAGCGTCTTCGCGCGTTCTAACAGGGCCCGATTGTGTTCCTCTATCGTAATGCCGCCGCTTTTCGCCATCTGTTTGACCATCTTTTCAGATTCCTGCGCAAACATACCTTTTTCTGTGTTTATTCCCGTATATTCCATATTTCTTCCTCATCCCATGTACTTGCCAACATACTACGCTAACATCAAACTTCCCTCTGCGTTTCTTCAAATACCTATAATGAAGGGCACGATTCTTCATATAACCGTGCCCGCTTTTCATTGATAAGGTTAGGGTGTCAAAAAATGGCGACAATATAAAGTATCATCGCTGCCGCACAACATTTCTTTACACAAAATTTACGATATAATACGTTCCGTCATCCCGCCGGTCCACATAAATACCGTCCCCCTCCTCAATATCACTGATTACATAGCCGGATGCATACAGCACTTTTTTCCTGTCAAAGACTCTCTGCCCATTTTCACCGATTGTATACAACTTCGGGATCGCATATTTAGTGCCGACGATCTGTCTGCTCATCCCTTTATCCTTTGTTAAAACCTTTTGTTTCCTCGCATTTTCAATGGCGAGATATGCCGGGTATTCTGATTCCAGTTCTTCTTCACAACCGCAAAGCGTAACCCACGCTGCCTCTTTCACTTCGACGAAATCTTCGCTTCTGCCCAGGGATGTGATGTTATATACATTCTCGTAAACATCCTCCATGGTTTTTCTGTCTTTTGCCGCAATATGGATAATAAGTTCAACATCAGACAGGATCTCATACTGTTTGATTGAGGTTGTCAGCACACGGAAACGGGAGTACGGGATAGAAAACACATTTTTCTCATACTCCGAAAATTGTTTCTCCGTCTCCGCTATCTGATCCCGGATATCTTCTTCCTGTCTTTTCACACTTTCAAACTCCTGTGAAAGCTTATCCATCTGCTTTCTCTGCGCAGCAAGTTTCTTTTTCTCCTCTTTTAACCGCTCCAATTCCGGCTTCAGCTTTTCACTTTTCAGAATCTGCACTTCTCTTCCTTTTTGCTTCAGATCCTGATACTCCGCCAGAAGATCCTGATCGTACACTTTGATATCCGCGTTTTTTTCAAAACTGCTGCCCTGCTTTTTCGCCTCGGCTACTTTGACAAACGCCGTACTGAGCATACTCTCGTTCGTCATTTTTACAAGGATTCCTCTGTCATCAAAGGTGGAGTTGAGGAAATTATAATCCCGGTACACCCGCCTGTTCACAGAACCGTATCTGCCCTGTATGCTGACATCCATCTCATGGGTTTCCGTATAACCGCACGCCTTATGAATCGCACCGATCACAGTCGAAAAGGGCGGCAGGGGATAAGTCATTTTGTTTTCAAATGTTTCCGGCCTCCGATAATTGGCACTGGATTGATAAAGAACAAGCCTTATTGCTTCTTTACACATCCGCACACCTTCTTCCTGTATCCTATTCATAATACTGCCGAACCTGCTCTCTCAGCGTTTCAAAGAAAGCCTCAACACTGACAGGATTCAGTTTCTCAATGATTTCGTCCTCATTGTCAAAATTATGCCCGCGCAGCAGCGCTGCAGAATACCCTTTGTTCATCCTCTGGATCAAATCGTCCGACAATTCAAGTCTGTTATTGATGACTTTGACCACATTCTCAAAATAATGTGTCTTTTTCTCAGAGAATCCGCCCACCACAAAAACCGGCTCCGCATTGTCCAGATTCCCTCGCACGACAAGGCTGAGATTTTCCACTGCGCTGAGAAGACTGTTAACTCTCTCTGCCTTCTCTGCTCCGTCGGCTTCCTCTTCCATGAAATTGGGGTCTGTACCGATCATTCCCAGATCTATCGTCATGCTATATATGCGAAGCGTCTTTTCATATTCATACTGATAGGGCATCAAACCTGCCGCCCCGGCATCCTTCTGGAGATTCAGGCCATTTGCCTTGGCATAATTGTTCGCCAGATACATATTATTGTGAAAACGCGTCTCACTGACAAACGGTTCACACGCCACCGCATCTGTCAGATAAAAGGAACTGTTTCGTATATAAGTTTCCTTGCCGGTAGTCATATAACCGCCCTCTAGGGCACGGTTATTGGCAGCACTTCTCTCCGGCGTCGCCTCCTTCTGCGTCGCCCCATTCATGATAGTCACGAGATCGTCGTACATACCGCTCTGTACCATAATCGCGTTTTTCAAACTTTCACGGCTACGAATCGTGTATACGTGACCCTTCTTGTATATCTTCTGTACGCTTCCGATATTGCTCAGAGTTTCCGAATAGTTGGACGTCATATTCGCCACAACCGTCAATGTAATTGCTCTCTTTTCCATATGTCCTCTCTCCTTTACACTTCATCCCAAACTTTGTTGTCTGCTTCCTCAGTCCCGTTCTTATCTCTGGAAAACTCATTCAAATTGCTGACAAACGTAAGTGCCACATCCCTGTTCGCCTCGAAATCTTCAAACAGATCATAGGCAAAAGGGAAGTATACTCCCGTATTATTAGACAGCGTGAGCAGTATCTCCGAGAATCTGTCATAATCATGGAAAATCAGCGCGCTTAGCAGTTTGGTCCTGTAACTGCTGATCTTATTCCCTTGATTGTTTTTCTTAAGCGCCGCCACCGCTTTTTCCGCCCCTGCATACGCGCTTCGCATTCCTTTGTTCATGTTCTCACCTCCGATTTGCAATTGATCCCGTATCTGTATGTTCAGCCCGATCATGTTCCATATCAGAATCGCATTGTTCGCCGATTTTTTATCTGTATCATCCTTAATCAGCACCACTATAAAATCATCCAGCAACTGCAGATTCCTGACCGAATCCGTCACCTGTTCCAGCACCGACACATAAGAATCATCCAATTTTACCGTCCTGCAAAACACATTGTAATTTTTAATCTGCTGAAAGATCGCAATGCTTTCCCGCCGCATAAAGAACGTCTCAAAATAGGGATTGTCCACATGCTTCTTAATGATCTCCACATCATAGTTGAGAAAATCCGATGCATATACGATGTTTTCAAACAATACCCTTCTGATATCCACGCTGCCATTTGGCTGATTTTCTTTCTGTTCCCGGCACTTATCCTGCAAAATCTGATTGGTGCGGACCAACTGTCTGATCGTGGAATTGTCATTGATAAAAAAGGACTCTCTTCCAATGGTAAACGCGAACGGTATGAAATCATAAAACTCGCTGTCCGAGGAAGCAAACAGTCCCATATCATACCGATAGGAGACGGATTTGCCTTTCTTCGCAAAATCCACATAATATCCCTTCAGCCGTACCGTATCACCCTTCGGTTTCCGGAATATATTTTCATTGCAGAAATTCCGGTATAAATCGGATTTGTTTCTAAAAGTTTCCCTTACAATAACTGTCCTGTTTTCCTCAATCAATGCAAGGATCTCTTCCGCATTCGTTCCGTCGAATTTCTTCTTTGCAAATATCTTCTTCATAACGGTATTTGCCGTCAGCTTACCGTTGATAAAGTCCATTTCCTCTTTAGACCATTCCGCTTTATGTAGCGCCCTCTCTGCCGCGCAATGGTGCAGCTCTTCCGAAAAATAATCCTCAATAAACGCGTCCAATTTCTCATCCGTGATATCCGCCGCGTTAAATTTGAGAACATCCAATCCTTCGTCGTATTCGGAATCATCATCATAGGTTTCCCTTGCCTTGGCAATCTCTTCTTTATTGTAGGGTATCTGCGCATAGTCAAAAAAACGAATCAGCCCCACAATTGCCGCCGCATCTTTCCAGTCATCCGCTTCCAGACGATCTGTAAATTCTCCGGCCAATACTCATCCCTCCTCCATTAGTTAATCTCAGCATAACTTGAAACACATATCAGCCAGAAATGACGATCACCCCGTCATTTCTGCTACATCAACCATGGAAAAACCTGAACTCCTCCTCGAACATACTCCATTTTGATAGAAATATTGCAATATTTTGTTCTCCCCAGACACCGTGAAATCCGCGATCGTAGCATCCAAATATACGCCGTAATGTTTCGCCACAATTTTCCTGCCCGCCACTGAATGCAGTTTGATGCTCTGTACTGCCTCTTCCGAAAATCCTGCCATTTCCGCCTGCGTTTTTAACGCCTGCTCCAGCCTGTCCGCATAGCCCTCGTCCTCACAGCTGTAATAGGTGTCTCTGTTCGTCTTTCGGTCATGCTCCCGCACCACAATGGATGAGCCCGGCATTGAGACAAACCGAACCGTCGTTCCTCTGATCTCTTTCTGATCCAGCTGGACGATATTCTTTAACGTGAAGTAATTGCCCTCCTCCGCTGGATATCTTTTGTTTTTCTGATTTAAAAACGCCAGCATCAAATACATGCCTGTCTGCATTCTGTCATCTGTAGAAAATACGAGCGAAAATTTATTGTCCGCAAACCGAAACTTTTCTTTTGTAAACTGGGGTTTACTGACAATCATCGTCCAGGAAAAATCTTTGGTGTTCGTATCCTTGTAATAACGCGCCATCAGATCCCCATTCACGGAATTTGATAATGCATTTTTGATGAAACTTAATATATAACGCCGGTAATCAGCATTCAACTCCGACCGGTCGATGATAAAATCAAGCTTGAAGCGCACGCCCGTCTCCCTCCTTTCTTCTTACAGCATAGCAGTATCATTTATTCTCGCAAGCGACAAGCCGACAAGTTACTGCTTGCAATGGAACATTCGACTACGCCATTTATTCTATTCTTTTCCCAAAATATATCACAACATCTCATATTTGTAAATAGTTTTCATATATTTATATAAGATAGAAATATAGGTATGTCACATAAAGATGATATTGCCAATACAATCCCAAAATGCTAAACTAAATAGCGACATAGATTCTATATTAGAATTTAAAGATATTTCTATCCTAGATTATTTATAGCTCCATAGTGGAATCATTTTAGTGTCCTACAGATACCAACATAAAAATCCCCACGCATAAACCCACCCCCACACACATAAACTGTTAAAAAAGAATCACTGTGGGGATTATCTGTATGAGTTCTAAAACCAAAATCGTCGTACTTCATGTAAAAGAGTTAATATATACCGGCATTTTCGCTGCTCTCGGTATTCTTTTTATTATCCTGCTCATCATTATGTTTCTGCCCAAAGAAAAGAAGCAGGAAACCATGTCCACCGTGACGCAGCCCGTAAACGATACCTACGTGCCCGGCGTATATACAACCTCGCTGATCCTGAATGACAACGTGGTGGAGATCGAGGTAACCGTGGATGAAAAGAACATCAACGCCATCCGGCTTGTAAATCTGGACGAAGCAGTAACTACCATGTATCCTCTGATCCAGCCTTCCTTTGAGGATCTTGCCGACCAGATTATAAAAAGCCAGAGTCTGGAGGGCATTACATATCCCGACGACAGCAAGTACACTTCCATGATTCTTCTGGACGCCATCACCAGTTCTCTCAACAAGGCGTTGGAAAATCAGGGGGAGACGGGCGGCGAATAACGATATCTGTTTTTCCAAATTACCGGAAAGCCTGCAAGTTACAAAGAAAAAAGGCGGCCGGGGCATTTACTTCCTCCGGCCGCAAAGTCATGTTCCACGCCAATCTTTATCCGAAGGCAAATGACATCATCGTCACAATTCTGCCCAAAAGCTGTCTGCCAGCAGATGAACAGGATACCCAGCTTCACGCCACCTCCTTAAAATCGAGAATCAAATCCTCATAAATCCCCGCCTTCACCGACTCAGAAAATGTATACCGGTTTGATGTCCCATGCTCAAAGTTATACACAAGTACTCTTCTCTCCTTCGGGTCTACAATCCAGTATTCCCTCACGCCCGCCGCCTCGTACAGCGCGCATTTCCTGATATAATCCATCATCTTACTGGACAGCGAGACAATCTCTATCGCCCAGTCCGGCGCACCATGGCAGCCTTTCTCGTCCAACTTGTCCCTATCGCAGATCACTGTAACATCCGGCTCCACATAATTGTGCTCATCATCCTTTATGTAAACCGCAAAAGGCGCAGGGAGCACTTTGCAGGTTCCCTTCTTGTCCCTTATGTAATTCCAAATTGTAACACTCATCCACATAAGGATATCCTGATGCGTCAGCGTGGGCGTAGCCATCATGTACATTTTCCCATCAATCAGCTCCGCACGCTCGCCCTCCGGCAATGCCTCAATATCCCTGACAGTATACACCCCGTCTTCCGGCATTCCCTCCGCTGCTGTCATGTTGTGAGATTTTCCTCCCTCAATCATCCTGAAAATACCCTCTCTTTCAATCTTCCTGTGTTCCATAAACTTTTCCTCCTTTTCTTCCGGCAGAAGGAAAACCATGGTTTCACTCAATTAACTGAAACGCATTCCGTCATTCGCCTCTGCCGCTATTTGATTGGTAGTTTTGAGTAAGCGGCAGAATTTGCCCGAATGTGCGAAATGCACGGTTCATTGATTACTCTTATTGAATTTATCATACACGTCTTTTCAGACCCTGTCAATAAAAATTTTTAAAAGCGTCAAAAAACTGATATTATTACACCAAATACCGCGCCATGCGGCAAGCGCATCGCGCGGTTGTGAAAAATAACGGGAAATTATAATTCCTCCAGCTGTGCCAGCCAGACCGCCGCGCATGCGTCCGAAGGCATCCGCAGATCTCCTCTTGGCGAGAGCGCCACACTCCCCACCTTGGGACCGTCCGGCAGACAGGAACGCTTAAACTGCTGGGCGAAAAACCGCTGATAAAAAATCTTTAACCATTTGAGTATGACACTATCGTCATAAATTCCCGCAAAGGCAATCCGCGCCACCCGGTAAACCTTTGCCGGCTCAAAACCGCAGCGCAGCATATAGTATAAAAAGAAATCATGCAGTTCGTAAGGTCCGACCAGATCTTCGGTCTTTTGGGAAATCACGCCGTCCACGGGCGGCAAAAGTTCAGGGCTTACCGGCGTGTCCAGAATATCCAGTAAAAGCGACTTAAGCGTCTCATCCCCACAGGTATCCGCATAATAGCGCACCAGATGCCGTACCAAGGTCTTTGGCACGCCCGCATTCACGCCGTACATTGCCATATGATCCCCATTATATGTCGCCCAGCCAAGGGCAAGCTCCGACATATCCCCCGTGCCGATCACCAGACCGCCCGTCTGGTTGGCAATATCCATCAATACCTGCGTCCGCTCCCTTGCCTGTCCGTTCTCGTATGTCACGTCATGGCAGTCGCTGCTCTGACCAATATCCCGGAAGTGCACATTTACCGCCTCCCTGATATCCACCTCGCGAAGTGTCGTTCCAAGAATGCCCGCCAGTCTGCAGGCATTGTCATAGGTCCTGTCCGTGGTGCCGAAGCACGGCATTGTAACAGACGTTATTTTATCTCTGGAAAGGCCGAGCATATCAAAAGTGCGCACCGTCACCAAAAGGGCAAGGGTCGAATCCAGTCCGCCGGAAATACCCAGCACAGCCGACTGACTCCCGGTATGCTCATATCTTTTTTTCAGACCATAGGACTGAATGGACAAAATCTCGTCGCAGCGTTTCTCTCTCTCCTTTGCCTGATCCGGCACAAACGGTCTTGGTGAAAAACGTCTTTCCAGAAAAGTCTCTTCCTCCTCCATATGCACGGGAAGTATCGTATGCTCCCGCAGATTTTCCCCTTGATAAGTGTTCATTCTGCGCCGTTCATGGGCAAGTCTGTGAATATCCAGGTCCGCATAAATAACGCCCGTTTCAAATCGTTTTGCCACCGCCAATACCCTGCCGTTTTCCGCAATGATATTGTGTCCGCCAAAAACCAGATCCTGGGTAGACTCCCCTTCTCCCGCTGAACTGTAAACGTAAGCGGCAATCTGTCTGGCACTGGCGGACTTCACCAGCATTTCCCGGTAAACGTCCTTTCCCACCGTCTCGTTGGAGGCGGATAGGTTGACGATCACGGTCGCCCCCGCTAATGCATGCGCTGTGGCCGGAGACTCAGGCGCCCAGATATCCTCACAAATCTCGCAGCCCACGGTAAAGCCCCGCACCGCATCTATCTGAAAAAGAATGTCTGTGCCAAAGGGAATCTCCTTTCCCTCATATAAAAAGGATTCCGGCCGGATATTTCCCGGCGTAAAATGACGCCCCTCATAAAACTCCGCATAGGCAGGGATATGTCTCTTCGGAATAAAGGCAAGTATTTCCCCATCCTGCAAAACTGCCGCAACATTGTAAAGCTTATGCTGCCTGACAAGAGGCATGCCCACAAAGACAAGGGCGTCGCTGTCCTGCGTGGCCGCCTTCACCTCCGCCAGCGCCTCCATGGCCTGCGTCAGCAGAACCTCCTGCAAAAATAGATCGCCGCATGTATAGCCGGTAAGACATAACTCCGGAAATACAACCAGTCTGGCGCCCCGCCGCACCGCCTCCTCGATTCCTTTACCAATCTGCCTGGCATTATAAAAAGGGTCCGCCACCTTGATTTTCGGCGTCACAGCCGCTGTTTTTACAAATCCCTGCCTCATATTCCGTATGTCCTTTCCTTTTTATTATAACAAATGGAGTGGCCAAATTGCCGCTTCTTAATTTTGGTTTTAATCCCTCCTGGGATGCCATTTCTTCGCATCCCACGCCAAAAACTCATAATTTGTGTTATATATATCCTGTTATTTTTGTGTGAACACCCGCTATTTTATAACCCCTATTCCTTGTAAATACAGCCCTTTTTCACATTTTATACAGTCCGCTGCAGAGTCTGACAAAAAACGAAATACCAGTGCCGTTTATGTGTTAAACCCTGTTTTAGTTTTTTACCTTCTTACATTTTGACAGACAATAGGATTTGCAGCCGAATTTTGTTCCGCCGGAAATCATTTTGTATTTCTCCTCACTTATGCTCCCTGCCCGGACCTCCTGCTGCCTGCTTTTCTCTTTTAGCTTCCTTTTCGATAAATCCCGTTATTTTTCAGGCCGTTCGCTTTTCTTTTTGCTCTTGAAAGTTTCATGCGGCACACTTACTTTCCCCTTTTTACAATGGTTTTATCCACTTATTCAATAAATTACGGTCGGTTTTTATATGATTTAGTCCTTAGCTTCCGATTTGCCATACAGTTGTCTATTCATGTCATTCTGTTTTTATTTTCGCACATTAAATCATGCCTTAATTTATGAATTTAACAGACTATCTGCTGTTTCCGGCTTTCATAAGCCTCTCTACTTCCTCCGCGGAAAAAGTGTAGCGCTTATTACAAAAATGGCAGTGCAGTTCCACCTCTTTCCCCTCGTCAACCAGTTCCCCCAAATCTTTTTCACCGAGGCTAAGCAGCACCTTCTCCACCCGCTCCCTGCTGCAGTCGCACAAAAAACTCACCGGCGTTTTGTCCGTGACCTCCAGACCAAACTCTCCCAGCACGCTCTCAAGAAGTTCCTCGGGCGTCTTTCCCGCCTCCAGAAGTTCTGTGACAGATGTTATTTTTGTCAGTTTTTCCTCCAGCCGGCTGATTACCTCCTCTGAGGTAAACGGCATCAACTGTACGATAAAGCCGCCTGCCTGCCGCACAGTGTTATCCCGGTTCATCAAAACCCCCAGCGCCACGACGGAAGGGACTTGCTCGGACGCTGCAAAATAGTAAGTCAGATCGTCCGCGATCTCCCCCGTCTGCAGGGTAACCGTGGAGGCATAAGGCTCCTTTAACCCCATATCCTTCATCACATGTAAAACGCCTGCGCCTACCACACCGCCCACATCCAGTTTTCCCGCGCTGTTTGGCGGCATCATCGCCTGCGGATTGTCCGCATATCCTTTCACGTGTCCTGACGCGTCCGCCGTCGCCGTAATGCCATGTACCGGACCGTCTCCCCGGATCTGCAGGGTGAGAATGTCCTTCTCCCCCTTGAGCATACCGCCCATCATAAGCGCGCCCGTCATAAGCCTTCCCAGCGCCGCAGTCACCACAGGGCTCGTGTTGTGAGCGGCTCTCGCCGTTTCCGTCAATTCCTTTGCATTCACCGCAAATGCGCGTATCTGCGCGTCCGCTGCCGTAGCCCGCACCATATAGTCTCCCATGCTCTGCACACCTTTCCTCAATAAATTCTGTTCGCCACCGGCTTCTTTTCCCAGATTTCCACGCCCGTTTCGTCCTTTGCCTGTACCAGCACATAGTTTTCCTCCAGCAGACGCGAAAGTTCCTCGTCCACGCCCATATGAATCCGCAGGCAATAAATTCTTTCGTAAGAAAGCAGCTCTTCCACGGACAGCTGCGCGTAATTGGGGTAAAACCTTGTCTCCTGCTCGCTGTGGACCATACTGTCCACAATATGCGCCGGCGCGGCGTACCCTCTCTTTTCAAAATAGTACTCTATAAATCCATCCAGCACACAAAATTCATTGGAGCCGGCAAACAGCGTATTGTCCTCCCATATGCCACCTTCTTCGGCAAGGTAGTCCGCCGCTTCACGGTAGGGCTCCATAGGCTTTCTAATGGATCGGTACGCATCGCGGTAGCTGGCCGCAAAGGATACTGCCAGAAGCAGCACAACTGCAGTCCGCAGCGTCCATACAACCGGCTTTTGCGGAAATTTGTCCGTAAGATCAAGTATAAAGTCGATCCCCAACGCCGTAATCAGCAGAATATGGGGCTGCACAACCGTAAAATACCGTTCTACAAAAAGGCCGCCCTCCGGATAAATATACTTGCTGAACACAAAAACAAATCCGATCATCCACCCCGTAACCGCCACACAAAACGCCGAGAGCAGCGCCCCGGTCTTTTCTCCGGCATAAGATTTGCGCATCACGTACAACGCCCTGCCGGCAAGAAACGCCCCGGTAACCAGACATATATACCAGAGAATCCGATTACCGCTCAAATAAAACAGAACCGTCCAAACCATGTCCTTCCATTCCGGCACCTCACTCCAATAATTGTCAAGTCCCCAGCTTTTATAGTAAAACGATGTAAAAAGCCACGGAAAGTAGATGAGGCATCCCGGAACATAACACAAAAGATGTTTCCACGACACCTTTCGTAAAATCACAAGAACAAGATCAATAACGCCATAAAAGAAAAGCAGGATACAGGCAAACCAGTGCGTCCAGAAGCAAAGCGCTACAGCCGTTCCGTATAAAACCATACGCCCTTTTTCCGGCTTCTGAAACTTACCGATAAAAGTATAAAGCACCAGCGCAGATAAAAAGAATGCCATTGCATAACACCTGATTTCCCACGCAGCCTGCCAGAGCAGGACGCTTGAGGAGGTTCCCAGACACAATGCAATAAATCCCGCCCTTTTTCCTTTCAGCCTTCCTGCGGACAGCGCGAAAAAAACGATTCCTGCCATGCAGAACAAAATAGACGGAATCAGCAGATACTTCTCTCCATAAGGCATAATCCGATAGGTCACATACAACAGCATAGGATATAAAGGCAGATTGTTTTCCCGGTACAGATAGGTATTTAATACCTGTGGTATGCTTAAACCATCTTTGATAAATCCTATGGACGCCAGTTCATCCGCCCAAAACGACTGGCAGTTTCCGTTCATAAAGGCAAAAACGCCCATCCAGAGTAAGAGCAGAACGCCCGGAATCCAATATCTTTTCTCTAAGTTTTTCATAGTCTGTATATCCTCTCGATCCTTGCCTTTTATTTAATAACACTTGTATCTATATTTCCCCTCAAACGACAGCCTGATTAGCCTCCGTCGCCGCACCCTTCCGCGCCACCACATAGATTCGTCCGCTCTCCTCTGTCACCGCCCCGTGGGTGTCCGCATCAAACGCCTCCAGAAAATCCAGACCCGCCTGCAGAAGAAGCGCCTTCATCTGGTCAAGCCGGTAACCGCGCTGGTAGTGCACCTCCTGAAAGCGCCGGAACCGCTGCGCCTCCCCAAAGGCTGTCTGTCCCTCAGCGCCCTCGTCCGCCCCGGCTCCCTTTCTCCTCTCCGCCACAAAAACAGTCAGGTCGTACTCGTTGATCTCCTGCTCCTCATGATAGTAGTTTTCCCAGATAAAGCTGCAGTCTTCCCGATTCTCGGCAATCGTGGCGTCCCCGATCTGGACGGCGTACTTGTAGACAGTATTAAAATCAAAAACAAAAATTCCCTGCGGGTACAAATAGTTGTTGACCCGCAAAAAGGTCTGTACGATATCTTCCTCTTCCAGAAGATAGTTCAGACTGTCACAGACGCTGACGACCGTCCCCACTGTGCCATAAAGTTCCAGTTCCCGCATATCCTGCAGCAGATACAGTATGTCAAGCCCCGACCGCTCCCGCTTCTCCATGGCTGCCTGCAGCATCTCCTGCGCATTATCCACGCCGATCATGTCATACCCTCTGCGCGCCAGGAGTTCCGTCAGAGTGCCTGTCCCACAGCCAAGGTCGAGTATCGTGTTGCGTTCCTGCCGGAGATTTGTATTCGTAACACTCATGTCATCTTCCGTGCGTTTCTCCCCTTTTGACACCTCATCCACACCATAATGCTTAAAGATCCCCATCAAAAATTCACACCACGCCTCGTAGGGCGTGTCGTCCATCAGTTCGTCATAAACTTCCGCAAAATCTGTATATGCATCCATTTTCAAATCCGTCCCCATCTGTTCTGGCCTTTATCCCGCTACGCCCGTTCCTTTAAGATATCTTTTTCCATGCTCCGGGCCGCTCCTCCCACTTATTTTTCATTTCCAGACAAAACCCTTTCCTTTACTTTATAATATCATCATTGCTTTCGCAACATCCACAAATCAGCTTATTCGGATATTCATTCAAATTTCCTATGCCCGCCCGCGCTGTCAGACACATACAGCGACAGTTGTCCGTCAAACTGCCCCGTCCGGCCGCCCACTTTCTGCAGGGGGAATACAAAGGTGGCGTGCTCCTCAAAGGGCTCGTCGCTTCCAAGGCTGTCCACTTCTTTTCCGTCCACATAAAGCGTGGTCTTTCCCGACTTTCCCTCCAGCTTCAGGTTCACCCATTCGCCTTTCGGCAGCGTGTAATCAAATGTGTAGGTCCGCCCTTCTCTGGTAAAGCCGACCTTTCCCGTCTCCGGCTCTGCCGCGTAGAAAGCCCATCTGCCGTATGCACAGTCGCCCTCCGCAATGACCTGCTCCTGCCGCGCATCCGGCTCCAGGCACACCTCTATCCGTATCTCATAATCCGGCTCCACCGCCACTGTCTCGTCATAGAGGTAAGGATAAAAAACAGCCTTTTCACTCTGGTAAGGCTCCTCCAGCCCCTCCGCGCCCCAGAGGCTGGCGGACAGCGCGCCCAGAGGCTCCACAAACCGCTCGTACAGATCATACTCGCAGATTCCCACGTCCAGATTACCGCTCATATCGTTCCAGATCATGTATGCCGCGCCCAGCATCTGCGGCGAATAAGCGGGCACGGTCTCCCGCCTGTCATAGTCATAAAAACGGTTGGGCGCCCAGTTTTCATACAGGTCCCTGCCGCTCAGCCTGTCATAGCCGCCGCCCGGTATGATGTAAAGGTGGTTGTTCTGCATATTAATCAGGGAATATCCCTCCTCATACATCTCAAGCGGGTCCGCCCAGACCGTGCTCCACAGATTCATCTGCAGATTCTCTGGCGAAGGCTTTGTCGTGCCTCCCATATTGCTAAGGCTCCCCCAAAGCCGCACGGTCTTCCCCGACTCCTGCACCAGACTGTTGATTCGGTTCAGATACTGCCGGTACTGCTCGCCGTCGCCATAATACTCGTCCATACCGATACCCACAATCTCTGCCTCCCGGAAGGCGCCCTCTTTCTCATCCAGCGCCTCCCGCCAGATTTTCTCCACGAAAGCGACTGCCTTGTCATTTCCCAGATCAATCTGGTCCACCGACTCACTTCCCGTGTGCAGGGCATACTCGGGATAAAGCTTTGTGATGGAGAGGGCGTGCGCCGGGGTATCAATCTCCGGCACCACCGTCACCCCATAGGTTCTGGCTGTAGCGATAAATTCTGCAAACTCCTCCCTCGTGTAAGCGTACTCCGACGAGGTCAGCATTTCCCCCTTCTCGTTGCCCAAACGGGATTCCAGACGAAACGCGCTGTCCGCAGTCATGGCATGTTCCACCGAATCGGTAAGCCCGCTGGTGGCAAGGATCGTGTTATCGTTTAAATGGATCGTCAGATCGTTCATCCTGTACCATGACATGGTCTCCATAATCCGATAGAGCGTGTCCATAGATACCGGCTTTCTCGCCACATCAATGCCGAACCCCCGCACCTCATAGAGGGGATAATCCCGGATCTTTCCCTGCGGCACATTTCTTCCCACATCCGCAGACAAAAGCTGCATCAGCGTGACCGTTCCCCAGCGCAGTCCTGTCGCCCCCTCCGCCTTTATGACACATTTGTCAGTTATATCACAGGTATATCCTTCCTCGCCCAGACCATTTTCTTCTCCGGCATAGCCCAGATAGATATCCCCCGATTCAAGATCGTCCGCCGTGCCCTTGCATACAGTCAGTTTTGTGCGAAAATCCAGGTGCTTTTCCAGACCCTCGCTCAACAGTGCCGCGATATCCCAGAGTGCCTGCGTGTCTGCATCCTGTTTCGTCGCCGCACCCGGTTCTCCCATCTCCGTCTGCACGTCCGCTTTTCCCGCCGCGCCCGGCTCTGCCGGCTGCCGCCCGTCGCTCCGGGGCGGACGGCTGTCCGTATCCACTATGATCCGCGCTTCTTCCCTCAGGCTAAAATACCCCTGGCCGCCCCGCCACTCCGCAACCGAGGGAAGCACGCTCCCAGAAGCCGTCTCCGCCGCATCAGGCATCGCATCCGCCGCAGGCACGTGCACCACAAAGGAAACCTCCCTCGTCTCCTCCCGTTTTCTCGTGTCCTCCACCCGATAGCCCACCATCACTTCCTTATCCTGAATGGTGTCATAGATTCTGCCGTCCGCACCGATCACCTGTTCCAAGTCCGCGCCGATCAGCATCACCCGGAAACCATCCGGCGTTTCCGGCATAGCAAGCCTTCTTCCGCCCTCCGCCGCCTTTTCGATAACAGGTGCTTTTAATTTGTATGCCGTGGGCTTGTCCCCATAAACCTCAAACTCGTAGAGCGATACATTCTGGTACAGGTCAGAGAAATCCGCGGACTCCTTCGACACCTCATAGGTGGAAAGGCGCAGGAATTTCGTCTGTACGGGCTCCTCCAAAACGATCTCCTGCAAAAGAGTCTCCGGCGCGCTCCCAAAAGCGGCAAGCGTCTCATATGCCGCGCCGTCTGTCGAGCTCTCCAGCGCATAAGAAACCGCGTTCGCCCTCTCCCATTTCAGCACAACAAAAGAAACTGAAATTTCTTCAGGAAATTCCAGTTGTATAAAATGGGAGGCATCCTCCCTGTTATTCTCGCTGGACCAGCGGGACGTGCGGTCAACGTCATTCCCGTCTATGGCCATAGCCGCGGACAGCGACTCCTGCTCCACGCTGTCACAGGTCGCTTTCACACCCTTTAGCAGGGCCAGATTCGGATTCTCGTCCCCGAAAAACTGTCCGCGAAACAGAACACCGACCAGCCCAGCCGCCGCCAGAACTACCGTAAGCGCCGCTCCCGCCAGCATATATTTTTTTCTGTCCCTTTTTTTCTTCATCCGTGATCCCATCCGTCAAGGTCTAACACGAAAACACTGTTTGCGGCGTCAAAGCCGCCGCCCTCTCTCAACCTACAAGCGCTCCCAGAAGCCCATAAGAGAGGAAGGACATAATCACCGTAGCGATGGCGATACCCAGAAGCTCCGCCAGAATCGCCTTCTTAAAGTCCACATCCAGAAGCGCGGCGATCAAAGACCCCGTCCACGCCCCTGTACCCGGAAGAGGAATCCCTACAAAAAGCACCAGACCCCAAAATTCATAACGCTTGATATTGTCACTCTTACTCATGGCGCGGTTTTCCAGTTTCTCAATCATACCGCGAAAAAGCTTCACTTTTTTCAGCAGCTTAAAAATCTGTTTGATAAACAGCAGGATAAACGGAATCGGAATGATATTTCCCACAATGCAGAACGGAATCGCCGTGGTGATCGGCACCTGAAGCAGTTTCGAGACGATCAGGCCGCCGCGCAGCTCCAAAATCGGTATCATGGAGATGATAAAAACTACAATCTCCTTACTCACATATCTTCCTAATGTGTTGGCAAATGCCACCGCTAAACTTTCCATAACTTCTTTTAATCCTCCATTTTTATAATTAAATTTAAATTTAATATTTCCAAACCGCCGCGTATTTCCTGCACTTTTGGCAGATCTGTCTTCCATCGTTATATGTATATGTAGCATATACGCATGAAAAACACCTTATTCTGATAAATGCCATCAAATAACAGCCGTCTGCCCAATTTCTACCCGCAGATCGTGTCGAGCGCCCGGTAAAGCACCTCCATCTGTTCATCCGTGCCGACAGTGATCCGAAGGTAATTGTTGATTCTCTCCTTATCCCACCATCTGACATATATGTCATTTTCTTTTAGTCTCTCAAAAATCTCACGGGCGGGAATCGTTTTGTGGGAAGCAAAGATAAAGTTTGCACAGGATTTCGGGAACACGAACCCCCTCCCTGCAAGTTCTTCCTCCGCCCTTTTTCTTGTCTCTATAATCTTTTGACAACATGCCGTAAAGTAATCCTCATCCCGCACAGCCGCCGCGCCAATCTCCAGCGCCGCCGTATTCATGGTGTAAGAATTGACGGAATACTTCACATCATTCAAATAGCGGATCAGCTGCGGATGCCCCATGGCATACCCGATCCGCATGCCCGCCATGGATCTGGACTTGGAAAAAGTCTGCACCACCAGCAGATTGTCGTATTTGCCAATAAGCGGCAGCGCGCTTGCGCCGCCGAAATCAATATAAGCCTCATCCACGATCACGACCACGTCCCGGTTTGCCGCGATGATCTCCTCCACCTTGTCAAGCGGCATCAACACCCCTGTCGGGGCATTGGGGTTCGGAAAAACTACGCCTCCGTTTGGCTGACAGTAATCCGCAGGGCAAATCTGAAAATCTGCATCCAGCGCTTTCCTCTCATACGGGATTCTATACACATCAGCCCACACATCATAGAAAGAATAGGTGATATCCGGGAATAAAACAGGTCTGTCCGAATGGAAGAACGTCAGAAACGCCATGGACAGCACATCATCCGAACCGACGCCGATAAAAATCTGATCCGTCCCGATGTGATAACGCGCAGCCAGCGCGGCAGCCAGATCTGTGTTCTCCGGGAAAGCGGGGTACAGCCGGAATTTCTCCGCATCCAGACCGGCTATTGCCCCCGCCACCCCGGGCGCAGGCGCATACGGGCTTTCGTTGGTATTCAGTTTGATAATGCCCGCTTTCCGCGGCTGCTCGCCGGGCGTGTAGGGCACCACCCTGCGCACATTCTCTTCCCATTTCATGTCATATTTCCTCTTTTCTCACATTGTCCACTCAGCCGCGAGCCTCGTATACTCCGCCGCCTGTTCCTCATTGCCAAGCTCCTGATAGCATCTGGCAAGTCCCCGCAGGGGGAGGTCGCCCCCGCTGTGGATATCTAAGACGCTCTCCGTCTCATAAGCCGCGTTGTACAGCCAGACAATCGCCTCGTCATAGTCCTGCCGCTCCATATAATAAGCGCCAAGCTCACAGCATATTTCCGCACATCCTTCGGAGGCCACCGCTTTCATCGCATATTTGAAGAAATCCGCCACATCCCCCGCAAGTCTTGCCGCCCTTGCCGCCACGCACGCCGCCTCCATCAGCTCTTCGTCTCCCCGCTTTTCATCTTTGCAGGACTCCTGAAAAAACGCGCGCGCCGCGAGGAAATCTTTTGCCTCCCCGGAGATAAAAAGCTCCTTCGCGTAAATATTGTGGAGCCTTTTATCGAGAGTCTCCCCCGCAGCCGTAAGACGCGCAAAGGCCGCCAAATCCCTGTCCTTATGGTTCTCTTCCGGCAAATGCTGGATGCATATCTCGCTATCATAAATAACAGGCGTAATTCCTATCTGTTCATGGATCGCCCCCTGCCAGCGGAAAGTGCGGTTTCTCTTAAAAAGCTTGGGACGGAGTTCCTTGTCATAATTGTAGATTGTCCCGTTTGCCAATTGATTTACATAATACATCTGCACAATCTCTATTTCCGGGAGCAGAACCTCCTTCATCCGCAAGAATGCTACCCTGTTTTCTTCATCGAGCACCTCGTCCGCGTCCGCCGAGTAAATATATTCCATCTTTGCCTTGGAAAAGGCGAAGTTCCTCGCCTGAGAAAAGTCCCCCGTCCACGCAAAATCATAGATCTGATCCGTGTACTTAGCAGCAATCCGCTTCGTCGCATCCGTGGAACCCGTGTCCACAATGATGACCTCATCCGCAAGCCCTTTCAGGCTGTCCAAACATCTTGCCAAAATCCGCTCTTCATTTTTCACGATCATGCATACGCTGATTGTGACCATGCGCATTATTCCTTTCCTGTTTCCGGCTCAACTCTCCAAATACTGCCATTTACACACTCTTTAGATAGAGTAACACACTCCCCCGCCGATTGCAATTCAAACCCGTATCAGACAACACAGACATCCGATCTCTCAGCCGCAGGCGCATGACCCGTTCGGAGCTTCATCCTCTGCCGAACCGACCGGCCTGCAGTCGCCCTCTTACGGACCGCAATAAAATATCCTGTCCTTTCTGTAAAAGCAGCGGCATCCCTACCCCCGCCGCCAGATAAACCATCTGAAACGCTTCCGATCCTTTTACCAGATAATAGTAGTCGATATCCGCGTAAAAGCGCACGAAATCAAAGTCCGCCAGATACCCCGTATAGGCGGCAGTCCCCGCAAGAACCATCTTTACAAGCATAAAAGCCATGACATGGTGCATCATCACCGCGTAAGTATTACGGCCGAGATGGAGCAGAAACCCGCCCGCCAGATTCTGCGCTGCTGCCGGACCATTCCGCTTTTCCACATCCGACTGCGCCGCGGATATATCCCTTTGCCCTCCTTCGCACAGCGGCGCCAGAATTTTCGACACCCGCAGCCAGAAGGCAATTCCCGACACTACTGTCACATATGGAATCACCGGCCCGTTGGCAAAGCCCGTACACCACACGCTGCTGTAGGCAAGCCCGTTGCAGCACAGATGAAGAAGCACCTGCACGCCAAGCACAACGGCAAAGTAAGGCACATTCCCAAGGCTGTCCCTCGTTTCAAGTTTCTTCTTATAAAACTGCCCCATCTGAAAGCAGGGATAGAGGAACAGAATCCGCCCCGGCGTCTTGTATAATCCCCACACACGGCCTTCTATGGCAAACTGCACCACGAGTATTCCCACCGCCAGAGTCCCGATCAGAATCAGCCACTCGCTGTTTATATGCAGCCGCCCAAGCAGAAGCCGCATGCACAGATTCATCCCCTCAACGATAAAGAGCACAGGCACAAACCATGCCGCGTAATTTAAAATAAACTGATACCCGTTCAAAAAGGGAGACACAAAAAGAGTCTTCAAAGAGACTGCCTCCCCCATCGAAAAGCCTCCAAAAGCCCTGAGCGCCGCAGCCAAAAGACCATACACCACATTCCAGATAAAATAGGGCAAAAGAAGTCTCTTTGCCTTCTTTTTCAGATAGGCGAGAGGGTGGCATTCCTCCTCATCCCGATAAAAATAGCCGGAAATAAACATAAAGAGCGGCACATGAAAAGAATAGTAGGGAAACAGGCCGCCCACCGTTAAAATATCATAGCCCAGGTGCCCTGCCACTATCATAAGTATGGCAAGGGCGGAGAGAATGCCGAAAGCAACGTTGTACGGGGATTTTGGCCGTTCTCCCGCCGCACGGGAATCCCTATGCTGTTTTGACACGCTGTCTGTTTTCAAATGTGACATATATGTCATATCTATACTCCTGCCGATCCCGGTTCCACAAGTTCGCCGAAAACCCACACGACATGGCGCGGAATTTGTGGTAAACTGAACCTAGTATATGGTCTATCTTACCAAGAAATACAGAAGAAAGAAAGAGAATCCCTCCAATGAGCAGTAATTTCAGCACACTCCCGACAAAAAGACATCTGTCCCTTTATTTTCTTTTCCTTATTCCCCTGCTGTTTACAGCCGGATTGTTCACAGCATGCGGCATGTCAGACTCTGATCAGTCAAACCTTCCAGCCATGACGCAGGATGCCGGTCTGCAGACACCCGCCCCGCTGCCGAGCAAAAGCCACCTGCGCGCTTTCACGACAGTGCAGAACCTTGCGGAAGCGGATTTTGCTCCCACTGCCCCACAGGACATTCCCCGCAATACCCTTACAGACTTAAGCGTCCCCACCTATGTCACCAAGGTGGAGGACACCTATTTTATCGTAGACTGCTATCACGACCAGGTGATCTACCACGATAACCTCACGGATCCTCTCACAGACTGGCAGATTTTAACGGACAAGATCGACAAAGGGCACACCCTTGCCAGCGACGGAACCGTCTATCTTGTGGACGACACGGAGGGAAACCGCGTTCTTGTATTCGAAAAAAAGGAGGGCGTTTTCTACCACACCCAGACGCTGGATGAAGTCGGAAACCGCCCTCACTATATTGTCTATGACGCCCCCACGGACACCTTCTATGTATGGAGCTCCATGAACGGCGAAATGTACCTGTGCCGTCACGACCCCGGCAGCCCGCAGATGTATCTCACACAAATCTGCGCGGTGGACGCCCTGAAGGAAACCTATGTCCGCTCCTTCACCATCGACGGCGACGATATCTACTTCGTCTCCGGCATCCCCGGCACCCCCGCCATCATACAGGCGGACCTGTCCACCTTTGCCGTGCAAAAGACTTATCCCGTACCCGACGTGATTGCCGGCATGGTGCAGCTGACCTTTGCCGAAGGAAACTGCTACATCACCGTCTCCACCGACATAAACGGCAGTCAGGATTACGCCACCATCATCCGCACAAAAAATCTGAAAGACCTTGCGGACGGAAATTACGAAGATATCTATTCAAATTTTGTCGGCGGCGGAACACCCTATTATATTACAATGATAGATAACAGTTATTATTTAACTGAACACCGCATCCCCGGACATGCCGTCTGGAAATTCGACATCACAGAGGACGGCGTGGAGAATGTAAAATCACTTTATTAAATCAAAACATACGGAGAATGCCGCTTCTTAGGCAATCTCCTACGTGAGACATAGAACTTCTTAGCGAAGCAGCCTCTGCTGCTGAGTTTTAGAAGTTCTTCTCACGTTAATCTTCGACCGTCCCATTGATACTGCGGAGTGCAAACAAAACCGCTGCCATCAGCACAATTCCCACGGGAAGGGCAATCCATGCGCTCTTTACGAAACCGGCTACAATGTATGTGGCAAAAGACACTACCGCCGCCAGCACCGCGTAGGGAAGCTGTGTCGTGACATGGTTCACATGCTCACACTGCGCGCCCGCGGACGCCATGATGGTCGTGTCGGAAATGGGCGAACAGTGGTCGCCGCAGACCGCGCCTGCCATACAGGCGGAAATGGACATAATCATCATCTGCGGATCACCGTTCTGGAACACCGCAACCACAATGGGAATCAGAATACCGAACGTTCCCCAGGAAGTACCCGTCGCAAAAGCAAGGAAACACCCTACCACGAAGATAATCGCGGGCAGGAAGTTCATAAACGCGCCCGCACTGGACTCCACCAGCCCCGCCACATACAGGTCGGCGCCAAGGCTGTCCGTCATCGCCTTGAGCGTCCATGCAAAAGTCAGAATCAAAATCGCAGGCACCATCGCCCGAAATCCTTCGGGAATACAGTCCATACATTCTTTGAAAGAAAGCACCCGGCGAATCTGATAGAGAGCAACCGTAATAATCAGGCCGAAAAAGCTGCCGAGCGTCAGACCCAGAGACGCGTCAGAGTTGGAGAATGCCTCCACAAAGCCTGCTCCCTCAAAGAAACCGCCCGTGTAAATCATACCGATCACACAGCAGACAATCAACGCCGCAATAGGAATCAGCAGATCCACAACGCCTCCCTTTGTGCCTGTCTTCTCTTCCTTCACATTTTCGTAAGGCCGTCCCTCTGTAGTGAAAAGATCACCCTTTCTGGCCGCATTCCTCTCGTGCTCCTTCATTTTGCCGAACTCTGTCTTCATCAACACCATACCGACCATCATAACAATCGTCAGGATCGCGTAGAAATTGTAGGGGATCGCGCGGATAAAAATGGAAAAGCCGTCCTCTCCTTCCACGAAGCCCGTCACCGCAGCCGCCCAGGAAGAAATCGGCGCAATAATGCACACCGGTGCAGCAGTCGCGTCGATCAGATACGCAAGTTTTGATCTTGACACCTTAAACTTGTCCGTCACGGGACGCATCACGCTTCCCACAGTCAGGCAGTTGAAATAATCGTCGATAAAGATAAGTACGCCCAAGAGAATCGTCGCAAGCTGTGCACCCACCCTGTTCTTGATCCTGCTTGCCGCAAACTGCCCGAATGCTGCCGAGCCGCCCGCCTTGTTCATCAGGCTGACCATCGCGCCCAGAATCACCAGAAATACGAGAATCCCTACATTGTAACTGTCAGATAGAACACCGATAATCCCGTCCGAGAAAATATGCGTGATCGTCAGCTCAAACTGAAAGCCCGAGTACAGGAGCGCTCCCATCAAAATACCCACAAACAGGGAACTGTAAACCTCCTTCGTGATCAGCGCAAGCCCTATCGCCACAATGGCGGGAACAAGCGCCCAGAACGTAGCGTGGAGATCCGGCACATACTCCATCTCCTCCTCCGCCGCAAGCACCGTCGTGGAACAGGCAAACGCCAGCAGAAGCACGGTCGGCACAAGCATCTTCCACCTCTTTTTCATTTGTTTCATGACTTTCTCTCCTTCTTACATCTGTTATAAAAAATCGTAAATATTTTACCACGTTACTCAGAAAAAGGAAAGAAAATTTTTCCATTTACCGCCCATTTACCGCCACCCGCAGTATACTTCTCACAGCCTTGCCTCCATCAAGTTCCCCGAAGCATACCGCCTCAGTCCCCTGTAAAACACGATCACAGACACCGCAGCCAGCATACAGGCGTACCCAAGCACCGTCAAAAGCATCCCGGCGTCAAAGACCGTCATCACATGCACGGGATGCCAGACAGCCATCCCCACCGGAATGATAACATACAGCAGAAAGCGGGAAACGCCTTTAAAAATGCCGTCGGGATACGTGCCGAAGCTTACGATCCCCATAACCATCTGGCTTTGCAGCAGATCCATCCGCACAAACCAGAAGGACAGGCTCCCCAGAAGCAGGGCGAAAGCAGTGAAGACAACAGCTCCCGTCACCGTAAACAGCAGGAAGAGGAAAAAGCATCCCACGCCCGGGCTGCAGATCAGGCCAAGAACAATACCATACAAAAGATCCCCGATTGCCGAGACATCCGTGGCAGAAGTCAGGACACTGGCAAGCACATTTTTCGGCTGCACCAGATAAGCGTCCAGCTTTCCGCCTATAATCAGGTCCGACAGGGAAAACACCCGTGCAAACAGGATGTGCGAAAGCCCGAAAGACGCCGCAACCAGCCCCCACAAAAGCATGATCTCGCGAAACGTATATCCGCCCACATCCCCCCGCAGACGAAATAAAATCACCCACTGCACCAGGAAAGAAGCGTTATTTAACACCATAAATCCCACATTGGTGAGAAAAGTCACCTTGTTCACCATCTCCCGCATCATATTATATTTAATAGAAAGAAGGCATACCCGCATTTGATTTTTAACCGCCGTTAACATACAGTTTCTTCACTCCCTTCCCATAAATCAGGAACATCAGTCCGCAGCCTGCCAAAAGATAAACCGCCTGCACCGCCAGAATCTCCACGCACTTCTCCGAGCTGAAATCCACAATCAGTTTTGCCGGTCCGTAACACACCGTATAGATCGGCGTCAGTTTAAATAACGGCTGTATCGCTTTTGGAAAGATCTCAACGGGAAACATCGTCCCGACTATGAGAAGCAGCTTGTCATACAGCCATTGGAACGGCGTCGCGTCCTCAATCCAGAAAGAAAACAGACTGATGCACATCTTAAGCACCGCGTTGATGGTGAGTCCCAGAACCACACAGAGCGCCATCGCCGGGACCGCCGCCAGAGGAAACCGTGGCAGGGGTCCCACCAGCACCGTCCCGATCACCACCGCCAGCATCGCATACATGGGCAGCCTGATGCTCCACCCGCCCGTATATTTCGCCAGAACGTACAGCGTGTAATGGTAAGGCTTGTTCATCAGATAAGCGATATTGCCGCCCCGGATGTCTGTGGATACTTCCCTCGCCACAGAAGCCGCGCTTGACCCGAACCAGATCATTTCCGTCATCATCACATACCAGATCATCTGTTCCTTCGTGTAACCCGCAATCAGCTCCCCCGGTGTCTGGTACATATAGCCCCAGAGCATAATAAAAGTATAGATAAAAACCGCGTAACTGAAAAATCCCACGACAATATTTGCCGCATACTGCAAATTCTCCAAAAGCACAGACCGGTATATGACCATGTATTTGCGCCACGGCATACATCTCACGCTCCCGTCCGGTTTCCCCAATCTGTTCATTTTCAGTCAACCCCTTTCCATTGGCGGATAACCATCATTTCCATTTCAAAAAATCTTTTTTCTCCAAAAATATCCCGCTTGCCATGCCCTCAGGTTTCCCCCTGCGACTTGTATATCTCAACAATGATATCCTCCAGTGACACATCCGAAATATCCCCGCTTTCTGCTGCCGCCTCGTGCTCCCGGCCGTGTACGGCAGTGTCCGGGGCATGTTCATTCGGATAATGGCTTTTCAGATGCTCCACGGAATCGTCCAGTACAATCTGCCCGTCATTCACAATGATGATGCGCGTGCACAGCTTCTCGATATCCCCCACGTCGTGACTGGTCAGAAAAATCGTGGTGTGCTCCTCCCTGTTCATCTGCCGGATCAGCTCCCGGACATTTTCTTTCACCACCAGGTCCAGGCCGATCGTCGGCTCATCCAGGAACAATACCTTCGGCTTATGGATCAGCGCTGCAACCATCTCACAGCGAATGCGCTGCCCCAGCGACAAATTTCTGACAGGTATGTCAATAAACTCTTTCAAGTCAAACCGTTCCGAAAGTTCCTCAATTCTTGCCTCCGTCTCCCTCTCTGTCAGGTCATAAACCGCCCCGAAGAAACGGAAATTATCATAGGGCGTCAGATGCGTCCAGAGCTGCTCCTTCTGCCCGAACACCGTGCCAATCTGATACGCAAGCTGCCTTCTCCTCTTTGTCGGATCAACGCCAAGCACCTCCACCCGCCCGCCGTCGGGATAGAGAATCCCCGTGAGCATCTTGATCGTCGTGCTCTTCCCGGCACCGTTTGGCCCGATGAAGGCAAGCATTTCCCCCTCCTCCACCGAGAAGGAGACGCCGTTCACCGCCTGGATTTCCTCTGTCTGCGGATGAAAAATTGCCCTGACACTGCCGCGCATCCCCTTTTCCTTCCGCTTTACCCGAAATGTCTTCGATAAATTTTCTACCCTGATTGCCTGCATTTTGTTCTTCCCCCTTCTGCCTGTATGCATCCCGGCTCTGCTTATTCGCGCAAAAAGAACCGCCTGTTCCGTACACTCTGTGTACTTCCCATGCGGTTCTCCTATCTTTAACCCTGATTCCCGCATAGCCAAATAAGACTTTACATCTTACGGCCATGCATTTGTCGGCGTCTGCCGCCCTCAGGCTGTGACCGTAATCTGAAAAATCTGCATAATACCCATAATGACCGTAAACGGGACTCGATTTCTGTTACACATATCTCTTCCTCCGTCAAATACTGACTCTTCGTTGAATTTTCAGATAGAATAGCACAGTCTTTTCTGTTTGTCAAACAAATTTTTATATTGACAAAATATTGCAGTTCTAACCCTACGCCTTCTCATGTATCTCCCCGTGCAGTTCCTGCAGGGACTTCACCTCGCTGCCCTTGTGGGTTTTCAGGTAATGAATGCCCTCCGCCGTCACCTTCGCCGCGGCCACCGTGGTGATATAAGGCGCCTTCGCCTTGATCGCCGCCTTGCGCAGATAGCTGTCGTCATGTCTGCTGTCCTTGCCCACGGGAGAGTTGATAATCAGGTCGAAATCCCCGTTGGTAATCATATCGCCCACGTTAGGCCGTCCCTCATAAAGCTTCTTTGCCTTTGTCGCCGGAATCCCTGCCGCCGTGATCAGATTGTAGGTGCCCTCGGTAGCCACGATCCTGAAACCGTCCTCGGCAAGACTCCTTGCCACCTCCACCACCTCATCCTTGTCCTTCTTGTTCACGGAGATCAGCACCGTGCCCTCAAGGGGAAGCTTCGACTGCACCGCCTCCTGCGCCTTGTAGAAGGCTTCGCCGTAGGAGCGGGACAGCCCCAGCACCTCGCCTGTAGAACGCATTTCGGGCCCCAGAATCGGGTCCACCTCAGGAAACATGTTGAAGGGGAACACCGCTTCCTTCACACCGTAATTCGGTATCACCTGTTCTTTTAATCCCGGAACCGGCGACGGACGCCCCGTAAGCTCCGAGGTAATGATATCCGTGGCGAGAGGCACCATGCGGATATTGCAGACCTTGGACACAAGCGGCACAGTGCGGGATGCCCTTGGATTCGCCTCCAGCACGAACACCTTGCCGTTCTCGATGGCGTACTGCATATTCATCAGGCCCTTGACGTGCATCTCCTCCGCAATCTTCCTCGTGTACTCCTTGATCGTCTCCACGCTCTTTTCCGGAATGTGCACGGAGGGAATGATACATGCCGAATCCCCGGAGTGGATGCCCGCAAGCTCAATATGCTCCATCACCGCAGGCACAAAGGCATGCGTCCCGTCGCTGATGGCGTCCGCCTCGCACTCCAGCGCATGATTCAGGAATCGGTCGATCAGAATCGGACGATCAGGCGTCACGCCCACCGCCGCATTCATATATTCCGTCATGCTGTCGTCGTCGTACACCACTTCCATACCTCTGCCGCCCAGCACATAGGAAGGCCGCACCATCACCGGGTAGCCGATCCTCGCCGCAATGCCGAGCGCCTCCTCCACAGTGGTCGCCATACCCGACTCCGGCATGGGAATCTCCAGTCTCTCCATCATGGCGCGGAACTGGTCGCGGTCCTCCGCCAGATCAATGACCGAGGGGGATGTGCCAAGAATCCGCACCCCATTCTGTTCCAGCTCGGACGCCAGATTGAGGGGCGTCTGTCCGCCAAACTGCGCAATCACGCCAAGGGGCTTTTCTTTGTTGTAAATGCTGAGCACATCCTCCAAAGTCAGCGGCTCAAAATACAGCTTGTCGGAGGTGTCGTAATCCGTGGACACCGTCTCCGGGTTGCAGTTCACGATAATCGTCTCAAATCCCAACTTTTTAAGAGCCATCGCCGCGTGTACACAGCAGTAGTCAAACTCGATACCCTGCCCGATCCGGTTGGGACCGCCGCCTAATATCATAATCTTCTGTTTTTCCTCATTCACCGGGTTCTTATCCGGCGCGTTGTAGGTGGAATAATAGTAGGCGCTGTCCTGTGTGCCGCTGACATGTACGCCCTCCCACGCCTCCTCCACGCCAAGTGCAAGTCGGCGGTTTCTAATATCCGCCTCGGGAATCTCCAGAAGCTGGCTCAGATACTTGTCCGAAAAGCCGTCCTTTTTCGCCG
>ERZ808035.233-NODE-233-length-61324-cov-15.397015_pt1 | contig 61324 bp, 52 predicted proteins | sample MGYA00380189_ERZ808035 | MGnify/ENA primary metagenome ERZ808035 (study PRJEB31490, sample SAMN06133407) | mouse gut metagenome | isolation source: M5_1 | host: mice | place: China: Chengdu | collected 2015-05 ... | reverse complement strand
TGGATGGGTTCCCGAGTGGCCAAAGGGGGCAGACTGTAAATCTGTTAGCAACGCTTTCGGTGGTTCGAATCCACCTCCATCCATTTGCTATAGTGATATAGCAGTTTAAATTTTATATTGTCGCGGGGTGGAGCAGTCTGGTAGCTCGTCGGGCTCATAACCCGAAGGTCGTAGGTTCAAATCCTGCCCCCGCAATTAGATTAGTAGATAAGGCCAAACAGCTAGAGATAAGCTGTTTTTATATTTCTAATCATAAGACGCCCAGATAGCTCAGTCGGTAGAGCAGAGGACTGAAAATCCTCGTGTCACTGGTTCGATTCCGGTTCTGGGCATTCCTACTGTAAAGTAGTCCAAGTTAATATCATATGGAGCATTAGCTCAGTCGGTAGAGCACTTGACTTTTAATCAAGTTGTCCGGGGTTCGAATCCCCGATGCTTCACTTTAACACTAACCATATTGGTTAGTGTTTTTTGATGTTTGAAGCTTTATACTATAGTAAAAATCTATAAAGACAATAGAAAAATATACAAAGATAGTAAAAAAATGTACAGATTTCTATGAGGAATTACTATATAATAAAGCTTGAAATAATTAATCGAGAAAATTTATTATTTAAGGAGGTTAGGTTATGAGGAAAAGAAGAAGAATACTTTCTCTCGTTCTATCAACAGCAGTTGTTGCGACAATGGTACCGGCCAACACGTACAGTGTAAAAGCGGCGGGAACTTCATCGGAAGGTCTTGTGGCAGCCGAATCTGCGAAAGCAAATGTTGACGAGGCAAAGTTCACTCACAAAGAGTGGACAGGATCTGATTATACGGATCTAAGCGGTAAGGAAGTTACGGGTGAGGACGTTTTTGCAATCAATCGTGAAGATGCTTCCACTTCTATTATTCCTTATCAAGACGCTGCTACGGCGGCAGGTGCAGTGTGGGATTACAATGCGCGTACAAATTCTGATTATTTTCAGTTACTGACTGGAGAAGGACAGGATTGGGAGTTGACGGTAGTTCAGAATCAGGAACAGGCTCAGAAATTCATGGGTGAGAATGGATTTATGACAGAAGGCTATCAGCAGGATGCGGCAGATGGATGGAAGACAGTTCAGTTACCAAAGAGCTGGACAAGACAGGATTTTGACTTTTCTATCTATACGAATACGCAGATGCCTTGGCAATCAAAATATGATTCTGGGGTAGGCGCACCGAATGCTCCTACGAATTATAATCCGGTTGGATTATATAGAAAAACATTTGAAGTAAACGAATTAGACAGTGGAAGACGTGTATACATTAATTTCCAGGGTGTAGAATCTGCATATTATGTATATGTAAACGGAAAAGAAGTGGGTTATAGCGAAGATACATTCAGCCCACACAAATTTGATATTACAGATTACTTAAAAGAGGGCGAGAACCTTCTTGCGGTAAAGGTACATAAATTCTGTGATGGTACATGGTTTGAGGATCAGGACATGATTTATGACGGTGGTATTTTCCGTGACGTGTACCTGACAAGCGTACCACTTGTGCAGATTCAGGATTATACGGTACGTACAGACCTTGACGATGCTTATGAAAATGCAGATTTAAGTGTAGCAGTAGATGTAAGAAACCTTTCCTCAGAAGCACAAAGCGGCTGGACGGTTGATTTGAGTGCAGTAGACAGAGACGGAAATGAGATTCTTAGCGGTGAAAGTATTGCGATTGACGAAGTAGCATCTATGGAAACGGAAACATTTGAACTGACACAGTTGGTAGAAAGTCCTAAGTTATGGTCTGCAGAGCATCCAAACTTGTATGCACTTGTGCTTACGTTAAAGGATGGCGAGGGAAATGCAGTCGAGACACTTTCTACACAGCTTGGATTCCGTGAGATTGAGTTTACAAGGACAGAGGTAGATAGCAATTATAGAGTGACAACAAGAGAATGGGAGCCAGTAAGAATCAATGGACAGCGTTTACTTATGAAAGGTGCGAACCGTCACGATACAGACCCATTCTACGGCAAAGCTGTTCCGCAGGAGACGATTTTTGAAGATGTGAAAATCATGAAGCAGAACAACTTGAATGCAATCCGTACTTCTCATTACAGTAATGATGATTACCTGTACTGGTTGTGTAATCAATATGGCATGTACATGATTGGTGAGACGAACATGGAATGTCATGCAATCATGGGTAATAACAATAGCATAGGATTATTCTATGAGCTTGGAATGGACCGTACAGAAACAGCTTATAAGAGATTAAAGAACAATCCGGCAATTGTAATCTGGTCTATTGGTAACGAGATGGCATATACGCAGGATCCTAATTTCGGAAATGGCATTTTCCGCGATATGATCTGGTACTTTAAAGATAACGATCCTACAAGACCGGTTCACAGTGAAGGTCAGAATGACGGTATGGGAACTGACATGGGAAGTAATATGTATCCATCGGTAGGAACCGTTCAGGGCCGCGCAGGCGAAGGAAAGATTCCATATGTAATGTGCGAGTATGCGCATGCGATGGGTAACTCTGTCGGTAACTTAAAAGAATACTGGGATGCAGTAAGAAGCGGAGATAACATGCTCGGCGGATTTATCTGGGACTGGGTAGATCAGTCAAGGGCAGTCGATCTTGCAGACTTAGGTTCTACATATGGAGTGACAGACAGAACAGGTGTAGATGGTAAGGCAGTTGGTGATGAAGACAACTGGAATACAGATGCAGGTGAAGGCAGCTTAAACGGCGGAACTTCTTTCAGCGGTTATACACTTATGGATAATGACAGCAAATATAACAGCGCATTATCCGGAACCGGAAAATCATTTACATTTGAAACAATTGTAAAACCGGCTTCTACCGCTCAGAACAGCGTTCTTATCGCAAAGAGTGATACGCAGGTTGCATTAAAGACAAAGAGCAGTGGCTCTGGTTTAGAGTTCTTTGTATACAATAACCAAAGCTGGAAGAGTACATCTTGTAATTTCCCGGAAAACTGGGTTGGAAACTGGCATCAGGTTGTAGGTACTTATGACAAAGGTGAAATTAAGATTTATGTAGATGGAGAGCAGTTAGCCTCTAATAATGTACAGGATAGCATTGCATCTACTTCAAGTGCGATCGGTATTGGATATGATACGACGCATGGAAGAAAATTAGACGGCGAAATATCTGTAGCACGTATTTACAGCAGAGCTTTAAGTGCAGACGAGATCAAAGCGCAGAATTCCGTAAATCCGGCGATTACAGAAGAAGATGAAAGCGTTTTATTATGGCTTGATTATGCGGACGGTCATACGGAAGCACAGGTTCGTGGTTGGGATTACTACGGAGAAAATGACACGCATACAAACCTTTACAAAAATGAAATTGCAGGAAAATTCTATGGTTACGGCGGTGACTGGGGTGATGTTCCAAACGACAACAGTTTCTGTGAAAATGGTTTGATAAGCCCTGACAGAACTCCACAGCCAGAGCTTATGGAAGTAAAATATCAGTATCAGAACCTGTGGTTTAACGCAGAAGTAGCTGATCTGGACGTAAGAAAGGTTAACGTTTACAACGAAAATAACTTTACAAACTTAAATGAATATGAAGTTACATGGTCACTTACTGAAAATGGTATTGAAATCGACAGCGGTGTAGTGGAAAATCCAGATGTTGCACCACAGAAAAACGGACAGATCGATGTGCCGTTTACAATGCCAAAAGAGATTGCACCGGGCAGTGAATATTACCTGACAATTTCTGCAGGCTTAAAAGAAGCGACAGATTGGGCCCAGGCAGGTGCCGAAATGTCATGGGGACAGATTAAGGTTCCGGCAGAAGTAGCACAGGCAGCTCCTGCAGTAAGCGAAAAAGAAGTAGCTGTAACAGATGCAGAAGATGTATGGAATGTAGAAGGCGAGAACTTTAGCTTTGCTATCGATAAAGCTACGGGTGTGATGAGCAATTACATGTATGATGGCAAGACTTTGATCGAAAAAGGACCGGCTCCAAACTTCTACAGAGGCCTTGTAGAAAATGATAAAAATTCTTTCGATGGCAACTGGAATGGCGTAGAGAAGAACATTCAGGTTGAAAGCATTGATACAGCCGTAAACGAAGCTGGACAGAACGTGATTACAGCCAATATTGTATTCCCGGATGCAGGAAATACAAAAGAAACAATCATTTACACAATCAATGGTGATGGTGAAGTTACGGTTAAGATGTCTGTAGATGCAAGAAACAGCGGCATGGGCAACTTTATTAAGATTGGTTCTTTAATGACACTTCCGGAAGGATTTGAGAATGTGACATGGTACGGTAACGGACCGGTGGAAACATTCAATGACAGAAAGACAAATGCAAGACAGGGTATCTATACAAGCACCGTTTCGGATTTCTTCTATCCATACTTAAAAGTGGATGATACAGGTAACTTGACAGATGTAAAATGGATGAAGATTGCCAACGAAGGTTTAAATAATGCGCTTCTTGTAGCAGCAAAAGATGTTGTAGAGGCAAGTGCACTGCACTTTACTCCGGACGACTTGAACTCTACAGACCATATATATGGTTTAACACCTAGAAAAGAAACTATCGTAAACGTAGGCTACAGTTCTCTTGGAACAGGTGGAGCTACTTGCGGACCAGGACCTCTTTCTCAGTATCAGCTTCCAAGCAACAAAGTATATGAGTGGGAATTTACTCTGATGCCGGTTGCAAGCGATGCAGATGATAAGGCAGTTTCTGATAAGGCAAAAGCGTATCGTGTAGTTGATTCTTTTGACAGAACAGAATATGACAAAGAACAGGCAGCAAAGCTTATCGAAAAGATTGATTCTTTCGTAGCATATAATTACAGTCAGTTAGAGGCAGCAGAAAAGATTTTGGCAGAAGTAAATGCAATGCCGGAGGCACAGGCAGCAATTGTAGGGGAAGAAAGGATAGCATTAGCAGCGCAGTATGTAGAAGATGTAAAAGCGTTGGAAGGAAAAGAGACATTTATCGTAGATGAAAGTCAGAATGGACTTCTGATTCCTTATGATAAAAAATCTTCCTTTGCAGTAAAAGATGGCAACGTATATATGCAAGGTCAGATGAGCATTCCGTTTAATGAAGTATTAAATCCGGTATTAGAAGGTAAGAATTCTTTCACTATCGAAGCTTACATCAATCCGGAAGAAACCATGAATTACAACATGGTAGCAGGCAAAGGTGATTATGCATTCGCACTTCGTACAAGAAATGGTTCTTCCTTAGACTTCCATGTATATGCAGGTGGTTCCTGGAGACCTCTTGAAGTATCACTTTCCGCAGAGCAGAGAGAAAACTTTGTAAACAAGACACATCAGGTTGTAGGTCAGTATAATGCAGAAACGGATGAGATTGCGGTATATCTTGACGGTGAACTTCTTCAGAAGAAGGCAACAGGAACAACAGAAGGTGTTGCACATTCCGACTATAATTTCACAATTGGCGCATGTCCGGATACAGGAAGAACATCCAGACATAGAGTTGAAGCTATTCATATTTACAGCAAAGCGCTGACAGCAGAAGAAGTTGCAGCACAGTATGGGGCAGAACCTGCAATTACAGCAGAGGACGAAAGCGTACAGCTTTGGGTTGATTTTGAGAAAATGGAATTCCAAGATAAAGAACAGATTTCCGAAGTAGCGATCAATCCGGCAGCAGCAGAAATCGAACAGGGAAGCTCTTTTGAGTTTACTTTGACAACGGATAATGAAAACGCAAAAGTAGAGAACGCAGCATGGGCAGTTACCGATGCAGAAGGTAATCCGGCAAAAGGTGTTACAGTAGCAGCAGACGCAGACGATCCTGCAAAAGCAGTTGTAACCGTAGGACGTACAGCACCGGCAGGAACGGTTGTTCTGAAAGTAACAGAGGTAAACGGCAACAGTGCACTTACAGCGCAGGCTCAGATTACCGTATTGGAAAAAGCAATTGCAGCAGATGAGCTTATTAAAGATTCCGGCAAGAATGGTCTTAATACTTTGACTCCGGATACAGCAAGCTATGTAGCAGGCGAGAATGGAAAACTTACGGCATTGAATGGATACTTCTCTGTAAATGACCCTGATCAGATCGTAAATGATGCAATGACAGGCGGTAATGACTTTACAGTATCATCCAGAGTATATGTTCCGGCATCCGTAAAATCAAACGATACAGGAGTATGGGATTCACATGAGAAACACAATATGATTGCAAGTATCGGTGATAACTCATTTGCATACCGTATCTACTATGATAAGAACAGAAATATCGTTAAGATTGATGCATATATCAGTAACGGAAGAAGCTGGGAACAGGTAGAGTCTGCTACGCTTGAAGATGATTTCTTTGATAAATGGCATACGATCGCAGCTACTTATGACAAGAATACATTAAATATTTATGTAGATGGCGAAGTAGTTGGAACGAAAGACGAATTAACAATTAAAAATGTAAATAAGACATCTGATAAATTCTCTGTAGGATATGAGCCTCAGAAAGAAAGTACAAGACAGACTGAACTTACATTTGAACAGGTTGTTGTATACAGTGAAGCATTAGACGGCGAAGCAATTATGGCAAATCATAATGCGGCAGATGAAAATGTAGTATTATGGTTAGACTTTGATCTTGAGAAAGATACTGTACCAGCCGAAGATAAGAGCGATTTAGCAGCACTTATTATATATGCACAAGAACAGCAGGAAACCGACGACTATAAACTTTTAGTTCCAAGCGTAAAAGCATGGTTTGAAGCAGCGCTTGAAAAAGCAATCACAGTAAATGGGGACGCAGCAGCAACTCAGGAAGAAGTTGATGCAGCATATGATGACCTGCTTTCAAAAGTACATCTTCTCTCATTCCTCGGCAGTGACAAGACAAGCCTTGAAGAGAGATATGCGGAATTAAAAGATACGGATCTTAGCATTTATACAGAAGAAAGTGCCAAGGCATTATCAGATGCACTTGCAGCAGCAAAAGCTACATTGGATGATGCAGATGCACTTGCTGCTGAGGTTGAAAAAGCATTAGAAGACTTAAATAATGCAGCGGCAGGTCTGGAATTCAAAGAAATTGTAGATAAAACCAGACTTGAAAAATTGATTGGCCAGGCAAATGGTTATGTGGAAGAGGAAGAAGCATCTGAAACAGATACATTCGTTCCAACCACTTTTGAAAATCTTGAGGCGATGTTAGCAGCAGCAAATGTTGTTTACGGAGATGATAATGCAACTGTAGAAGACGTAACAAACGCTTATAAGATGTTGCATGAAGCGATTATGAAGCTTCGCCGTACACCGGATAAGAGCGTACTGCAAGGACTTTTGACAGAAGCAGAAAGCATTGACTTAACACTTTATACAGAAGAAAGTGCCAAGGCAGTAAAAGCAGCATACAATACAGCTTTAGCAGTATATGTAGACGCAGATGCTAATCAGGCACAGATTGATGCAGCAACAGATGCATTAAAAGCAGCACTTGAGAGCTTAGAAGAAAATGTTGATGAAGGACCAGAAACCAAGGTACCAGGCAATGCAGGTAGCGGCAGCGGTGATGAGAGCCAGAAAGTTGAAAGCACACAAGGCAAAGGCGACTCTAAGGTAGCATCTACGGGCAAGACGGCTTCTAATAATGCAGGAAACAAGAATACAAGTGGCGCTGTTAAGAAATCTGCAAAGACAGGTGACAGTGCAAATGCAGCAGTTCCGGCAGCAGCATTACTTGCGGCAGCAGCAGTTGTAGCAGCAATGAAGAAAAAAAGAGAATTTTAATCAGGTTTAATTTTAATTAAATTTAATTAGTAACCCGAAGGTGGACAGGCGCGTTAGTCTGTCCACTTTTGCGTAAAAGGGATGTAAGAAAAAATAAAGAGTATTTATTGACAAAGAGAAGTCTGCAAAGTTAAAATAATGATAAATGTGATAAAGGTGAACAGGTTACAATTTATGCAGACATTATATGATAAGTTAAAAATGTATGCAGCTTCTGATTATTATGGATTTCATATGCCGGGACATAAACGAAATACAAGTCTAAAAGGGCTTGAAGAGATAGCGTTTCCGTATGAGATAGATATTACCGAGATTGAGGGATTTGATGATTTGCATCATCCCGAGGATTTGTTTGCAAAGATGCAAAAAAGGGCTGCAGTTTTATACGGAGCGAAGGAAAGTCATCTGCTGATTAACGGGAGTACGGTGGGTATCCTATCGGCGGTTCTTGGAACCACAAGAAAAGGAGACAAGATATTGATGGCAAGGAACTGTCATAAGTCTGTGTATCACGCAGTGTTTATGAATGAATTGCAGCCGGCATATCTGTATCCGGAGCAGAAAAAACCGTTTGAGATCAACGGGGAGATAACTGGCCTGGAAGTGGAGCGTTTGCTGGAAGAGAATCCGGATGCGAAAGCAGTTGTAATCGTTTCGCCAACATATGATGGGGTAGTATCAGATGTACATGCAATTGCCCAAGTGGTTCATAAAAGAAGCATACCATTGATCGTGGACGAGGCGCATGGGGCACATTTTGGTTTTCATCCATATTTTTTGCAGAACGCGAACCGGCAAGGAGCAGACATTGTTATCCACAGTCTTCACAAGACATTGCCGGCGCCTACACAGACAGCGCTCCTGCATATAAATGGAAGTATCGCAGATAGGAACAATATAGAAAAATATTTGCATATGCTGCAATCGAGCAGCCCTTCCTATATTCTTATGGCGGGGATTGATCTATGTTTGCGGTGGCTTGAGGAAGAAAGCGGGCAAATATTTGACAGGTATGTTAAAATATTAGAAGAGGCAAGAAGAAAGCTAAAAGAACTAAAGTGCTTAAAGCTGATAGAGACTGAGCGATTCGACCGCTCTAAGATATTGATTTCTACCAAAGATTGCGCTATCAGTGGAAAGAAGTTATATGAAATTTTACTGGAAGAATATCATCTGCAGATGGAAATGGCTTCTATGGAGTATGTAACAGCTTTAACTTCCGTAGGGGATACGAAAGAAGGTTTTGTAAGGCTTTTAGATGCACTAAAGAAAATAGATACAGAACAGGAAACGATATCAGACAAGGAGAAAGCGTTTACACTCCCAAGGCTTAGGCAGGTCTGTAAAAGTTCAGATATAGAAGAGGACGGTATATTTCTTGCGTGGGAAGAATGCGAGGGAAAAGTTGCCGCAGAGTATGCGTATATATATCCGCCGGGAATACCGCTTATCGTACCGGGGGAGGAGATTAATATGGAAACGATCGGTTTGCTGAAACGATATCGGCAGCTTGGATTTCAGATAGAAGGAACACAGAAAAAATTTTTTATAAAAGTACAAGGATGAGAAAAGGAGTAAAGTATGGGAAAGATATTTTATGTAATGGGGAAGAGTTCATCAGGAAAAGATTCGATATTTAAGAAGATTCAAGAAGAGGCGCCAAATCTTCAGACGATCGTACCTTATACAACAAGACCGATTCGTGAGGATGAGACCGAAGGTGTAGAATACTTTTTTGTAAGCGAAAGTGAACTTTCCAGCATGGTAAGAGAAGATAAAGTGGTAGAGGTCCGTTCTTATGAGACGGTACATGGTGTGTGGCGTTATTTTACAGTAGACGACGGACAGATCGATCTGGAAAATGATAATTATTATCTTATGATCGGAACATTGGAATCTTATGACAGAATTCGTAAATATTATGGAAATACCAAGGTAATACCGGTTTACATCGAGGTAGAAGATGGTGAGCGCCTTGAAAGAGCGCTTAAGAGAGAAAGAGCACAAAAGACACCAAAGTACGATGAGATGTGCAGACGTTTCATGGCGGATAATAAAGATTTTTCAGATGAGAATATCTTAGAGTGCGGTATTAAGAAACGTTATATCAATGATGACAGAGACAGATGTGCGAAAGAAATCGCAGAGATGATTAAGGCGCAGATGTAGATTAGAGATTACCAATCGACATCGAAGGGAAAGGACGCGGCAGGATGAATAATGGTTTTGGAAGTGTTGTAGGACACAGAGATATTATTGAATATATTCAAGGCGCGGTACAAGGGGACAAGGTATCGCATGCATACATTTTGAATGGAGAGAGGGGATCAGGAAAGAAGCTTCTGGCAAATTTATTTGCCATGATGCTGCAATGTCACAACAGCAAATCAGATCCTTGCTATGATTGTCATGATTGCAGGCAGATCATGAGTGGGAACCATCCGGATGTTATCCGTGTAACGCATGAAAAACCAAATACGATTAGCGTAGACGACGTGCGTACACAGATTAACAATGATATTATGATCAAGCCATACAGTGGGAAATATAAAATCTATATTATTCCGGAGGCGGATCTTATGACGCCGCAGGCGCAGAATGCAATCTTGAAGACGATAGAAGAACCGCCTGCATATGCGATCATTTTTCTTCTTACGGAGAATGCAGAAAGTCTTTTAGCGACGATACGTTCTAGATGTGTCGTTTTAAAACTGAGAAATATTAAAGATAAGCTGATTAAAAAGTATCTTATGGAAGAGATGGAGATTCCGGATTATCAGGCGGAAATTTGTGCATCCTTTGCACAGGGCAATATGGGAAAGGCCATTGCCCTTGCTTCCAGTGAGCATTTTAATGAGATAAAAGAAGAGATGATCCAGCTTATGAAATATATCAATGAGATGGACAGTGCAGAGATCGTTCGGGCAATAAAAAAACTGGAGACATTTAAGCTGAATATTTCAGATTGTCTGGATCTTATCATGGTCTGGTACCGTGATGTGCTTTTATATAAAGCGACGAAAGATGTCAATGGTGTGATTTTTAAAGATCAGATGGATTTTATTCAGGAGAGGGCAAACAGAAGCTCTTATGAAGGCATTGAAGAAATTTTAGATGCGCTTGAAAAGGCAAAAGCAAGGCTGAAAGCGAATGTAAACTTCGATTTAACGATGGAGCTTTTGCTATTGACGATAAAGGAGAATTAGAACATGATAAAGGTAATAGGTGTAAGATTCCGGACAGCAGGGAAAATATACTTTTTTGCACCGGGAAAACTGCATATCAGACAGGGAGATCAGGTCATTGTGGAGACGGCAAGGGGCGTGGAATTCGGCAATGTTGTAACAGGACCAAAGGAGATTCCTGAAGAACAGGTTACGCAGCCGTTAAAGCCGGTTATCCGTATTGCCACAGAGGAAGATAAAAAGGCAGAAGAACGAAACAGAGAGAAAGAAAAAGAAGCATTTCAGATTTGTCTTGAGAAGATTCGGAAACACGAATTAGATATGAAGCTGATTGATGCAGAATATACATTTGATAATAATAAAGTATTATTTTACTTTACGGCAGATGGAAGAATTGATTTCAGAGAGTTGGTAAAAGATCTGGCATCGGTATTTCGGACTAGGATTGAGCTTCGTCAGATCGGGGTCCGCGATGAGACAAAGATTCGCGGAGGCATTGGCGTATGCGGAAGACCGCTTTGCTGCCATACGTATCTTGCTGAGTTTGCACCGGTATCCATTAAGATGGCAAAGGAGCAGAATCTATCTTTGAATCCGACAAAGATTTCCGGCGTATGCGGAAGGCTGATGTGCTGTCTTACGAATGAGGAAGAGACGTACGAAGAGTTAAACAGCCGTCTCCCGGCAGTAGGCGACACGGTCCGTACTGCGGAAGGACTTGTGGGAGAGGTGCAAAGTTTAAGCGTATTGAGACAGCTTGTGAAAGTTGTCGTGACGTTGGAGAATGATGAAAAAGAGATTCGTGAATATAAAGTAGACGAGTTGAAATTCCGTCCAAGACGTAAGAAAAATGATATGAGACTATCAAAAGAAGAATTAAAAGAGCTGAAGGCTTTGGAAAAAGGCGAAGGAGAATCAAAACTGAATGACAACTAATTTAAAAGAGGGAGAACGGCTGGATGACCTTCAGATTAAGGGATATGAATTGATTCAGCATCCCGGCAGGTTTTGTTTTGGCATGGACAGTTCTTTGTTATCTAGTTTTGTTACAGTGAAAAAAGGAGAAAGGGTTCTTGACCTTGGTACGGGGACAGGAATCCTTCCTGTTTTAATGAAGGCAAAAACAGATGGAGAACATTTTACAGGCTTGGAGATACAAAAAGAAAGCGCCGATATGGCAAGAAGAAGTGTACTGCATAATCATCTTGAGAATGAGATTGATATTGTGACAGGTGATATCAAGGAAGCTTCTTCGATATTCCCGGCAGGTTCTTTTGATGTTATTACGACGAACCCGCCGTATATGATTGGAGCGCATGGACTTAGGAATGACAGTGATGCGATGACCATTGCAAGGCATGAAGTGTTATGCACGTTGGATGATATTTTGCGGGAAAGCGCAAAGATACTCCGTTTTAAAGGGCGATTTTATATGGTGCACCGACCATTTCGGCTTGCGGAGATTCTAAGTAAGATGAGCGCATATAAAATCGAACCTAAACGAATGCGGCTTGTATATCCCGGGCTTTATAAGGAACCAAATATGGTATTGATCGAGGGTGTGCGAGGTGCAAATTCGAGGATAACGGTGGAGAAACCATTGATTATTTATAACGAAGACGGTACTTATACAAAAGAAGTGCATGAGCTTTATTATGGAAAAAGGAAAGAGGACGAGTAAATGTCTGGAACATTGTATTTATGTGCAACGCCGATAGGAAATCTGGAGGATATGACATTTCGGGTGATTCGTATCTTAAAAGAGGTTGATTTGATTGCAGCAGAAGATACGAGAAACAGTATCAAGCTTTTGAATCATTTTGAAATCAAGACGGCGATGACGAGCTATCATGAATATAACAAAATAGAAAAAGGAAAGAAACTGGTAGAAAAGCTCTTGGAAGGACAAAATATTGCGCTGATTACGGACGCCGGAACACCCGGGATATCTGATCCTGGCGAAGAGCTTGTGAAGATGTGTTACGAAGCAGGCATTACGGTCACATCGCTTCCAGGCGCCGCGGCATGTATTACGGCACTGACTTTGTCCGGACTTTCTACGAGAAGGTTTGCATTTGAGGCATTTTTGCCGTCGGATAAAAAAGAGCGTCAGGAAATTCTGGAAGAACTTAAAAGTGAGACGCGTACGATGATTATCTATGAAGCACCGCATCGCCTCTTAAAAACATTAAAAGAGCTTTGGGGAGTTCTTGGGGACAGGAAGATTACGGTATGCCGTGAGCTTACGAAAAAGCATGAAACTGCATTTGCGACAACGTTAGAAGCGGCAGCAGAATACTATGAAGCAAATGAGGCGAAAGGGGAATGCGTGCTTATAATAGAAGGGCGGAGTCGACAGGAGATGAAGAAGGAGGCGCAGGAAGCGTGGCAGGAAATGTCCGTGGAGGAGCATATGGATATTTATCTTAGGCAGGGGCATGAGAAAAAAGAGGCAATGAAGTTAGTGGCAAAAGACCGTGGAATCGGGAAAAGAGAAGTGTATCAGGCACTTTTGAAAAAAGAAAGATAAAAGCTTCGTCACCTTGTATAGAAAAGGGTGAAAACTTTGTGCACTTCGATTCTGGCTTTTTGCGGTGATTATATTTATACTTATACCAGTGGATAAAATGAACAAACTTTTAGGAGGAAATGAAATATGGCAAGTTTATCTTTAAAACATATTAATAAAACATACCCAAACGGATATGTAGCGGTAAAAGATTTTAATCTTGAGATTGCAGATAAAGAATTTATCATCTTCGTAGGGCCTTCAGGATGTGGTAAATCTACCACACTTCGTATGGTTGCAGGACTTGAGGATATCACATCAGGTGAATTAAGGATCGGTGATAAATTAGTAAATGACGTAGAACCAAAAGACAGAGATATCGCGATGGTATTCCAGAACTACGCTTTGTATCCGCATATGACAGTATATGATAACATGGCGTTTGGTCTTAAATTAAGAAAATTACCAAAAGACGAGATTGACAAAATGGTTCGCGAAGCAGCAAGAATCCTTGACTTGGAAGCTTTGTTAGACCGTAAACCAAAGGCTTTGTCCGGTGGACAAAGACAGCGTGTTGCTATGGGGCGCGCGATCGTTCGTAATCCTAAGGTATTCCTTATGGATGAGCCTTTATCAAACCTTGATGCAAAGCTTCGTGGTCAGATGCGTATCGAGATTTCTAAATTGCACCAGAGATTAGGTACAACGATCATCTATGTAACACATGATCAGACAGAGGCTATGACGCTTGGAACAAGAATTGTAGTTATGAGTGCCGGTATTGTTCAGCAGGTAGATACACCTCAGGTATTATATGATACACCATGTAACTTATTCGTAGCAGGATTTATCGGTTCTCCTCAGATGAACTTTGCTGATGCTGTATGTGAGATCAAAGGCGACAAAGTTACATTGAACCTTGGAAAACATAAAATCGAACTTTCTGAAGCAAAAGCGAAGAAGTTGATCGCTGGCGGTTACAATGGAAAAACTGTTGTACTTGGTATCCGTCCGGAAGATGTACATGATGAGCCAGAATTCCTGGCAGCTTCACCGAACACAGTTATTGAAGCAAAGATTCGAGTATACGAGATGTTAGGTGCAGAAGTATTCTTATACTTTGATTATGCAGGAGCAAGCATGACAGCAAGAGTTGAGCCTAGGACAACAGCAAGAACAGGCGATACAGTGAAATTTGCTTTAGATGCGAACAAGATTCATGTATTTGATAAAGAGACAGAACTAGCTATTACAAACTAGTCTTAATATTACTCAGGAAAAAGGCGTCGGTTATCCGATGCTTTTTTTCTGAAAATCTTTATCTAATAGGTTAAAGATGCATCATTTGTTCTTAAAAAGGAAACAATGGACAGACGAATTGCATATAATGTGTAACAGCTCGGTAAAATATAATCGGGGAATAGAATTCAAGGAGAGAGACTATGAAAAAAATTTTAACAAGTTTACCGGCAAAGCTTTTGATCGGCATTTTGATCGGTATCGCGTTGGGGCAATTATTGCCTGTATCGGCTATGGGTGTGATCGTTTCACTCAAAAATATTTTAGGGCAGATTATTAACTTTATCGTACCATTGATCGTAATTGGGTTTATTGCGCCCTCTATTACAAAGCTTGGGAATAATGCATCCAAGATGCTTGGAGTTGCAATCGCAATTGCATATGTATCTTCTGGGCTGGCAGCCCTCCTTTCTATGGGTGCCGGATATGCGATTATTCCGAATCTGTCTGTCGCATCAAGTGTGGAGCTTAACGAACTGCCAAAGGATATTTTCGGACTGGAGATTCCTCAAATTATGCCTGTAATGAGCGCACTTGCGTTTTCTGTCATGATCGGTCTTGCAGCGGTTTGGACGAAAGCAAAGACGGTCGTTACGATTCTAGATGAGTTTCAGAAGATTGTATTGGATCTTGTATCCAAGATTATCATTCCGATCCTCCCGGTATTTATCTGCTTTACATTTACGTGTTTATCTTATGACGGAACCATTACGAAGCAGTTACCGATATTTTTGATTGCCGTTGTTATTGTTATGATTGGGCATTATATCTGGCTTGCGGTTCTTTATGGGGCAGCAGGAATCTATTCCGGAGAGAATCCGATGGAAGTATTAAAACACTATGGGCCGGCTTACATTACGGCTGTCGGAACAATGTCTTCAGCAGCAACGCTGGCAGTAGCGCTTCGCGGGGCGAAGAAGTCAAAAGTACTACGTGATGATATGGTAGACTTTGGAATACCGCTGTTTGCCAATATCCATCTTTGCGGCTCCGTACTGACAGAAGTATTCTTTGTGATGATCGTATCGAAAGTGCTTTATAATGAATTACCAAGTTTGGGAACGATGATTCTTTTTTGCGTGTTGCTCGCGGTGTTCGCAATCGGAGCGCCGGGCGTACCTGGAGGAACAGTTATGGCTTCCTTAGGTCTTATTATAAGTGTGATTGGATTTGGTGATGACGGAACAGGTCTGATGCTTGCAATCTTTGCGATCCAGGATAGTTTTGGTACCGCATGTAACGTAACAGGAGACGGTGCGTTGACATTGATGTTGACTGGATATGCGAAAAAGCATAAAATCAAAAAACAAAATATTTCGATAGATCTATAAAATGTAAGCAGGAGAATAAGGATGCTGAATAAATTATGGGCAGGAATGATTATTGTCGGTGTGATGTTTGGGGCATTTACCGGAAAGATGCCGGAGATTACCAACGCGGCACTGGATTCTGCAAAAGAGGCGGTTACGCTGTGTATTACGATGGTTGGAGTGATGTCGTTATGGGTGGGACTTATGGAGATCGCGGAATGTGCGGGGATTATCCAGGCGGCAAGCAGATGGATGCGGCCGTTTATTAAGTGGATGTTTCCGGGGGTGCCAAAGGATCATCCGGCGGAAAAATATATCACAACCAATACCATTGCCAATATTCTTGGGCTTGGCTGGGCAGCTACGCCTGCCGGGTTAAAGGCGATGGAAGAACTGGAAAAGATCGAAGAGGACAGAAGAAGAGGGAGATTAGCGGGGATTGTAAGAAAGAGAGGGATTGCCAGTAATGAGATGTGCACATTTTTAGTGCTGAACATTTCATCTTTGCAGCTGATCCCAGTGAATGTGATTGCATTCAGGAGCCAGTATGGAAGCGTGAATCCGGCAGGTATCGTAGGGGCTGGAATATTGGCGACTATGGTCAGTACGTTGGCGGGAATTGTGTTCTGCAAGATGGCAGAAGGAAAACAGGGCTCATAAAAATAATCGGGTATACATAAAATGTATCGATGTTTAAATAAAAGGATGATGTTATGCATTTTTTCCTGTTTTTAAGTGACTTTATCGTTCCGTTCGTGATTTTTGGAATCGTGTTGTATGGACTTTTGCAAAAGGTTCCGGTATACGATCGGTTTATTAAAGGTGCGAGAAGCGGTTTTCTTACCGTCATCAAGATTATGCCTACATTGATAGGTTTGATGGTGGCGGTGGGGATCCTTCGGGCTTCGGGCTTTCTGGAATTTTTATCATCAGGCATTGGAAAAGTGACAGGGCTCATAGGGTTTCCGGGAGAGCTGGTACCGCTTACGGTTGTAAAAATGTTTTCTTCTTCCGCGGCAACAGGGCTTTTACTGGATTTATTCAAAGAATTCGGAACGGATTCTTACATAGGTTTGATCGCATCTATTTCGATGTCTTGTACGGAGACTATTTTTTATACCATGAGCGTGTATTTTATGACAGCAAAGGTAACCAAGACAAGATTTACATTGCCAGGCGCACTGTTTGCCACAGCAGCGGGTCTTGTGGCAAGTGTTGTTCTGGCAGGATTTATGCAGTGATAAAAACCCTCATATCTATTTGTAATAAAAGGAGCGATAAGCTTTATACAAATAGATATGAGGGTTTCTGTTCTGATATAGGAAAGTTCGTACTTTCCTATATCATAAAACCTTCCGGGAGGATACGCACTCGCGTGAGCGGAGGCAGTCAGCAAAAGCTGACCACGCTCGGCGCGCAAAGCGTGCAAGCCCCTCATGAATGAGGGGATGGGGGAGTTGAAGTGGGCTTGCCCACTTTGTTATTTACTTTAGTACATATTTTCTTAAGGTCGGGAACGAACATGGACCCGCATTCAGAATCGCTTCATGAAATTTTTTCTGGCTAAAATTTTTTCCCTGTTGTTCCATCGCGTCTTTTTTCAATTCCAGAAATTCCAGGTATCCGATGTAGTATTTCAAATAATTGGCAGGGTCGCTGACGATGAGTTCATAAATTTCTCGTACGACACTTTGGTTGGCGATGCCATATTTACTAAAAAATGCGAAGGTATCTTCAAATGTCCAGCCCTCGTAGTGGATACCCATATCGGCAAGCGCGTAGATGCCAAGAATGAGGGATTTATTTTTTTGTGTCAGAGTGGCCTCTTGTTTGGAAATAGGAGCAAAGTAAAAGGAAATCATTTCGGCGTAGGTAGCCCAGCCCTCGGTGTATCCGCCATAGCCTAGGATGCTTCGTATCGGAGCCGGGGCACAATCCAGAAAATAAGTTGTCTGGTACAGATGTCCGGGATATCCTTCGTGTGCCAGTGTCGTGTATAGTTCAATGCCATCCATCGTCTGTCCCTGATTGATATAGATTGTGTTTTCATCGGTGTTGTCGATGGCAGGGATCATATAAAAAGCAGGACTTAAATGTTCCTCCATTGGTTTGGGAACGTATTTGATATTCATCTGTACATCAGGATACTGAGGAAATACATTCGTGATCTTGCTTTGCAGGTCGGAGAGTATGTGCAATGGATCGGTATCTTCTAATGTGCTGTATGCTGCCGGATTTAAAGAAGCGGAAACTTCTTTTGTCTGTCCGGCAGGAAGTGCGGCGCGCATAGCGTTAAGGTCGGCTTGCATTTGTTTTAAGGTCAATTCTTCCAGCTTACGGATATTTCGGTCAGTTCCAACGTCTCTTTGTACAATGTATTCATAATAATTTTGACCAGAAGGGAGACCGCATATGCCGCCTTCGTTTTTGGAAGTAGCTTTTAAGGAGGTAAGTACATCAATGAGTTTTTCATAGGATGGAAATACAAAATCGTTTACGATTTTTTCGTTAGCTTTTATCAAAGACTGTTTTTCGGCATCCGAAAGGTGTTTTACCGAAGATAATCGTTCGGGGAAGGTGGAAAATAAGTAATTATCCTTTCCCATATCCAGGAAGGAACGGCACTGTTCTATTACGGAATCGGCAGTGTAGGACGCCATAAAAAGACCGTTATCGGATTTTGCCTGTTCAAAATCAATGAGTGACTGAAAATAATCGGGAGTGGTTTTTAGTAATTGAAGGTAGGTATGTATGTCTTCCTGCGTGTGAAACTGATATTCTGAAAGAAGTACCGGAAGTTGTGCCTGAAGGCCAGTGACAGGACCTAACGGTTCATCGTAAAGAAGGTAAGAGCATCCCGAACGTGCGGTGTTTAGATAATCTTTTAGGATGTCATAGGTAAGTTTATTTTCGGATGAGAGTTTATAATAAGGAATCTTTTTTAAGGCAGCAAGGTAATTTTCTAAAGCAGCCCTGGCGGCAGTACTGTTCGTAGGAAATGAGCCGTAGGTGATGGGAATATTTTGGATATCGTAATTTTCCGGATGTTTAAGCGTATAATGCAGGTTGATCGTTGTAGAACTGACCTCCTGAGAAAAAAGTGTATCGGTAAAGGCTTCAAAAGCTGCATCCGGGGAAGAGCTTTGAAGAAAGAGATGTGCAGATATGGCACATAGTGTCAGGGAAACCGCAATGATTTTTAAGCGGTGTCTGACAAAAAAAGAAGAAATATGTGACATGATATACTCCATAAATGTTTTTACATAGTTTATGCGGGCAAACGGAGGATTATCCATGATAACAGGGGCGCTTGACATTGACACTCCCACTTAGCCATAGTACAATGAATATAAGTTTTAATAATACATAAGAAGGGAGGAGAGAGTATGAAAGGATTATTAAAAGTAATGTCTATACTGAATATTGTTCTGGGCGTGTTGGGCAGTATCGGTGCTGTGATTATCTTGGTGGGAAGCGGATTGATTGGAACACTAGCAGAGGTCGAAGATACGGAAGGGGTAGTGGTTTTACTTATCATAGTCGGTGTTATAGGTCTGATTTCTGCAATTTTTGATCTTGTATGTGGTATCTTTGGTATGAAAGGTGCAAATGGAGATGAGAAAAAGCTGAATACCGCTATTAAACTTGGATGGGTTGGTTTGATTTTAGCTGTGGTTTCTATCGTATTAAGTTTAGTAGGCGATATGACAATGGATAATATCTTATCCACCATCTTATCCGTAGTAGCTCCGGCAATCTTCTTGATTGCAGCGAAAGGTGTAAAGAAAGAATACGAAAAATAAGTAAAAGGGGCTGTTCATCTGAACAGCCTGTTTTAGTTAAGCATACGACAAAAACGTCTGTTGGACGTTTTTTAGTGAAAGGATTTGTGCTCCAGGTATGCTTTTAGCAATGATACGAGTGTCGCTTTTTCAGATAGGTTTAACTGTTCGTATAAAGTAAAAATTTCACTTTGCAGATAGGTTGGGTCAGATGTAGAGGCATCTACGAGCAGATCAATGATGGAGCAGCCAAAGAATTCAGCGATGGCTGCAAGGCGTTCCAGATTCACTTTTGAGATGCCGCGTTCAATCTGGCTGATATAGCCCACAGTTACATCCAGGCATTCTGCAAATTTTTCCTGAGTAATATTTTTGCTTATACGATATTTTTTTATTCGCTGTCCAATTAGTTTATAATTAATTCTTTCTAAGTTCATGTTAAGTCCTCACAGCAGTCAGCTTAAGCTGGTCATTCACGTAAGACTATTATATGTAGGTTTATCGAAGCAAAAACAGACATTAATAACTAAATGTTTAGCATAAAGTGCTTATTGGAAAAAATTACCAGGTTTTGACAGAAATATTGGAAGACCTTGACAGAAATCAGTCCCTGTGATACGATTTTTAACAGATTATGAAAAATGATATGCGAAGAATCTCGGCAGCGGGATTCTATTTTTATAAGAAGCGAGGGAGAGGGAACGATGGAGAACAAAAAATATTATATGACGACGGCAATTGCCTATACATCAGGCAAACCGCATATTGGAAACACATATGAGATCGTACTTGCGGATGCGATCGCAAGATATAAAAGAAGTCAGGGATATGATGTGTTTTTTCAGACCGGAACGGATGAACATGGACAAAAGATTGAGTTAAAGGCAAAAGAAGCAGGAACAACGCCGAAAGAATTCGTGGATAATGTGGCGGGCTGTATTCAGGATATCTGGGATATGATGAACACTTCTTATGATAAATTCATCCGTACGACAGATGATTACCATGAGAAGGAAGTACAGAAAATCTTTAAGAAGCTGTATGAGAAGGGGGATATTTATAAGGGATATTATGAAGGAATGTACTGTACTCCGTGTGAGTCGTTCTTTACGGAGTCTCAGCTTGTAGATGGTAAATGTCCGGACTGCGGCCGGGAAGTACAGCCGGCAAAAGAAGAAGCTTATTTCTTTAAAATGAGCAAATATGCAGACAGGCTGATTGAACATATCAATACCCATCCGGAGTTTATCCAGCCGGTGTCTCGTAAAAATGAGATGATGAATAACTTCCTCCTTCCGGGGCTGCAAGATCTGTGTGTGTCCAGGACTTCTTTTAAATGGGGAATTCCGGTAGACTTTGATCCGAAACATGTCGTATATGTATGGTTGGATGCGCTTACGAACTATATCACGGGAATCGGATATCACTGTGGCGGTGAAAGCGAAGAACAATTCCATAAAAACTGGCCGGCGGATTTACATCTGATCGGAAAAGATATCATTCGTTTCCATACGATTTACTGGCCGATCTTCCTGATGGCACTTGATCTGCCGCTGCCAAAACAGATTTTTGGACATCCGTGGCTGCTTCAAGGTGATGGAAAGATGAGTAAATCCAAAGGGAATGTGTTATATGCAGATGAACTCGTGCAGTTTTTCGGTGTAGATGCAGTGCGTTATTTTGTACTTCATGAGATGCCGTTTGATAACGACGGTGTGATTTCATGGGAACTGATGGTAGAGCGTATGAATTCCGATCTTGCAAACACACTTGGAAATCTTGTGAACCGTACTGTTTCCATGACGAATAAGTACTTTGGAGGCACAGTGACCGATAAGGGCGTGGCTGAAGAAGTAGACGCAGATTTAAAAGCAGTCGTGGAACAGACGCCTGGATGCGTGGAAAAGAAAATGGAAGAGCTTCGCGTAGCCGATGCGATCACAGAGATTTTCAACTTGTTTAAACGCTGCAATAAATATATTGATGAGACAACTCCGTGGATTCTTGCAAAAGATGAGGCGAAAAAAGACCGTCTTGAGACGGCACTGTACAATTTGATCATGAGCATTTCCGAAGGGGCAAAGCTTTTGGAATCATTTATGCCGGAGACATCTGCAAAGATTCTTGCACAGCTCGGAGAAGGGCATGTAACAGAAAAGCCGGAGATTCTTTTTGCAAGACTTGATGTGGAAGAAGTTCTGGAAAAAGTGGCAAAACTCCATCCGCAGGAAGAAGAAGCTGCGGCAGACGAAGATGTGATCGACATCGAAGCAAAACCGGAAATCACATATGATGATTTTGCAAAGCTGCAGTTCCAGGTAGGAGAGATCATTGCCTGTGAGGAAGTGAAAAAATCGAAAAAATTACTTTGTTCACAGGTAAAAATAGGAAGTCAGGTGCGCCAGATCGTTTCCGGTATCAAAGCACACTATAAACCGGAAGAGATGGTAGGTAAGAAGGTAATGGTTGTAACGAACTTAAAGCCGGCAAAATTAGCAGGCTTGATGTCCGAAGGAATGATACTTTGTGCCGAAGACGCAGAAGGGAATTTGTCCTTGATGACACCGGAGAAAGAGATGCCGGCAGGCGCTGAAATTTGTTAAGGTAAATAGAAAATCTTAATTGGGGACGTAGCTTTTTTGAGAAAGTGTACGTCCCCAATTAAAATTTGACCTATTTCTTTTTGAAAGATGGAGGAAAATGATTATGATTTTTGATACGCATACGCATTATGATGCAGAGCAGTTTGATAAAGATAGGGTGGAGTTATTAAGTTCTATGCGAGAACATAATGTTGGATTTATTTTGAATGTAGGCGCCACATTAGATGGATGTAAAAGCAGTGTGGAGTTTGCCAGAAAGTATCCTTTTATGTACGCGGCGGTTGGTGTACACCCAGATGAGGTGGGCGCTTTAAATGATGAGACGTTTGCCTGGATGGAGGAACTGTTGTTGGATGAGAAGACAGTGGCTGTTGGAGAGATTGGGCTTGACTATTACTGGGATAATGAGCCAAGAGAGGTGCAAAAGGAATGGTTTATCCGCCAACTTGAGCTTGCGAGAAAACATGATCTTCCGGTCTGTATCCATAGCCGGGATGCAGCAGAGGACACGCTGAATGTAATGCGGGAATATGCAAAAGGCTTGAGAGGAGTGATCCATTGCTTTTCTTATTCGCCGGAGATTGCGAAAGAATATGTGAAAAACGGATTTTATATAGGTGTTGGAGGCGTGGTGACATTTAAGAACGGAAAGAAAATGAAAGAAGTTGTAAAAGCGACACCGATAGAAAGGATATTACTGGAGACGGACTGTCCGTATCTTGCGCCGGAACCGTATCGCGGAAAGCGCAACAGTTCAATCTACCTGGACCGTGTGGCGGAGGAGATAGGGCAGTTAAAGGGAATGACTGCAAATGAAGTTATTGAGGCGACGGAGCAAAATGCGAAAACGTTGTTTGGGATAGCTTAAAGAGCGGACGCTTCAGCGGAATTTGTTGCATAATGTTTATTTACGGATGTGTGTATTTATAGTAAAATAAATGCATGTAAGAAAAGTGCCGGAAAACAAAGGTAAAGGGAGTATTTTATATGACAGAACCAACATTGGGGAACCCAAAGAATACAATAGAGATTTTGCAGAAATACAATTTTTCTTTTCAGAAAAAATTTGGACAGAATTTTTTGATAGATACACATGTACTTGATAAGATCATTGCATCTGCCGAGATTACAAAAGAGGATATGGTACTGGAGATCGGTCCGGGGATTGGAACTATGACGCAGTATTTGGCATGTGCGGCAAGAAAGGTGGTGGCGGTCGAGATTGATAACTCTTTGATACCGATTCTTAAGGATACACTTAAAGATTATGATAATATAAGAATTATTAATGATGATGTCATGAAGCTGGATTTGGCGGCGCTTGCCAGGGAAGAAAACGGCGGGAAACCGATCAAGGTGGTAGCGAATCTGCCATATTATATAACGACCCCAATTATTATGGGATTGTTCGAAAATCATGTTCCGGTAGAGAGCATTACAGTCATGATTCAAAAAGAGGTGGCAGAACGTATGCAGGTAGGACCGGGGACAAAAGAGTATGGAGCTTTGTCGCTTGCAGTTCAGTATTATGCGAAACCGTATATTGTGGCCAATGTTCCGCCGAATTGTTTTATGCCAAGGCCCAAAGTAAGCTCGGCAGTGATTCGTCTGACAAAACTGAAAGAGCCGCCGGTCCAGGTTAAGGATGAACGGCTGATGTTTGGAATCATACGGGCATCGTTTAACCAGCGCAGAAAGACGCTTGTCAATGGGCTTTCCAATTCAGCTGAATTGAATCTGTCAAAAGAAGAAGCCATTCAAGCGGTAGAAAGTCTTGGAAAAGGCGCAAGTATTCGGGGAGAGGCATTAACTTTGGAGGAATTTGCAAAGATTGCCAATTACATATTAGAACTCAGAAATGTAAATTCAATATAAAAATACAAGAGGAGGATGATAGCATGAAATATCAAATCAAAGGAGATACATTGCCGGTAGTCATCTGTCAGTTAGAGGGCGGAGAAAGTATGGTAACAGAGAGAGGTTCCATGTCATGGATGTCTCCGAATATGAAGATGGACACAACGACCAATGGCGGTATCGGGAAAGCATTTGGAAGAATGTTTGCAGGAGAAGCCATGTTCCAGAATGTCTATACTGCCCAGGGCGGACAGGGGCTTATTGCATTTGCATCCAGCTTTCCGGGGTCTATTCAGGCGTTTGAGGTTGGACCGGGACAGGAATATATTTTCCAGAAGCGTGCATTTTTGGCGGCAGAAGCTGGGGTGTCATTATCTGTGCATTTTCAGAAACGAGTTTCGTCCGGGTTATTTGGCGGAGAAGGATTTATTCTTCAGAGGGTTTCCGGACAGGGAACAGTATTTGCTGAATTCGATGGTCATGTAGTGGAATATGAGCTGCAGCCAGGGCAGCAGATTGTCATTGATTCCGGATATTTGGCGGCGATGAGTGCAAGCTGTCAGATGGAGATAAAGACCATTCAGGGATTGAAAAACGTTGTATTTGGCGGAGAAGGCTTGTTTAATACGGTTGTGACAGGTCCGGGACATGTGTGGCTTCAGACAATGCCGATCAATGCAGTGGCAGGAGCATTAAGACCATATTTCCCATCTACAAAATGACAGGTTTAAAAATATTTTATAGTTGGTCATAAATATTTCATATATTGTTCGATTGTATTATTTTTTTAATCTAGTATAATAAAAGGATAGATTTGGGAAAAAAGGAGGAAAAAGAATGACAAATTTGGGGAAGCAACAGTTAAACGGAACTTATGAGATTACTCCTAAAATACTTGAACTGGCAGAACTATGTGAGAAAAACAATAATATTGAGAGAGAGTTGTATACGAAGTACGACGTAAAAAGAGGGCTTCGTGATTTGAATGGAAAAGGTGTTCTTGCGGGTCTTACGAACATTTCTGATGTGCTTGCAAAGAAAATCGTAGATGGCGTGGAAGTGCCTTGTGAAGGAAACTTATATTATAGAGGATATAATATCAAAGAGCTGGTAAAAGGATTTTTGGATGAGCAAAGATTTGGCTTCGAGGAGGTTGCATATCTGTTGTTGTTTGGAGAACTTCCGAGTGAAGCACAGCTTGCAGACTTCAATCAGACTTTAGTAGAGCGTCGTACGCTTCCTCCTACCTTTGTAAGAGATATTATCATGAAAGCGCCAAGCCGTGATATGATGAACAGTCTGTCACGTTCTATTTTGCATTTGTATTCTTATGATAACAGAGCAGATGACACTACAATACCAAATGTGCTGCGTCAGAGCCTTAACCTGATCAGTCAGTTCCCGATGCTTATGGTGTATGGATATCATGCATATAATTATCGCAGAGGAGAAGATTTGTTTATTTATGCTCCGGACCCGGCATTGTCCACAGCGGAAAATATTCTGATGATGTTAAGGGAAGATCGTAAATATACACCACTGGAAGCTAAAATTCTTGATATGGCTTTGGTTCTTCACATGGATCATGGCGGTGGAAATAACTCTACATTCACGACCCATGTTGTAACATCTTCAGGAACAGACACATATTCTACGATCGCGGCTGCGATGGCATCCTTAAAGGGACCAAAACATGGCGGAGCGAATATCAAAGTAACGGATATGTTTGAGGATATGAAGCAGCATGTCGGCGACTGGAAAGATGAAGGTGAGGTACGTGCGTATCTGGAGGCATTGCTGGACAAGAAAGCATTTGATGAAAAGGGTCTGATCTATGGTATGGGACATGCAGTATATTCCGTATCTGATCCAAGAGCCGATGTCTTTAAGGCATTTGTAAAACAGCTGGCCATGGAAAAAGGCAGAGAAGATGAATACAATCTGTATGCGCTGGTAGAAAAGCTTGCGCCGCAGGTAATCGCAGAGAAACGCAGAATGTATAAAGGCGCGAATGCGAATGTAGATTTCTACAGTGGGCTGGTGTATGGTATGTTAGGACTTCCAAAATCCTTGTATACACCGATTTTTGCAACGGCGAGAATCGTTGGATGGAGTGCACATCGTTTAGAGGAGCTTAAGAATGTCGACAAGATTATAAGACCGGCATATAAGTCGCTGGCAGAGCATCGTGCTTATATTCCGATGGAAGAAAGATAATATATGAAACAGGAATTTGCATATTTATCAAAAGACGGACATACGAGAATACATGCAGTTGAATGGATCCCTGAGAAAGAAGTAAAGGCAGTTTTGCAGATCAGCCATGGAATGGTCGAGTACATTGAGCGTTATGATGCATTTGCTTCCTATCTGGCAGAACGAGGATATTATGTGACCGGACAGGATCATTTGGGACATGGGAAGTCGGCGGTTTCTGACAGTGAGCTTGGGTACTTTGGTAAAAGCGAGGGAAACGCATGCGTAATTGGCGATATAGAAACGCTTCGTGAACTTACGCAGAAAAAATACCCGGATAAACCGTATTTTATGTTGGGACATAGTATGGGTTCATTTTTGCTCAGACAGTATCTGAAACGTTATGGTGAAGGATTAAGCGGGGCGATCATTATGGGGACCGGTTATCATAGCTCGGCGGAGCTTTATGCCGGTAAGATGCTTTGCAGAATATTCGGTAAGATCAAAGGCGATCATTATAGAAGCCGGCTCGTGAACAGACTTGCTTTCGGAAGTTATAACAAAAAGTTTCGTCCGGTGAGGACGGAAGCAGACTGGCTTAGCAAGGACAGGGAAATTGTCGATGCTTATGTGAAGAATAAATGGTGTACATTTATATTTACAGTAAATGCATATGAAAATATGTTTACCGGTATGTTGGAATTGACGGGAAAATCAGGTATGTCCGGCATTCCAAAAGAGTTACCTGTCTTTTTCGTAGCGGGGAAGGATGACCCGGTGGGGAATTTTGGTAAAAGTGTTGTAAAAGTATATAAGGAATATCAAAATCTGGGCATGAAAGATGTAAGTATTAAATTGTATAAGGATGACCGTCATGAAATCCTGAATGAGACAGATCGATATCAGATATATGAAGATTTATATAGATGGATGAATCAAAGATTCTAGATAGAAAAAGTAACCGCAATCCTTGGGGAAGAGTGGTTACTTTTGCCATATAACGGGAAAACCCGTTAAACACAAGGAATAACGGGTTCTTAAGGTTAAAGAAAATACACATAATAATTATTTGCGTTCAAAATCGGTTGGAGCTTCAATTAAAGAAGCGACCTGAAATTTGTGTTTATGATTATCACATTCTTCTGTGTAGGCTGTTGCAAAGTGTACATGTTTACCATGACCTACATCAATGGCTCCAGATGATTTTCCGCGAAACTCGTGAAAATGTCCGTCTGAAGAATCGGTTCGGAATTTGATTTCGTGAAAATGATCTTTTTTGTCACAAGTGTAGATTGGTATATCAGATACAGTACAAAATCTATGATTATGACAAGTGTTACATTCTTTAAACACTTTTGTGCTTCCTGTTATCTCGTGTACATGTTTTTCGCAATCACATGAATCATACATGGAAAAACTCCTTTTTCTTTCTAAGATATGAAGGAGATAGAATTGTGTGATTTTAAAGCTGCAGACATGGGAAGACCATTATATGAAAAATATGGATTTGTAAAAATGAACAATAAAATGAATTTACTAGGTTAAGAAATTCAGCTTAGTAAAGAAATATATGTTATTTTAAAGTGTTAAATTTGACAATTCAAAAGTCTTTTGCTAGAATAAAGACATAAATAAGGTACTACTGATAGTTGGTTAGTCCAAATTATTTAATTACTCAAAAAAGTAACCGAAATCCTTTGGTGAGGGGCGGTTACTTTTTTGATTGATTTATATACGCAATCAGAATCGTTACAACAATACTAAGTATCATTAGTACGATGGAGAGCATTTCAAAATCACTCATAAGTCAAGCCCTCCTTTCCCAGATTTCCTGCAAGCAGGATCTCTATGTAATCAGAAGGTTCAGTCCTTCTGTTGAAGGACTAACCGCCTACCATTCTCATGTAGTGCCTTGTCTTATTTTATCAAAGTGAATGTCTTGTGGCAATATATTTTCTTGAGAAATGCTTTTTCAATTGACCTTGGATCTACAGCGGTTATATTTCAAGTGACTGCGAATTATCTGAGCGATATAATAAATTATGGTATTAAATATTGAATCATATTGGAGAGAAGGTAACATGAATTTAAAGTGTTAAAATCGAAACGACGGAGGAAAATAAGATTGAGTATTAAAATAGTTCCAGCTTATGAATTAAAAGAAGAAGTAAGAGAATTATTTTCTGAATATACAGAAATGCTAATAAAAAATGACGAGTCGTTTAGAAAGTATCTTGATATTCAAAATTATGGTGAAGAAATTGAACATTTAGAGATGAAATATGGTACGCCTTATGGGAGATTATATTTGATTTATTGCGATGAAAAATTGGCAGGTTGTATAGGACTTAGAAAGATTGATAATCAGAATTGTGAAATGAAACGCTTATATATAAGACCGGAGTTTAGGGGTCAAAAATTAGCAAACATTTTGGTGGAAAAGATTATAGAAGACGCAAAGGAAATAGGATATTCTCATATGCTGTTAGATACACTTCCATTTTTGGAAAGTGCAATACATATCTATAAAAAATTTGGTTTTTATGAGATTGAAAGTTACAACGACAGTCCTATGGATACATCTATTTATATGAGATTTGATTTGTAAAATCATCAAGAGATTATTTAAGAAATGGTTTCTATACACAGCAAAAACCCGCTAACCATAAGGGCAACGGGTTTTAATTCTATAGTTATCTAAAGGAATGAGAGTAAAGTGTGCACCCGCAATCCGCATCGCGGGTGCGTCACTTTATGAGGGGGAGATAGTGATTGTTATCAACTATCTTGCATTTAGTATATTACCCAAATGTGTCCAAAGTATGTTCATTATCTAAAAGAAAAAGAAAGTTTCTAAATCATTTCTTAACAACCAGATGGTGCACATCCCGCGGAGCGTTTTATGATATAGGAAAGTGTGAATTTTCCTATATCATAAAAAAGAGCTGCCCGGCGGCAACTCTTTTTGAGGAAAGTTATGAAAAAGAAAATTTATTGTTTTTGTAAGGCTTCCTTACAAGTAATAATATAATATATAAATATGATGATTTTGTGATGAAAAGTTGAAAGGATTGTGAACAAATAATAAAATCTTGTTCACAATCCTTTGTTTTTTTCGTCTTTTAAAGAATAAAAAACGCTGTAATAGCAATTGCTGCAATAATAATTAAAATAGATAGGATAATCATAATAATTGGAAGTTTAGAAGATGGTACTTCGTTGTCATCGTCATCTTCCGGATCCAACATAAGGTCATAATTCTTCTTTACGTCTTCCTCTGCCTGTTCACGTACTTTTTTTGGAGGAATGTTAGAGTAAACTTTCTCCTGTGCAGGCTTTTCGGATTCTAAATGATCCGCAGCCGGACGCTTTTTAGTGACTGGCTTGCTGGTAAGTGTCTCTTCCGAAGCGGCATTTACCGGTCTTGGTTTTTTCGGAGCAGTTGGTTTTACTGGTTCCATTACGCGTGTTGTCTCTGGAGCGCCTTCTTTTGCAACTGGTTTCTTTACAACTTTTTTTACCGGCTCTTCGACTGATTCTTTTGCAACAGTTTTTTCTGCTGTTCTTTCTGCTCTCTTTGCACGTGTTTTATCAAGATTAAATTTCTTTTTACAATCTTTACAAATACCAAATTCGTTGTAGATAGCAGAACCGTCTTCGTTTTCGCCTACTTTTTCATTTCTAAGTAATAAATCTTTTCCACATTTTGGACATTTCATATGTATCTACCTCTCTTTTCTTTCTTTTACTAGAATATACTGAATATCGGAAAATAGCAAGAAAATTAAAACATTCTTAATAAAAATCCCTGCTAGACCTTAAAATATCCCTGATATTCTTGTATACTGTAAGGGAGGTGATTGTAAATGTATAATATTTTAGTATGTGATGATGACAAAGAAATAGTAGAGGCGATTGATATCTATCTGACGCAGGAAGGATATCATATATTAAAGGCATATGATGGTGAGCAGGCAATTAAAATTCTAAAATCAGAAAAAGTTGATCTTCTGATCATTGATGTGATGATGCCTCGTCTAGATGGAATCCGTGCAACGCTTAAGATACGAGAGGAGCATAGCCTTCCTATTATCATTTTGTCAGCAAAATCCGAAGACGCGGATAAGATTTTAGGATTGAATGTCGGAGCAGATGATTATGTCACAAAGCCATTTAATCCATTGGAATTAGTTGCGAGAGCAAAGTCTCAGCTTCGAAGATATAATCAGCTTGGAAGTTCGGTAAAGATCGAATCTGAAAAGATTTATGAAGTAGGCGGTCTTTCTATTAATGATGACTTAAAGAGTGTAACGGTAGATGGGGATCCGGTGAAGCTGACGCCAATTGAATACAATATTTTATTATTGCTTGTAAAAAATCAGGGAAAAGTATTTTCTATTGATCAAATCTATGAAAGTATTTGGAATGAGGATGCGATCGGGGCTGATAACACGGTTGCGGTTCATATCCGCCATATTCGTGAGAAGATAGAGATCAATCCGAAAGAACCAAGATACTTGAAGGTTGTATGGGGGGTCGGATATAAGATAGAAAAACTTTAGAAGGGAGTAGTTATGAATAAATGGTATCAATCTAAGGGATGCAAAGGACTTTTGGTTTTGACGGCACATATTCTTGTGGTGTTTATCATGGTAAGCATGGTGTTGGTGACCGTAGCTGCAGGAGGACGATACTTAAATCCATTCACGCACATACCAAAGCATTTCGAAGATACCGAAAAGTTTGCGGAAAATCTGTATGGAGAGATAAGTTCGGCATTATACGGACGTAGTCATAAACAAAATTTTGAGACAGATGGTGTATATAATCCGGAGAAGATAGTAGATGTTGTCCGTTATGCAAAAGAAGATGTAATTGATGGAGAAAGTTCAAGCGGCCTTTCTTATAGGCTGGGAGATTTGGCACTTTGGAGTGGAATTTACACTGAGGAAGAGTTGGAGATACCGACATTAGCCGTATGCAAAAAGACAGACGGGACGTATTATTACTATACTATGGAAGAATTTCAGATGCTTTTTGACACGGGAGAACTTAGCTTCATTGTGGATGTAGAAGAAAACGGCAGGGACAGTGATGATATTTTCTATGAGTTGGAGAATGGATATTTTTACGACAAACGTGGATCGGGTGTCTCTGTTCCGATTAAAGATAAGAACAATCAGGTGCTTTATACCGATTGTTGGACAGGAGGCTTTTTCATAGAGGAAATTGCAGACTGCAAGCCGCAGGAAGCCGAGAGTTTGGTTAGCTTATTTAATACGAATATGGAACTTAACGGCAGGATGTCCGAGTATGCAGGGTATCTTAACGATGTTATACGACGTCTTTATGGACAATTGGAGAGCTATGAGAATCTAGGAGAAGAACATCAGCAGGGAAACACCAATCTTTCTTATATGTTCGTAAATGATGAGACGAAAGAGGTCTATACCAATGTGCCGGAGTGTGCAGCATATGAGAATGTGGAATCTAATATAGCACAGTTTCAAAAAAAGGGGAAATATGTGATCGTAGGAACACAGAAGAAAGATTTCTCCAGCAACATAAAAGAGGCTAAGATTGAAGACTGGTATCATCTTGCAAAACAGATTTCCGGTAATTATCGGATGGCGGTGGCTATTGATACGGATTATCCGATCCAGGACACTTTTTCTGAATATAGAAATAATTATGGCAAGGCAGTCGCCGGAGTGGCGGATAGTACCGTGTTCGTGTGGATAGCCATGGCAGCGTTGTTTGTGATTCTTGTATGGCTTACGATGATTGCAGGACGCACAAAAGAACAGGATGAACTAAAGCTTTGTTTCTTTGACAGATGGAAGACAGAGATTGCAGCAACTGTGATTGGGATAGGCGTTATGTCAGGGATGGGCATCGTTTGCGTGTCCATAGATCATATCTGGCGACGCATTTACGCGGTAAACGATGGCTGGTATTATCAGCAGCAGGTTGGAGATGTGAATCCGGAAGGACTGTTTCTTGCTGGAGTGGGTGCAGCATTCACTTTTGCGTTTGCGCTTGCCGGATATTTAAGCTTGATAAGAAGATTAAAAGCCGGAAATTTATGGAGAAATAGTATTTCTTATCTGTTTGTTCAGACATTGAAGGCATTCTGGAGGCATCGCAAAGCAACTACAAAGACGGTACTTGCGTATGTTGGATTTCTTTTCATCCATTTACTGATGATGACAGGAGATGGAAAGATAGTATTTTTAGGCATAGGTGTAGATGTGGCGGCATTTATCTATCTGGTGCGTGAGGCCATTGGGAAACAGAAGGTAAAAGAAGGTTTAAACCGCATCGGCGGAGGCGAGCTGAACTATCAGATTTCTGAAAACGGATTAAGAGGAGATTATCTTGAGATTACCAGAAAGCTTAACAATATCGGAGAAGGTCTGAATGCTGCAGTGGAAGAAAGCATGAAAAACGAAAGGCTGAAGACAGACCTTATCACGAATGTTTCTCATGATATTAAAACCCCGCTTACTTCAATTATTAATTACGTGGATTTGTTAAAGCGGGAGGATTTTGAAGACCCTAAGATTCAGAATTATTTGAATATTCTGGAAAGCAAGGCGCAGCGTCTGAAGACATTGACAGAGGATGTTGTGGAAGCATCAAAAATCAGTTCCGGAAATATCAAACTGGAGTTTATGAACTTGAATCTTGTGGAGATGATCAACCAGACGAACGGAGAGTTCTCAGAGAAATTTGAAAACAGAAACTTAAATGTCGTGATGAATCTGCCAGAAACTCCGGTATTAGTTTATGCAGATGGACGTCGTATGTGGCGGGTGCTCGAGAATCTGTTTGGCAATGCTGCTAAATATGCAATGGAAGGAACAAGAATCTATGCTGATCTGGAAGTAAAGGGAAATCGGGTTTATTTCTCATTAAAAAATATTTCCGAGCAGCCATTGAATATTTCGGCAGATGAGTTGACGGAACGATTTATAAGAGGAGATGTATCAAGAAGTACCGAAGGCAGCGGACTTGGACTGTCTATTGCTAAGAGCCTGGTGGAACGCCAGAATGGAACGCTGGATTTGTATTTGGATGGAGATTTGTTCAAGGCAACGATTAGTTTTGATCTGGCACGTCCGAAAGCAGGAGAAGAATCAAATAGTTAATTCTGTCCAAGACAGAACATGGTAATTTACATCAGGGCAGGATTTACAATTCCGCTTCTTTGCCGTATAATGAACGCAGCAAAGGAGCGGATTTTTTATGGAATCATGTAGGAAGATAGACCTTCCAAAGAAAGTGAGCAAAATTATCAATATATTACAGGAGCACGGGTATGAAGCCTATGCGGTAGGGGGCTGTGTCCGCGACACGATTCTTGGGCGGACGCCGGAAGATTGGGATATTACAACTTCGGCAACGCCGATGCAGGTAAAAGAGTTGTTTTCATATACGATAGATACGGGCATTGAACATGGCACAGTTACGGTGATGATTGAGCGGGAAGGGTTTGAAGTGACCACGTATCGCGTGGATGGAGAATACGAGGATAACAGACATCCGAAAGAAGTAAGTTTTACAAGGAATCTACAAGAAGACTTAAAGCGCAGAGACTTTACGATCAATGCTATGGCCTATAATCAGACGGATGGTCTGGTGGATATCTTCGGGGGAATCGAGGATTTGCAGTTAGGGATAATCCGTTGTGTAGGGAATGCAAAAGAACGGTTTGGAGAAGATGCTCTTCGGATATTACGGGCGATCCGTTTTGCGGCGCAGCTTGGATTTCGCGTGGAAGATAAGACGGCAGAAGCAGCTGGTGAACTTGCATCGACATTGATTCATATCAGTGCGGAGCGGATTCAGACAGAGCTTGTTAAATTGCTGGTATCACCGAATCCGCAGATGATACGGGAAGCGTATGAGATGGGGATTACGAAAGTGGTTCTGCCAGAGTTAGATCGTGCGATGGAGACTGGTCAGGAGACGATCCATCATGCCTACTGTGTAGGAGAGCATTTGATCCAGACCGTTTTAAATGTTCCGGCAGACAGATATTTAAGGCTGGGCGCGCTGTTTCATGATATAGCGAAACCGGAAGTGAAGACCAGGAGCGAAGAAGCAGCACATTTTTATGGACATGATGAGGCAAGTGAGCGGATGGCAAAAACAATCTTAAGGAGATTAAAGTTTGATAATGAAACGATTCGTGTTGTGTGCAGGCTTGTACGTTATCATGATTATCATTGCCGTATTGAGCCGACGGCAAAAAATGTAAGAAAAGCTATGAATCTGATCGGTAAAGAATTGTTTCCGTATTATATTGCTCTGCATCGTGCAGATGTGCTGGCGCAAAGTGAGTATAAGCGCAAAGAAAAGTTAGAAAGTGTGGATCGGCTCGAACGGATATATGAGGAGATTGTAAGTAAGAAAGAATGCGTATCTCTAAAAGAGTTGGATATTAACGGCAACGATCTTAGAAAAGTCGGAATTGCGCCGGGAAAACAGATGGGAGAAATCTTGCATTTTCTGTTGGAAAAAGTAATCGAAGAACCGGAATATAACGAAAAAGAGAAATTATTGGAACTTGTAGCCTTGAATTGGGGACGTACGCTTATATAGAAGACGTACGTCCCCAATTAGCAAATGACGAGCTCCTTTTTGGCATACTTGCGTATATGAGTACATACATTAGAAAGAATATGTAACATGAATGCAGGGGGCACGTATGAGGGATTATGAGCAAGAAATACTAGAACAGTATCATATAGAGGCAGATAATATCCGTAAAGTGAGAGGAGCTGTCTTGTGCGAGACGAAAGAAGGGGTGTTCCTTTTGAGGGAAAGCCGTTTTTCGGATGAGCGTCTAAGTGTTCTTTATGAGTTGGGAGAGAAGCTTGCAAGGGCAGGATATCTGGTAGACCAGATGATTCTGAATAAAGAAGGGCAGTATCAGACCAAAATAGAAGATGTCGGAATGTTTGTATTGAAAAAGTGGTTCTATGCAAGAGAATGTGATATGCGGCGAGAGTATGAGTTGAAAGAGGCGGTAAAGCATTTGGCAAAACTGCATGGAAGCATGCAGATGGAACCGGCTGAGAAATTTGCAATGGAAGATTTGGAAGAAGAATATACAAGGCATAACCGGGAATTGAAAAAGGTGAGGTCATATATCCGTGGGAAGGTGCAGAAAAATGAGTTTGAGATGGCATTTCTGAAATATTTTGAAGAAATGTTTGGTAAAGCAGACGAGACGTTGGAGTATCTTAAAGAGTCCGGATATCAAAAACTTCGAAAGGAAAGCCTCAACAAGGCATGTGTGCTGCATGGAGATTATAATTATCATAATATTCTCATGGTGGGGCAGGAGATGGCAGTTGTGAATATGGAGCATTTCCGTCAAGGTATCCAGATAGAGGATTTATATTACTTTTTGCGGAAAGCAATGGAAAAATACCACTGGGACGCGAGACTTGGAGATGGTATGATACAGGCATACCAATCTGTAAAATCTATCAGTAAGGAAGAGATGGCATATCTTGCAATTCGTCTTTCTTATCCGGAAAAATTCTGGAAAGTGGCAAATTCCTATTATCGTTCCAACAAAGTAAGAATTCCGGCGAAAGGTATGGAGAAATTGCAAAGAGAGATTGCGCAGACAAAAGAAAAAAGAGACTTTTTACATAATATCTTTGCTTTTCATTTATAGATAATTAAGGTATAATAAGAAAAGATGATGTTTATCCTACAAAAAGTAAGAGAGTCAAGGAGGTACAAGAACAATGGGATATATGGAAAATTATGAGCAATGGTTGGCGAATCCGTATTTTGATGCACAGACGAAAGCAGAATTAGAAAGTATTAAAGGAAATGAAAAAGAGATAGAAGATAGATTTTATATGGATTTGGAATTTGGTACAGCCGGACTTCGCGGTGTGATCGGAGCAGGAACCAACCGTATGAATATCTATACAGTAAGAAAAGCGACACAGGGACTGGCAAACTATATTGCACAAAAAGATGCAAAAGCACAGGGTGTGGCAATTGCTTACGATTCCCGTAATATGTCTCCGGAATTTGCTGAGGAAGCAGCGCTTTGCCTTGCGGCAAATGGAATTAAGGCGTATATCTTTGACGCGCTTCGCCCGACACCGGAGCTTTCTTTTGCAGTACGCAAATTAGGATGTATCGCCGGAATCAATATCACTGCAAGCCACAATCCGCCGGAATATAACGGATATAAAGTATACTGGGAAGACGGCGCACAGATTACGCCGCCTCATGATAAAGGTATTATGTCAGAAGTAAAAGCAATCACGGATTACAGCGTATGTAAAACGATGTCAAAGGAAGAGGCTGTGGCAGCAGGCGCATACGAAGTGATCGGAGAAGCTATCGACGATGCATACATGGAAGAATTAAAGAAGCAGGTTATCCATCAGGATGCGATCAATGCGATGGCAAAAGAATTAAAGATTGTATACAGTCCGCTTCACGGAACCGGAAACGTACCGGCAAGACGTGTGTTAAAAGAGCTTGGATTTGAAAATGTATATGTAGTAAAAGAACAGGAACTCCCGGATGGAAACTTCCCTACTGTAAGCTATCCAAACCCGGAAGCAAAAGAAGCATTTGAGCTTGGGCTTAAGCTTGCAAAAGAAGTAGACGCAGACCTTGTACTGGCAACGGATCCGGATGCAGACCGCCTTGGCGTATATGTAAAGGATGCAAAATCCGGAGATTATAAGGTGTTAACAGGAAATATGTCAGGCTGTCTCCTTGCAGATTATGAGATTACACAAAGAAAAGAAGTGTATGGACTGCCGGAAGATGGATATCTGATCAAGACAATCGTTACAACAAATATGGCCGACGCGATTGCAAAAGCAAACGGGGTAGGGCTTATTGAGGTTTTGACAGGATTTAAGTTTATCGGACAGCAGATCCTTGGATTTGAGACAAGTGGAAAGGGAGAATATCTCTTTGGATTCGAGGAAAGCTATGGATGTCTGATCGGTACACATGCAAGAGATAAAGATGCTATCGTTGCTACTATGGCGCTTTGTGAGGCAGCAGCTTACTACAAGACACAAGGTAAGACTTTGTGGGATGCAATGATCGATATGTATGAAAAATATGGATATTACAAGGATGATATTCAGTCTATTACATTGAAAGGAATCGAAGGACTTGAAAAAATCCAGCAGATTCTCGAGACGCTTCGAAAGAATCCGCCGGTAAAAATCGGCGCTTATGAAGTACTTCGCGCACGTGATTATAAGGCAGACACAATCAAAGATTTAGCTACGGGAGAGGTTACTGCGACTGGGCTTCCAAACTCTAACGTACTTTACTATGAGTTGAGCGAGGATGCATGGCTTTGTGTAAGACCGTCCGGAACAGAGCCAAAAGTAAAATTCTATTATGGAATTAAAGGTACCTCTCTGGAAGATGCAGATGAGAAGTCAGCAGAGCTTGGCAAGAAAGTACTGGAAATGATTGATGAAATGTTGTAAAATTTTATTGACAAACGGTATTGAAACGTTTATAACTTTATTGTAAGCGCATAAAAATCATGAAAAGGTGCGCAAAAGTAGTAGATTTTATAGATGAAAAGCGGGTCATTTATGAAAAGCAGGAGGAGGAAATATCGATGAACAAGACTGAATTGATCGCAGCTATTGCTGAGAGCGCTGAGATATCTAAAAAAGATTCTGAAAAAGCATTAAAAGCGTTTGCCGATGTTGTGGCAGCTGAATTAAAAAAAGGTGAAAAAGTACAGATTGTAGGATTTGGAACTTTTGAAGTAAGCGAAAGGGCAGCAAGAGAAGGAAGAAATCCACAGACTGGGCAGACAATGAAGATTGAAGCATGTAAAGCTCCAAAATTCAAAGCTGGAAAAGCTTTAAAAGACGCGGTAAACTAATTTGGTTTGGGAATAATGATATTAAGAGACATTGCGGCTGCAATGTCTCTTTTGGCTATAAGAATAGGATGTAAGGAGAAAAGATATGAGATTGGATAAATTTTTGAAGGTGTCACGTTTGATCAAGCGGCGTACAGTTGCGAATGAGGCATGTGATGCCGGGCGTGTGCTTGTCAATGGAACCGTTGCCAAGGCCTCCGTAAAAGTAAAAGTTGGAGATATTATCGAGATTGCGTTTGGAACGAAAACGGTCAAAGTAGAAGTGCTAGAGATACAAGATACGACGAAAAAGGAAGAAGCCAAAGAGCTTTTCCGATATTTGTAAGAAATAAGGGCATATTATGGAACAACCTTTCATAAGATGAAAAAGAATACATCTTATGGAGGGGTTGATAAAATGGAAGAGCGTCAGATTATGAAAAATCATAAAGTAGTCGTGAATAACAGAAAGACCAGCACACTGACAGGGGTTCTGGATGTGCTGTCTTTTGATTTAAATGAGATTTTGCTCGAAACAGAACAGGGCATGCTGATGGTAAAGGGGAATGGTCTGCATGTGAATCGGCTTAGCCTGGAAAAAGGAGAAGTGGATCTGTCGGGAACAATAGATAGTATCGCATATTCGGAAATCAATAACATAAAAAAGCAAGGCGAGAATCTGTTCTCGAAATTGTTCCGGTGATATGATGCATGGTGTGGGAAATGAGGCTGTCGCGTTTTTTCAGGCATTAAAAAGCGGCGCAGGATTATATTTGTTGTATGTGTTCATAGGAATATTCAGGAAGATAGTGCCTCATGGCAGAGGCATCGTTGAAATAGAAGACTTTTTATACTGGATATTTACGGGATTTTTTTTGTTTAGAGAGATGTTTTACACAAGTGATGGTAGTATACGGTGGTTCTTTGTACTAGGTGTTGTATTAGGGGTGATTTTGAGCGCATTTATTTGTGCAAAAGGCAAAAAGCAATGGGGAAAAATATATAAAAAGATACAAAAAAAGAACAAGAAAAGTGTTGATAATTTCTCAAAAAAAGTTTAATATGAATATGCTAAGGGTGGTAAGATAAGTATAGGTGGTTTATATATGAATGGTATTAAACAAAAGAGAAGGGTAAGAACTCAAAAGAGACGTATGCGTCAGCATAAGCAAAGTATGCTTCTTATAGGAGGCGTAATGATGCTTTTGGTGGTTGTATTAGGGATTAATGGATTATCTTTGAGAGCAAAGAATCAAGAGTACATTGCCCAAGAAGAAGAGATTAAGTCGCGGATTGCCGAAGAACAGAATCGCTCAAATGAGATTGATGAGATGGAAGGTTATGTAGGTACGGAAGAATATATACGGGAAATGGCAAGAGAGAAGTTGGGTCTGATCGATCCGAATGAGATTATCTTCAGACCGGAAGAGTAGTTGATGCGGAAGCGGCACGCAATAATGAATTACATAGCATGCTGAAAGCATAGTATAAATTATAAATATGAAGAATATAGTTACGTAAGATGGCTTTGGAAAATTTCCAGAGCCATTTTTTATGATATAGGAAAGTTTGTACTTTCCTATATCATAAAACCCTCCGGGAGGATACGCACTCGCGTGAGCGGAGGTTGTCAGCAAAAGCTGACCACGCTCGGCGCGCAAAGCGTGCAAGCCCCTCATGAGTGAGGGGATGGGGGAAATTTGTAGAAAACTGTTTTGTAAAATTATTAAGGAGGAAAATCGATGGAAAAGACACCGGAAAAGTATATGGTGGTATGTAATCCATATATCACACAGATGGATAAGTTTGCGAGTTCATTGATACATTTATCTGATACGTTTTTAAAGATTTCAAAGACAGGAGGAGGGGTAGGAGAAGAAGAGGTAAAAGATATATATGAGAAAGTAAGACAGGAAGTATGCGATAAGTGCGAAAAAAAGCAGATTTGTGATGAAGAGAATGGGATATACATACATCAGATGGTATATGAGATCATGTCGGTTGTGGAAGACTACGGTATAGAGCTTAATACAGAGATGAAAAGGAAGCTGCAGAAGCGCTGTATTCAGGCTCCCAGATTTTTAAGAGAAGTACTAGAGGGATTTCAGGCGGCAAAGCAGGAGCTTATCTGGAATAATCGTATGATGGAAAACAGAGAAGGCTGTGCCGTTCAGCTTAATACGTTTGCAGGGATGATCAGCCATGCCACACGGGAATTGGGGGCAAGTATTTTTTCGGACGAGCATCTGGAAAAACGAATCCGAGTACATTTTCGTAAGATGGGAATCCGGCTTCTGAGTGTGGTGTTCCTTGTAGCCAAGAGTGGAAAGTATGAAATCCATGTTACGGTAAAGGCGGGAAAAGGGAGCTGTATTGCTACAGGTGATATGGTAAAGTGTCTGGCAAAATGTGTGGGAAGAAAAATGGAGCTTTTGGATGCACAGCTTCCGGTTATTGGCTCTGAGTACCATACGTTTGTCTGTATAGAAGGACCAGATTTTTATACGCTGCAAGGAGTTGCAAAGATAGGAAAGGGGTGCGACAAGATTTCGGGGGATAATTTTTCTATGCTGAAGCTCCCGGGCGGAAAAGAAGGAGTTATTTTATCCGATGGAATGGGAGCGGGACTTCGGGCGTCTAAGGAGAGTCAGATTGTCGTGGAGATGTTGGAGGAGCTTTTGGATGCGGGTTTCCCAAAAGAGACGGCCTTGCAGATGCTGAATATGGCATTGGTCATGGGGCGAGAGGAAATCTGTTTTTCCACGGTGGATATGACGGTGTTTGACTTATATCAAGGAAGTTGTGAGATGTTGAAGGCGGGGGCTTCGGCGACTTACCTTAAAAGAGGGGAAGAGATTGAAAGGATTGTATCTTCTAGTCTGCCCTTGGGTGTAATATCGGCTTTGGAGCCGGAAAGTGTGATAAGAAAGCTGGAACATGGAGATTTTATCGTGATGATCACGGATGGAGTTCTGGATGCATTGCCGGTTGGAAGGCAGGACGAATTGTTAAGCCTTATTATTAAGGGAACCACACTTACGAATCCAAAAGAGATTGCGCATCATATTTTAGAGCAGGTATTGGAATGCAGTGGGGAGAGCCCGCTCGATGATATGACAGTTCTGGTTGTCGGAATATGGAAAATTTGATATATTGAGTATATCAAATTTACTGTGAACGAAGTGAACAGTAATGTATCAAAGGCAAAGGATCGGACTTTCAGATGATAGAAAAGATTAAAGCATATGTGGGAAAGTACCATATGTTGGAAAAAGGAGATATTGTACTTGCAGGCGTATCGGGAGGAGCAGATTCCATATGCCTTCTTTTCGTGCTGCTTAAACTTCAGAAAGAGATTCCGTTTGCACTGCGTGTAGTTCATGTCAATCATGGTTTACGCGGTGCACAGGCAAAGAGAGATGAGGAATATGTGGCAAAGATATGCAGGCAGGAAAACATTCCGTGCAAAGTATTTTGTGAAAATGTAGAATTAATTGCCAAAAAGAGGAGACAATCAATAGAGGAAGCCGGGAGGGAAGTAAGAAGAAGTTGTTTTGAACAGGCGGCATCGGAATGGGGAGCAGGTAAAATCGCGTTGGCACATCACATGGAGGACAATGCAGAGACACTGCTGATGCATCTGGTAAGAGGAAGTGCTTTAAAAGGATTAGGAGGCATCTATCCGGTGACCGGGAAATATATCCGTCCGCTTCTTGGGGTAGGAAGAAAAGAGATCGAACAGTATTTGGAGCAAAGAAACATTGCATTTTGCCAGGATGACACAAACGAAGAGACGATATATATACGCAATAAAATAAGACATAAGGTTCTGCCGGTACTGCAAAATGAAATTAATGGGAAAAGTGTGCTGCACATGAATCAGGCGATGGATGAGCTAAGAGAAGTACAGGCTTATATGGAGACGCAGGTGGAGATGCTTTATCAGAGGGCAGTGCAGATGAACGGGGATGCATTTCTTGTCAAAGAAGATGAGATGAGAAAAGAGCCGGATGTGTTAAAGCGGATGCTTTTACATCGGGTACTGACGCAGTCAGCCGATGCCAGCAAAGATATAGGAAGAGTGCATGTGGAAAATTGTATTTCACTATTTGACAGACAGGTGGGAAAAGAAGTGATTCTTCCATATGGATTATTGGCGAGGAAAGACTACGAGGGAATCCGTATTATCGGTAAAGTAGAAAAAGAGCCGACAGGTACACAAATGTCGGCAGAAAAAGCGGCAATATCCTTCAAAATTATTGAAAATATGTCAGAAAGTCCGGTAATCCCACAAAAAACATACACGAAATGGTTTGACTATGATATAATAAAAGATACTGTGGAAATACGGACAAGACGGCCGGGAGATTATCTGGTTATTGATGAAAAAGGAAACAGACAGAAGCTAAAGTCTTATTTTATCAATGAGAAGATTCCGAAAGAGAAAAGGGACAGCATTTTGCTGGCGGCAGACGGGAGTCATGTTTTATGGGTGATCGGTTATCGTATGAGCAGTGCCGCAAAAATCCAAAGGAATACCAAAAGGATATTAGAAATACAAATAAACGGAGGAGAAAATGATGGCAGAGACAATTAAAGTACTTGTTCCAGAAGAAGAGGTTGATAAAAGAATTGAAGAGCTGGGGAGAAAAATAAGCGAGGACTATGCGGGAAGACAGGTTCATCTAATCTGTGTGTTAAAGGGCGGCGTGTTCTTTATGTGCGAGCTCGCAAAAAGAATCTCTGTGCCGGTATCTATGGACTTTATGAGTGTTGGAAGTTATGGTGACGGAACTGCTTCCAGCGGTGTCGTAAAGATTGCAAAAGACTTAGATGAGACATTGGAGGGAAAAGATGTTCTCGTAGTGGAGGATATTATTGATTCAGGCCGCACACTTTCATACCTTTTGGAAGTGTTTAAAAATCGGGGACCAAAGAGTCTGAAGCTTTGCACATTGCTTGATAAACCGGAGCGGCGTGTAAAGGATGTAAAAGTGGATTATGTAGGATTTAATATTCCGGATGAATTCGTAGTGGGATATGGATTGGATTATGCACAGAAATATAGGAATCTTCCGTATATCGGTGTAGTAGAAGGGGTAGAATAGGAGGAATTACCGATTTGAATGCAAAAAAAAGCAAAGGAATGGGCGGAGTTACGTTCTGCCTTTTCCTTATTATGATACTTGCTGTGTTCTGGCTCACAAACCAGGCCCAGACAAGACAAAGAGAGATTACGTATACGGATTTTCAGAAGCTGGTGGAAGATAATAGGGTAGAAGCGGTCAGAATCCGGCAGAATAAAGCGGTGCCAACCGGCAGTATGGATATTTTTCTGAAAAAGACCGATGAAGAGAGAAGGATGTATGTATCGGACGTCAATGAGATACAGGCGTATCTAAATGAAGAAGGAATCATATATGAATTAAAAGACGTGCCTCAGGACAGCTGGCTGATGACCACGATATTTCCGACCCTGCTCACTGTGATCATTCTTATGATATTCTTCATGATGATGAATCGTCAGGCAGGCGGAGCAAATGCCAAGGCTATGAGTTTTGGAAAAAACCGTGCAAGATTAAGCACAGATGCGGATAAAAAAGTGACGTTTGCACAGGTGGCCGGACTTCAGGAAGAAAAAGAAGAATTGGAAGAGGTCGTAGATTTTCTAAAAGCTCCGAAAAAGTATATTCAGGTAGGCGCAAGGATTCCGAAAGGAGTATTGCTTGTAGGACCTCCGGGAACCGGAAAGACATTGCTTGCAAAGGCAGTTGCAGGAGAAGCAGGAGTTCCGTTTTTCACAATTTCAGGTTCGGATTTTGTGGAAATGTTTGTCGGTGTAGGAGCTTCTCGTGTCAGAGATTTGTTTGAGGATGCGAAGAAAAATGCTCCGTGTATTATTTTCATTGATGAGATTGATGCAGTGGCAAGACGCCGCGGAACCGGTATGGGCGGCGGTCATGATGAAAGAGAACAGACGCTTAACCAGCTGCTCGTTGAGATGGATGGATTTGGCGTTAATGAAGGAATTATCGTTATGGCGGCTACAAACCGCGTCGATATTTTAGATCCGGCGATTTTGCGCCCGGGACGATTCGATAGAAAAGTAGCAGTAGGAAGACCGGATGTGAAAGGCCGTGAAGAGATTTTAAAAGTTCATGCGAACGGAAAACCTCTTGGAGAAGACGTGGATCTTACGCAGACTGCACAGACAACGGCTGGATTCACGGGAGCGGATCTGGAGAATCTTTTGAATGAAGCGGCGATCATCGCTGCAAAGGAAGGAAGGATATTCCTTCAGCAGGAAGACATCCGACGTTCATTTGTAAAAGTCGGTATTGGAGCGGAGAAGAAAAGTCATGTGATTTCCGAGAAGGAAAAACGTATTACTGCTTTCCATGAAGCCGGGCATGCTATTTTATTCCATGTACTTCCGGATGTAGGACCTGTTTATAGTGTATCGATTATTCCTACCGGGATAGGAGCGGCAGGTTATACGATGCCGCTTCCGGAAAGGGATGAGATGTTTAATACACGGGGCAAGATGCTTCAGGATATTACGGTTGCATTAGGCGGCCGCGTAGCAGAGGAACAGATTTTCGACGATATTACGACGGGTGCGTCCCAGGATATCAAAGATGCGACAGCCAAAGCGAAAGCAATGGTTACCAAATTCGGTATGTCAGAAAAACTAGGTCTTATTAATTATGATAATGACAGCGATGAAGTATTTATCGGAAGAGATCTTGCACATGCTTCCAGAGGCTATGGCGAGGAAGTGGCAGGAAAGATTGATGCGGAAGTAAAACGTATTATTGATGAATGTTATCTGAAAGCAAAAAAAATCATCAAAGAGTATGACGGAGTACTGCATGCGTGTGCAGAGTTGCTTTTGCAGAAAGAAAAGATCACAAGGGAAGAATTCGAGGCATTGTTTGAAGAGAAGCAGGTACTCGAATTATAGAGAATAATTACGAGGAGACATAAAATGAATCGAGAAGCATTGTTTAGTGACGGCACAAAAAATTATGTTATGCCTCCGGAACCGAAAAAAAACGAGATGGTCACAATTAGTTTCCGCACGGCAAAAGATGATGTAGATGCCGTATTCCTAAGGAGTGAAGCAGAAAACTATCCGATGGTGAAAGAAAAAAGTACGGTATATTTTGACTTTTTTAAGACTACGGTTCCTTTGAAGGAAAAAGCGTTTCAATATTTTTTTGAAGTGCGAAAAGATGATGAAATTATATATTATACACAAGGCGGTCCGAAGGAAACGATAGAGACGGAATATAAATTTATGATCATGCCGGGATTTTCGACGCCGGATTGGGCAAAAGGTGCCGTTATGTATCAGATATATGTGGATCGGTTTTATAATGGCGATCCATCGAACGATGTACAGACGGGAGAATATATTTATATCGGGCAGCGTTGCAGCAAGGTGGAAGACTGGTATCAGTATCCGAAAACAGAGGATGTGAGAGAGTTTTATGGAGGAGATTTGCAAGGTGTTATTGACAAATTGGATTACTTGGAGGAGCTTGGTGTAGAAGTAGTTTATTTTAATCCGCTGTTTGTATCTCCGTCTAACCATAAATACGATACACAGGATTATGATTATATCGATCCGCATATCGGAGTGATCGTGGAAGACGGAGGCGAAGTACTGCCTGAAGGAGCCGCGAGTAATCTTCATGCCGAAAAGTATAGAATCCGTACAACCAGAAAAGCGAATCTGGAGGCGAGTAATGAACTATTTATCCAGATGGTAGAAAAGATGCACGAACGGGGAATGCGCGTAATCATAGATGGAGTTTTCAATCATTGCGGTTCGTTTAACAAGTGGATGGATCGGGAGCATTTTTATAAAAATGAAAATGGATATGAAAAAGGTGCATATGTAGATCGGCATAGTCCGTATCACAATTTCTTTTATTTTTTTGGGGAAGACAGTGAAAATTGGCCGGACAATGATAATTATGAAGGATGGTGGGGGCATAATACCTTACCAAAATTGAATTATGAAGGTTCGGAAGAATTGGAAAACTATATTCTGGATACAGCCGCAAAGTGGGTGAGTCCGCCGTATAATGCAGATGGTTGGAGATTGGATGTGGCGGCCGATCTTGGAAAGACGAATGAATATAATCATTCATTTTGGCAAAGGTTTCGAAAGAGGGTAAAAGAAGCGAATCCAGAGGCAATTATCTTGGCAGAGCATTACGGAGATCCCAAAGAGTGGCTTGCCGGTGAGGAATGGGATACCGTAATGAATTATGATGCGTTTATGGAACCGGTAACATGGTTTTTGACTGGTATGGAAAAACATAGTGACGAATACCGGGGGGATTTGCATGGAAATGCAGATAATTTTGTGAATTTGATGCGGCATTATATGGCGAGCATGATGACCCCATCATTGTTTGTGGCAATGAATGAGTTGTCAAATCATGATCATTCCCGTTTTTTGACAAGAACAAACCAGAAGGTAGGAAGAATCAATTACATGAGTCCGAAAGAAGCTGAGACGGGCGTGAAGGAATGCGTGATGAGAGAAGCGGTCGTCATGCAGATGACATGGCCGGGAGCTCCTACCGTATATTATGGAGACGAAGCCGGCGTGTGCGGATTTACGGACCCGGATAACCGCAGGACCTATCCGTGGGGGCGTGAAAATCAGGAGATGCTTTCTTTCCATAAAGAGATGATAGGGATACACAAAGCGCATGAAGCGTTAAAGACTGGTTCGGTTAAGATGCTTTGCTGGGAAGAGAATCTTTTGGCCTATGCAAGGTTTGACGCATCAGAAAAGATTGTAGTCATTATAAATAACTCCGATAGCTTAAAAGAAATTATGATCCCGGTTTGGAAGGCGGAAGTCGAGAAGCAGACAAAGATGCAGAGACTGATTTATTCTTATGAAAACGGTTATACTAAGGAACGAGAAGAGTATCTTGTGACAGATGGAGAAATGGTGCTTATTATGGGGGCCTTCTCAGCTCTTGTGCTCTGGCAGAATGACGAAATTTGAGTTGTTTTCAAAAGAAACTTATGCTATATTGATAAAGGGACATATGGATTGATTGAAGGAGAGGACAAAAGAAAAATATGGCCGAGAGGGAAAACGGAAGACGCAACGCAGGAAAAATGCGGGAAGAGGAGATTAAGAAGGCGCATAGAGGGCGTGCAGATCTAAGTAGAGAACAAAAGGAATATCTTCACAGGCAGGAACGAAAACAGGAGATGAATGTGCCGGAGGATATAAGGAAAGAAGAAAAAGCGCGGAGACCACGAGTGAAAGTCAGCCATCCATCCGCAACACAAGAGCCGCCGATGGAATATGCGCAGACGAAGAAGAAAGTAGACAGAGAAATTCGCAGGCAGAGGCATCGGGAACGGAGAGAAAACAGGGGCAGCCGTAATCTTGGATTGGTATTATTTGTGCTGCAGGTTATGTTTTCCGGAATATTTGCCGGATTGCTGGTGTGGCTGGACATGCTGCCAGGAACGTATATTGCAATGATTTTTACGGCATTACTCGCACTTGCAGCGATTACGTTAATTTCCCAGCTTATGGCAAGTGGAAAAGGAATTCCGGGGAAGGTGTTTAGCGTTATTGTAATGCTTGCGGTTACCATAGGCGGATTTTATGTATATCGAATGAGCGATACGCTTAATAGAGTAGCAAATACGAATTATAAAGTAGATACCATAGTTGTAGCGGTGATGGAAGAAGATAAAGCAGAGAATCTTAAGGATGCCGCTGATTATGTATTTGGTGTACAGTATCGTTCGGATGGCGATAAAGTAAGGAAAGCAGTAGAGCAGATTTCGGAAGAAATCGGAAAAGATATTGAAGTGAAGGAGTTCGAAAGTGTTGTAGAACAGGCACAGGCCCTTCATGATGGACAAGTGGGTGCGATCATTTATAATGAAGGACACCAGGGAATCTTAAGCGAAGTGTTTGAGGGCTATAATGAAAATGTAAAGGTGATTTACAAGCATAGCGTTAAGACAGAGATTGGTTCGCTCTCATTACATGTATCTGTTGACAGTGATCCATTTACTGTGTATATCAGCGGTAATGATGTTTACGGTGAGCTTGAGAATAATAGCCGAAGCGATGTGAATATTATAGCGGTGGTGAATCCTAAGAGCCATCAAATCTTACTTGTGACAACTCCGAGAGATTATTATGTAGAGATACCTGGTATTTCTTATGGAAATAAGGACAAGCTGACTCACGCGGGGATCTATGGTGTAGATGCTTCTATGAGAACGCTGGAAGCGTTGTATGAGACAGAGATTCCGTTCTATGCAAGGATTAATTTCACATCTATGATAGAGATTGTTGATATCTTGGGTGGTGTAGATGTGGAATCGGAATATGCGTTTACGACCAGTGCGGATTCGGAACACGTATTTGATGTATCCAGAGGAATGAACCATTTTAACGGCAAGGAAGCGTTGGCATTCAGCCGTGAGCGTCAGCACCTGGAGGATGGAGATAACCAGCGAGGTAAAAACCAGCAAGCGGTTATTATAGGAATGATCAATAAGATGCTGCGCCCAGATATGATTGTAAAAGCGAACAGCATTCTGGATAGTGTGGCACACAATGTAGATACGAATATGTCTAATAATCAGATTGCATCCTTGATTAAGAATCAGCTGGAATCGGGAGCAAAATGGAAAGTCTATTCGGTAGCGGCAGAAGGCGTAGGATCAGAAGATGTCTGTTGGTCAATGGGAGCCGGAGAATATTATGTAACGATTCCGGATGAGAGTTCGGTTGAAAAGATTAAAGAACTGATTAACCGGGTAGAAAATGGTGAGACGATTGAAGATTCCGTGGAGACGGAATAAATGGTGATAGAGATAGTTATAAAAAAGAATGTGCTTTTGCACATTCTTTTTTTGTAACTATCCACTATACTAGGTTCTAATCAGTAAATGATGTTATTTTCTTTGTCAAAACAGTTAAGACTTCCTCCGTTTGATGGATGTTTAAAAAGATACATTGACAGAGTGGGTTTTATGTCTATCTTTTGTGTCATATGATCATCTGATACAATTACAGTGCGAAGATTTTCGTCCATGTTGAATAGCAGGATATACTCGGGTAGCTCTTCGGAGTAGTCTTCGCAGAATGGACTTGCATCCAGATATATTGTCCAGTAGATATTATAACCATCGGTTCCTATATTGCTGTAATTGTGATATAAAGTGTATTTATTTTTCTTGCGGGCAAAGGATAAATATCCAAAGGTTTTTGTTTGGGCAGGATCTCCCCAGGTGTATCCTGCGACAATCGTATTATTCAATTTTTGGATGTCAATGATGCAAAAAGAGCGGGCATCCCGGTCACTTTTTTCTAGTATGGCTTGACACAGTGTTGGTGTTATTTCGTCTTCCGTATAATAGTGAGGTAGAGAAATTATGATGAAACAAACAAGCGAGAGAATCGTAATTACGGATAATGATACACGTATGTTATTTTTCATAAGTCACTGCCTCCTTTCCAGAAAGTGAAAACGGTTATAAAGAATCTGCATAGCGCTACGAATAGGTAACGCTATGCAGATTCTTGCTTTTATTGAATTCGCCATTAATTATTTTAACTATCCAATTTGTTTTCAAGGATTGAGCACTTCTACGTGCATTGCCATAATCTCTTAAAGTACTATCGATATGAAAATAGTCATCTATTTGAGTGAGGCTGAATTTGTTATTCATTTTCGTGCTAATATTTCGAGTGTAGTTACCATTGTAATTTTCGTATGTTGTATACTTGGAGTTGGAATGTTTGTTTCTGCCGCGAATATTGACGTGCTAGAAAAAGTTACTAAAATAATGCAAGTCGTTAAAATGTAACCTAATTTTTGTTTGATGTTTTTGCGCATAATTTCACTTACTTTCGGAATTTATTATGGATAAAAATATATCTTATCTAAAAATTATCATATTTTGTAAAAAATATCAAACAATTAATTTGGACAATTCGTAAATAATACTATTTATTTTCTGTTGCTTTTCCCAACTCTGTAAAAAGTTACATCAAACCCTGGCGAGGGGCGGTTATTTTTGATTTAAACTATTTGCAAAAAATAAGAAATTTTCCTTGCATTTTATTTGAATATATAGTATAGTAATTAATTGTTAAGGCATATTGTCTTATATGGATGGGTTCCCGAGTGGCCAAAGGGGGCAGACTGTAAATCTGTTAGCAACGCTTTCGGTGGTTCGAATCCACCTCCATCCACTTTATGCCGGCGTGGCGGAACTGGCAGACGCACAGGACTTAAAATCCTGCGGGACTTATACTCCCGTACCGGTTCGATTCCGGTCGCCGGCATACTTGGAAAAAACAGAAGAAATGCCCAGATAGCTCAGTCGGTAGAGCAGAGGACTGAAAATCCTCGTGTCACTGGTTCGATTCCGGTTCTGGGCACTGCGCGGGTGTAGTTCAATGGTAGAACACTAGCCTTCCAAGCTAGATACGTGGGTTCGATTCCCATCACCCGCTTTTATTGATTCATGAAGAAAAATGCTATGCAATCGGTTTGCCCTTTTGCATAGCATTTTTTATCTTATAGGAAATACCTTGTCGCGCTTTGTTCTGTTGACATACATGCGGGCGTTTATTTAGATAGTATTTCTGCGCCGTCTTCCGTGATGAGTACCATATATTCTATTTGCGCGGATAAACCGTCATCTTCGGTATAGACGGTCCAGCCATTCTCTTCGTCAATAAAAAAGTCAGGACTTCCTTCGTTGATCATTGGTTCAATTGTAAAAATCATGCCTGGTACGAGTACCATTTCGCTTCCTTTTGGGGTGACATAACTTACAAATGGTTCTTCGTGGAATTCTAATCCAATTCCATGTCCTCCGATATCCTCCACGACAGAATAACCGTTTGCCTGCGCGTGGCTATTGATGGCGTATGCGATATCGCCAAGGTGATTCCAAGGTTTTGCTTCTGTTAGCCCAAGTTCTACACATTCTTTTGTGACACGGATAAGTCTTTCGGCTCGCGCAGAGGTCTTACCTACAGTAAACATTCGGGAAGCGTCTGAAAAATAACCATCAAGGATGGTAGAGACATCGACATTTATAATATCACCGTCTTTTAAAATGATATCTTCATCCGGAATGCCATGGCAGACTTCGTTATTGAGAGAAGTACATACGCTTTTAGGAAAACCTTCATATCCAAGTGGTGCGGGAATCCCTCCGTGCGAAGTAGTATATTCATAGACCAGTTTATCGATCTGGGCGGTACTCATACCCTCGCAGATATGTTTTGCAACATGATCCAGTACAGCCGTGTTAAGCTTTGCACTCTTTCGGATTCCTTCGATCTGTTCTGCTGTCTTTATGATCTCTCTTGGCGGAGTAATATGTCCTTCACTTGCCAGGGCGAGCAGGCGCTCATCCATAGTCATATGACATTTCTTATATTTCTTGCCGCTGCCGCACCAGCACAACATGTTTCTTTCCATAATCATCAATCATCCTCTCCTTGCATTTCTGAAGATAGTATAGCACAAAAATATCAGGCATAAAATACTAAGAAATAGTAAGAACTTGCTTTCAGACATAACTTGCTTCTATTTTAGCGCTTATGGTATAATGGAAGGCAGAAAAAAGCAAAACGTAGAAAGGATGGGGTTGTATGTTACGTATAGGAATGTTGACAAGCGGCGGAGACTGTCAGGCTTTGAATGCTGCCATGAGAGGCGTTGTAAAAGGACTTTATGCAAAAACCGAAGAGATTGAGATTTATGGATTCAAGGAAGGATACAAAGGTCTTATGTATTCTGACTTTGATATGCTTACATCAAGGGATTTTTCGGGTATTTTAACAGTGGGCGGAACGATTCTTGGAACATCACGGCAGCCATTTAAGCTGATGCGCACGCCGGATGCGAATGGAGTGAATAAAGTGGAGGCAATGAAGCATACCTATCATAAGTTAAATCTTGATTGTCTGGTGGTGCTTGGAGGGAACGGAACCCACAAGACTGCCAATTTACTGAGAGAAGAAGGATTGAACGTGGTAACGCTTCCAAAGACGATCGATAATGACCTTTGGGGCACAGATATGACATTTGGATTTCAGAGTGCGGTAGATATTGCGACAGATACGATCGACTGTATCCATACGACAGCAACATCCCATAGCCGTGTGTTTATTGTAGAGGTCATGGGGCATAAAGTAGGATGGGTAACACTTCATGCCGGAATCGCGGGGGGCGCGGACATTATATTGCTTCCGGAGATTCCATATGATCCGGATGTGATTGCAAAAGCGATCAAGCGTCGTGCAAAGACTGGAAAGCGATTTACGATCCTTGCGGTAGCAGAAGGAGCGATTTCTAAGAAAGACGCAAAGCTTTCCAAGAAAGAATACAAAGAAAAACTGGAGAAGAGAAAATATCCGTCTATTGCTTATGAAGTGGCGGAGCAGATTCAGAAACGCTGTGATCAGGAGGTTCGTATTACTGTTCCTGGCCATACACAAAGAGGAGGCACGCCATGTCCATATGACAGAGTGCTTTCTACGCGTCTTGGAGCGGCAGCAGCGGAACTTATCTGGAATAAAGAATACGGCTATATGGTAGGAATCAAAAATGGTGAGACGGTTAAGATTCCTTTGGGAGAAGTTGCCGGAAAGCTGAAATTCGTAGATCCGGATTCTAAGATTGTCCGTGAAGCAAAGATGACAGGAATCAGTTTTGGGGATGAATAAACAGGATTTGGAAGAAATAACAAAATTTAGTTAGGAGTGGGAGCGATGTCGTATACTGCATTGTACCGAAAATTCCGCCCATCATCTTTTGAAGATGTGAAAGGGCAGGATCATATTGTGACAACATTGCAAAATCAGATAAAGGCAGAGAGAATCGGACATGCATATCTTTTTTGCGGAACCCGCGGGACTGGTAAGACTTCGGTGGCGAAGATCTTTGCGAAAGCAGTGAATTGTGAAAATCATGTGGGAGGAGACCCATGTGGAGAATGTAAGATGTGTCGGGCAATTTCGTCCGGCACATCTATGAATGTGATAGAGATTGATGCAGCATCGAATAACGGTGTGGATAATATAAGAGAAATACGTGAGGAAGTGGATTACCGTCCGACACAAGGAAAATATAAAGTGTATATTATCGATGAGGTGCATATGCTGTCTATAGGAGCATTCAATGCACTGTTAAAAACACTGGAAGAGCCGCCGGAATATGTGATTTTTATTCTGGCAACAACGGAAGTGCATAAGATACCGGTTACGATTTTGTCAAGATGTCAGAGATATGATTTCAAAAGAATTACCATCGATACGATTGCAGACCGTATGAGAGAATTGCTGGATAAGGAAAAGGTAGAAGCAGAAGAAAAAGCAATTCGTTATATCGCAAAGGCGGCGGATGGCTCTATGCGAGATGCCTTAAGTCTTTTGGACCAATGTATTGCATTTTATCTGGGGCAGAAACTGACGTACGACCATGTGTTAGAGGTACTGGGGGCAGTGGATACAGAAGTGTTCAGTAAGCTGTTAAGACAGCTTGCGTCGTGCAGTGTAAACGGCGTTCTGGGGACATTGGAGGAACTGGTAATGCAGGGCAGGGAATTGTCCCAGATGGCAGCAGATTTTACATGGTATTTAAGGAACTTGCTATTCGTACAAAGTTCTGATAATATGGAAGACGTGCTAGATGTTTCCAGTGAGAACTTAAAACAGCTGGAGGAAGAGGCAAAATTGATTGAGACAGATACGCTTCTTCGTTATATCCGAATTTTTTCGGAATTATCAGGGCAGTTAAAATATGCGACGCAAAAGAGAGTGCTGATGGAAGTGACTTTCATCAAGCTTTGCAGGCCGCAGATGGAGCAAACGCAAGATGCGCTTTTAGATAGGATACGCCTGCTTGAGAAAAAAATAGAAGAGGGCGATTTTGGAGGCGGAGCACAGCAAAAGGTAGTGTATGTCAGTAAAGAGGTACACGAGGAAGTGAAGGAAAAGCCAGAGCTTCCGAAAGCAGTGCCGGAAGATGTACGTGCGGTCGTAAAAGATTTTCGAAGACTTACGAATGAAGTATCCATTATGCTGAAGAATTATTTGAAATCGGCAAGGCTTAGCGTGGGAACGAATGGACAGCTTTTGATCGTAATGCCGGATACGGTTTCGGCAGGAGTCGTGGGTACACAGGAGCACAGGCAGGAGCTTGAGAGCATGATTTCTGAAAGGCTTGGTAAAAAGATTGAGATTGAAGTGCGTCAGGCAGAAAACGGAAGAAGATTTGAGGATTGTTACATTGATTTGGAAAAAATCATATGTACTGACATTATAGTAGAAGAGGAAGAATAGGAGGAAGGATCATGGCAAAACGCGGAGGATTTCCGGGAGGCGGAATGCCGGGTAATATGGCGAATCTGATGAAGCAGGCACAGAAAATGCAGCGTCAGATGGAAGAACAGACAAAAGAAATGGAAGCAAAGGAATTCACAGCAACTGCGGGAGGCGGTGCAGTGGAGGTAACCGTTTCCGGTAAAAGAGAAGTGATGAAAGTGAAACTAGCAGAAGAGGTAGTGGATCCGGATGATATCGAAATGTTAGAGGATTTGATCGTAGCGGCAACCAATGAGGCGCTTCGCAAAGTAGAAGAGGAATCCGCATCTGCAATGTCCAAACTGGCAGGCGGTATGGGCATAGGCGGCGGAATACCAGGATTATTCTAGATAAGACGGGGAAGAGAAACGCATGAATTACTATGGAAGTCAGATTAGTAAATTAATTGAAGAGTTATCGAGACTTCCGGGCATAGGACCTAAGTCAGCCGGAAGGCTGGCTTTTCATATGATTAACATGCCGGAAGAACAGGTGGAGCAGTTGGCGGAGGCGATGCTTTGTGCAAGAAAAAATGTCCGGTACTGCAAAGAATGTTATACGCTGACGGATCAGGAATTATGTCCGGTATGTGCAAGCAGGGAGAGAGACCACAGTACCATTATGGTCGTGGAGACTGCAAGAGATTTGGCAGCGTATGAAAAAACCGGGAAATATAACGGAGTTTATCATGTGCTGCATGGAGCAATTTCACCGATGCTTGGAATCGGACCCAACGATATCAAGTTAAAAGAGCTGGTAGAACGGCTTCGAGGAGAGATAACAGAGGTGATCATTGCAACCAATTCCACATTGGAAGGGGAGACGACGGCAATGTATATCAGCAAGCTCATCAAGCAATCCGGGATCAAAGTGAGCAGAATCGCCAGCGGCGTACCGGTAGGAGGAGATTTGGAATATATTGACGAAGTAACCTTGCTTCGGGCACTGGAAGGAAGAACTGAAATATAAAAATGAGAAATATTCTGTAAATAGGTGGTTGACGAAAGATGTTCTTTTATGTAGTATTGTAAAAAGTGGAGAGAATTAAATACGACCCTATTAGGAGGAGAAAATGCAGTTTTTAGAATTGATGAAAATAGCAAATGAGGTAAGAAAAGGTATCATCGTAGGAACTTATCACGCGAAATCGGGACATCCGGGTGGTTCTTTATCAGCAGCAGATATTTTTACCTACTTGTTCTTTGAGGAGTTGAACATTGATCCGGCAGATCCCCAGAAAGCAGACAGGGATCGCTTTGTGCTGTCGAAAGGACATACAGCTCCGGGATATTATGCTGCACTGGCGCTTAGAGGATTTTTTCCGATCAAAGATATGGAAAAGCTTCGTCATGTGGGATTTTATCTGCAAGGACATCCGGATATGAAAAGTGTTCCGGGCGTAGATATGTCAAGCGGTTCTCTTGGACAGGGAATTTCAGCGGCAGTAGGTATGGCAATCTCTGCAAAGATTTCAAATGAAGATTATCGTGTATATACACTTCTTGGAGACGGAGAGATTCAGGAAGGCCAGGTCTGGGAGGCAGCGATGCTTGCGGGACATAGAAAACTTGATAATCTTGTAGTAATTGTAGATAATAACGGATTACAGATTGACGGTAAGATTGAAGACGTTAATTCACCATATCCGATTGATAAAAAATTTGAGGCGTTTAATTTCCATGTCATCAATATCGATGGACATAATTTTGAAGAGATGGAAGCTGCATTTAAGGAAGCAAGACAGACAAAGGGGCAGCCGACAGCAATCATTGCGAAGACAGTTAAAGGGAAAAGTGTATCCTTTATGGAGAATCTGGCATCCTGGCATGGGGTTGCACCGAATGCACAACAATACGAGATGGCGATGGCGGAATTGGAGAAAGCGGGGGAAGCGTTATGTCAGATGTAAGGAAGATGGGAACAAGAGAAGGTTATGGACAGGCTTTGTTAGAGCTTGGAAAAGAACACGAAGACATTGTTGTATTAGATGCTGACCTTGCAGGATCAACAAAGACAGGCGTATTCCAGAAAGCATTTCCGGAGCGTCATATCAACTGCGGTATCGCAGAAGGGAATATGATGAGTGTGGCAGCAGGTCTTGCAGCTACAGGAAAAGTTCCGTTTGCAAGTTCATTTGCGATGTTTGCAGCAGGACGTGCGTTTGAGCAGATTCGTAATTCTATCGGTTATCCGGGGTTGAATGTAAAGATTGGCGCCAGCCATGCGGGTATTTCCGTAGGGGAAGATGGTGCGACTCATCAGTGTAATGAAGATATCGGTCTTATGAGGCTGATTCCTGGAATGGTAATTATCAATCCATCCGATGCGGTAGAAGCGAGCGCAGCGACAAAAGCAGCATATGAATATAAGGGACCGGTATATCTTCGTTTTGGAAGAGTTGCAGTACCGGTTATCAATGACCGTGAAGATTACAAATTCGAGATTGGAAAGGGAATCGTCTTAAGAGAGGGAAAAGATGTGGTTATCTTTGCAACCGGTCTTGAGGTGAACGAGACGCTGCAGGCAGCGGAAATGCTTGCGGCAGATGGAATTGATGCAAAGGTTGTGAACATCCATACGATCAAACCGCTTGATGAGGAGCTTATACTTTCATCTGCAAAAGAATGCGGCAAAGTGGTTACTGTGGAAGAGCACTCGGTAATTGGTGGTCTTGGAAGTGCGGTAGGTGAGCTTTTATCCGAAAAAATGCCGACAAAGACATTCAGGATTGGTATCAATGATGTGTTTGGAGAATCCGGTCCTGCAATGGAATTGATTAAAAAATATGGGTTAGATGCCGAAGGTATTTATAATAAAGTGAAATCATTCTGTGTTCTATAAGGAATCGAGAATGGATCAAAAAAGATGAAACGAAGCAAAAGTTTCATCTTTTTTGCAATTTGGGGAAAAGAACTGTCGAAAACTTCTTGTCCGCGGTGACAGCAACCGATAAAATCAGCATTTGTCCTATGCTATGATAGCCTCTAAATAGTAACAGTTCAGCCATAACAGCTCGGGTTACTTAAAATGTTTAATAAGAGGTGAGTATTATGCAAAGACAATTGCCAAAGAATGTAAGACAAATTGGGAATGTCAGTGACAATCCCAAAATATACGTAGAAGATTATGTGGATACATTTTTGGGACAGATGGGGGAACGAGATGAAGAAATCATAGCCGCGGCGCTGATTGGGGAGATCATACATGAAGAGGAACAGGATTATGTGTATGTGTTTGGCGCAGTACAGATGAATCTGACAGGAACGGAACAAGGGGAAGAGGTTACTGTTGATGAAGAAGTATGGGGGCAGGTATGCCGGGATAAAGAAGAATATTTTGAAGAAGGGGAGCTGATTGGCTGGTATGCGGCAAGAAGAGAAGGCGCGGTAAAGATAAGCGAGGCGATATTAAAAGTTCAGCAGCAATATTTGGAAAAGAATACCACATTATTTGTGACCAGAGATATAGAGATTCAAGAAGAAATCATATATGCATATAAACTCCAGGATCTGATGGAAATCAGCGGGCATTACATATATTATGAAAAAAATCCGGCAATGCAAAACTATATGATTATGAGAAGGAGGAACCTTGGAGTTACTCCCAGTGAAGCTATTGAGGATCGAGCTGCAAAGGATTTTCGCAGCATTATAAAGGAAAGAGAAGAAAAGCAGGAACAGAAACGCACCAATCGTTTTATGTATGCGGCAAGCACATTTCTTTTGCTGGTTATTGTCATCATTGGCGTTACGATGATGAATAATTATGATAAAATGAAAGCGCTTCAGGACTCTTTGGAGGTATTGACAAGGGATGTGGAAGTTCAAAAAGAAGATGAACCAGAGGAACCTTTGGTGCAGGAGGATACCAAGCCTGAAGTAGAAAAAGAGGAAGAATCCAAACCAGAGGAACCGAAAATAAAAGAGGAAACCGTTTTGGAGACATCAGGAGAGGCTGTGATGGCAGAAAATTCTTATGTAGTGCAAAAAGGCGATACATTGGATAAAATCAGTAAAAAAATATATGGGGATATTAGCTATGTAGAAGAAATCTGCAAATTAAATGGTTTGGAAAATGATAATCTCATTTTTATAGGAGAAAAATTGTTATTACCTTGATGGAAAAATGTGTTATACTAAAAACTAGGTAGTATAAATAAATGAGGATGAAGATATGTTAGGACGAAAGAAGAATCCGTTGCTGCGGATTGTGCAGGAGGAAGAACAGCCGGATGCACAGATGCAGGAGATGAAAGAAAAGATTAGACAGCATAAAAAAAAGTTTCGGATAAGAGTGATGATTTGCGCGGCTGTGGTACTTGCGGTTTTGGCGGGAACCTATCTTTTGCTGACGCGCTATAGCTATAAAGAGGCAAGAATCGTAGAAACATATAATGGAGAAGGGTATGGTCAAAGCGCTTATACATACTTCCGGAATATGATTTTAAAATATAGTAAAGATGGTGTCAGCTTGATCAGACCGGATGGAAAGGAAGAGTGGAACCAGCCATGTCAGCTTCAGAATCCAATGGCAGAAGTAAGACAGGAGACGGCGGCAATCGCAGATTGCGGTGGAAATGACATTCTTGTGTTCGGAGAATCCGGATTGAAAGGGGAGATCCATACTACGAAACAGATTGAAAAAATTGCGTTGTCCCCAAAAGGTATCGTGGCGGCTATTTTGAAAGATGAGGTTTCTCCTATGATTGTGTGTTATGATTCGGCAGGAAACACATTGGTCGAGAATAAAGCGTCTTTTAAAAACCATGGTTACCCTGTAGATGTTTCCATATCGGATAGTGGTGAATTGCTTATGGTATCTTATGCGCAGGTAGAGAACGATATGATCCAGTCCAGAGTTGTGTTTTACAATTTCGGGAAAGCGGGACAGGACAAGCAGGATCATATTGTGGAAACTTATAGTTATGAAAATCAATTGGTGCCGAGTGTATTTTTTATGGCGAAGGATACCGAGGTTATTGTGGGCGAACATGAGATTACCATATGCCGCGGTGCGCAGAAACCACAAGTGCAGAAAACGATTTCTTTCAAAAAGGATATTAAAAGCATTTGTTACGATGATAATTATATAGGCGTTGTTTTAAAAGGTGCAAGCAAAGGCGGATATGAGCTGCAAATGTACAGCAGCGCCGGCAAGCAGATGTTTTCGAAAGAATTTCAGGGAGAATTCTCGAATGTTAAGATGTATGATGGAGAGATATTCATGTATGAAGGAAACAAATGCAGTATCTATACCAAGGATGGAATCCATAGATTTGACGGTGAGCTGATCGACTCTATTGTTGCGGTCTTTCCGGAACCGGGAATTAATAAATACAATGTGATAACAGCCAATAGTATGCAAGAGATACGTTTAGTGAAATAGGAGAAAAGAATTATGGAGAACAACTGGTTACTAATCGCGGCGGGGATTATGATTCTGGTCTGCATGATCGTGGGATATATCAGGGGATTTATCAAAATCATTGTATCTGCAGTGGCGACGATAGCGACTATCATACTCGTGATATTCCTTACGCCGTATGTAAGTAAAGGAATTCATGCATTTACGCCGTTGGATGATATGATTATAAAAAAATGTGATGATGTGATGGTGACGCAGGTCGAAAAAGCTTCCGGGGAATTGATTCGGAACAAATTATCCGAGGCAGGGATCACGCTGCCGGAAGGACTTGATTTGAGCCAGATCAAATTAGAAGATTTCGGCCTCTCGAAAAAAGATGTGTCAGAGATTATCAAGAAGGCAGAGATTCCAAGAGAGCAGCAGATTGCCGCTATAGAATCTGCAAATATGCCGGAAGTATTCAGGGAAGCACTTATCAGCAATAACAACCAGGAAGTATATGATCAGCTTGAAGTCGATACCTTTGGCGAGTATATAGGAGCATATTTAGCTAAAATCATTATTGATATGATATCTTTCCTACTTACATTTATTATTGTGACTATTTTAGTCAGGGTAGTTGTATTTGCGTTAAGTATCATAGCGGATCTGCCGGTTTTAAATGGATTGAACCGTATAGCCGGCGCAGGATGCGGAGTCATAATTGGTCTTATTTTTATATGGATTGCATTTTTGGTGATCACCTTATTGTATAATTTCGAGTTTGGAAAACAATGCATGGAGATGATCGAAAACAGTAAAATATTAAATTTCTTATATGAAAACAATATTATTATGAAAACGCTGATGAAATTCTAAAGACAGGAAGAATAAGTAAAAACCAGGAAACAACAAAGGATGTGGATGACCAGAAGAAGGTCGTGACCACATCCTTTGTTATTTTGTCTTATAGGAAATACCTTGTCACGCTAAAGTGTGAAAGCTTTTCCCATAAGACAAAACCCTCCGAGAGGATACGCACTCGCGTGAGCGGAAACAGTCAGCAAAAGCTGACCACACTCGGCGCGCAAAGCGTGCAAACCCCTCATGAGTGCAATGTCATTAAGATAAGAAATATCGATATTTTTAGCAGATATGTAAATATTCATATCTGCTGTTTTTTTACAAAAA